>Ga0268262_10000031_pt1 | contig 155028 bp, 127 predicted proteins | sample TergutNc150P3_FD_190354 | JGI IMG/M metagenome (GOLD analysis project Ga0268262, IMG submission 190354) | Nasutitermes corniger P3 segment gut microbial community from laboratory colony in Florida, USA - Nc150 P3 (SPAdes) (version 2) | ecosystem: Host-associated > Arthropoda: Insects >...
AATACATAGTAAATAATAAAATTATATTATTTTTGTTAAAAATTTATTATTTTGTTCAAAAAAAAATTCGACAATATTCAGATTCGATAGTATTATTTCACTATGGGCGTGAAGTAACGCCTGTTTACTTCTCCTCGTTGAGGGGAAAGAAGGCCCGGCGGCTGAATTTCAGACGCCGGTCAAAATTTGGAGGTAAATTATGAAGAAAGCTCTGTTAGTATTAACGACAATTATGCTCGTTTTTGCCGTTGCAGGGTGCAGTAACGGTACTGCATCCAAATCGTCTACCCCAACACCGGGACCGGGGGGCGTAGATTTAGTGGAAAAAGTCGTCTATCAAATGTCTGAGGATATGGACGGCGTTCAAGCTCTCACGCCCGGAAACATAACATTCCCATCCGGCGCCGACGCTGTTAATCCAATAAAACCGCTTATAAAATCAGGTGATGTACCCAGCCATTTGGAATATTTCAGGGCCGTGGAAAGAGAGGGAACAATATCGCTGCAATATAAAACCGTAGCTGACTGGGGGCCCGGCATTGATTTGGCAAACAAGGAATTTGCCTATTATGTCGGAGACAAGATTGAGATAAAGGGAGAAATACTGAGTATGCCTTCCGGCGGCAAAATACAGCTTAACAAATATGTGAACAGCGAGAATGCGACCATAGGCGGCAGTTCAACGGTAATATCGGCGGCAGGTCCCATTGACTGGAACATTACTCTTGCCGAAGCCGATATGGATAACATAACAAAAGGCGCATCCGGAGGCGGTCCTGCCGGAATAAGGCTGGAAGCCAGAGGCGTCGGAGGCATTGAAGTACGAATTGATGAAATTATTATCAAGGGAAAAAGGCCGTCCGTCATAGTAGCGTTACCTGCCCCTGTTCTTACGCTTACAGGAAGCGTATTATCATGGCAAGCAATTCCCGGAGCGGCCGGATACGCGTTATACAATGGTAATGACTCAACCCCGTTTTTCAATACATCCGATACGCAATATAACTTGGCAGGTCTTGAGCCGGGAACACACAGCATTACGGTAGTCGCAAAGGGAGTTTCGGGCATTTCCAAAGACTCACCCAAGAGCGCAGCAGTGTCTTATACCAAAGAAGCCGGACCTACTCTTCCTACCGGTTTCTTCGAACTTGGACCGCCACATAATGGTACTAATACTTGGTTTACAAACGGCAGAGACGGTAATACAACTAACCTTACAGCGGCAAAATTGGCAGGCGCGAAATATCTCATATTGGAATTAGAGAGTGTAGTAGAGCAGAATGGATTTGGAACAATACAACCTGCGTTACAGACTACTTCAGATGGTGATTCTTGGCATGATCAAGCTGTAAGTGGGGGTTGGAATAAACCTGAAGCAGCTAACGGTCAATGGGATATAGCTTACAATACTGTAGATACTTTCTATATTGTCATCGATCTTACTCAATTGCCTTTCTGGAGTGGTTTTGTCAGCTCCACAGATACTGACACTAAAGCTAAAATACTTCTTAATAGCAAACCATCCCAAATTAACATAACAAATGGGTATCTTGCCGATACCACTGTAAGCTTGACTAAACCTGCTACAGCGCTTTCTCTTAATAGCAGTTATGGCTGGGCTGCAAAAACAGTACCTGAATTAACACCTTAAAAAGCGGCAATTAAATTGCAGTAATGAAGTTGCTGTAAAGCGCGTTTAAGACCGGAACTTCCGCAAGGAGTTCCGGTCTTTTTTATTTTCATCGTTTTAATCAGAGTAATGTTTATTAAGTGTAATTGGATATTTATGTCAATCTGCGAAAATTTCAGATGTTTGAAATTTTAAGCGACTTCCTAAATGGTTGAATAGCTCAAAATTAAAATATTAATATACTACAATATATATGAATATTAGCCACAATTATATAATACACTGTATTGTAGTATATCAAGAGACGAAATATTGTCATGCAATTGTTGACAATTATTTATTATATTATATACTATAGGAGTGAGTAATTTAATGGGTATTTATGAACCAGCGTAACCCAACGCTAAGGCGTAATCCCCAAAATTTAACCCGATATTCGGGTATTCTCACGGTTTTTCTTGCCAGTGAGTAGGCGTATTTTATTTAATCTTTTAGGATTAATTGAAATATTTTAAGGAAGGTACCATATGGCTAATAAAGTTGTTGTCATGAAATCGGAAAAGGTATTACCTAAAGAAGTTTCTGTAAAAAAATTAAAGCTTATTGATTTTTCAGGCGATGAAAATTTAGCTCCTGAATTAATAGATGATGCCTTGAATAGTACGGCCGCATTTTATGGAAATATTAACATGGCTGACATAGCAAAAAGAATAAATACCAACAAGGCAAAATATGCCGGAAGAATGTCATGATGTATCGTGGGTTATAAAACATTTCCGCCCATTATTGGACAAAATTGACATTGATAATGTTCCCCAAGAACCGCATTACCAGGTGGAGGTGTTGTCAGACACTAAACAATTCATTCAGATGGGAATGGAAGATTGCGTTCTAACTATTTGTCGCAGAAATTTTATCTCGACGGCTAATGGTTTTTATACATTTAGTTATTGCGAACATGAAGGACAACAGATATTCTTTCTTAATATTTACATAAATAATAATCTTTACGTTTCAAACAGCCCTGCGTTAAGAGAAAAACGAAAGCGCGCTATTATACATGAGTTTACACATTGCATCGCCGCATTCTTATCTCTTGGGCGTATAAAAACAAAAAAAATGATTGATAGGCTAGTTGATAAATTAGCTACACGAGTAAGAATAAATGCAATGACCCATTACCAAATGATGTTAAGTCAAATCGGCAATGCATCTACAACTGTTTCATATGCTCTTGGTATTTATCCTGATGGTCATTTTCGATTAGGATATGAAGCTTTTGAACATAGTTTTTCTACTGTCTATAAAAATTTGATTTTAGACAGAAAAATTTTTGAAAAATATTTTACAGAAGATATGAGAAAAGAATTTTTTAAGGAACTAAAGAATGGTGATATTCAAAAAGCGCTAACAATACTTAATGCTGCCTGTGCTGATTTAATAGCAAAAGAAGCCATCTCTGCGGATTTTGTAAATCTAAGATTAAGGGAAGAATTTTTAGGGTATTATTTTACAGGCTTGCATTAATAGGAGTCAAATATGAGAAAGCTTATTATTGTACTGCTGGTATTACAATTTTATGACTGATTACATAGCAGCGGAAAGACGTTCATGTACAAGATCGGCTACAAGTTCAGAAGGACTGCGGTGTGTCGCTATTGATTGGGCGTTAAGAATACGCGCCGTGTTTTCATCAAGGGCTATCATTTGAAACCCTTTATCGGAGAAAAAGCCTGTTCCATTTGGCCCTAATTCCAAATCAGTATTGGACATTAACTCGTCTAAAGCGTCCGCTTCTTCATCCGTCATTTTTGCCACTTGTCTTTACTCCTCATTTCCATAAGTTGTTTTCTAAAATTAGGTTTGCATTTATCAACATGAAAAATGTTAATACTTTCATTGTCAATAATGTTATACAAAATTTCCAGTAAAGCTCCTTTGGAATTAAAGCCGATTATAGCGTATTTGTTCTTAAAACCTATTACAGGACCTTCATATATTTTTGATTCAATAGCTTTTAAAACATCTTCCCTTGTAAACTCGTGTTTGAATGCCGATGGATTAAAGATTATTTTATCTTCTATATGCTGATCCTCAACATTCTCCATTGGCTTTACCGTTTTTTATTATTTATGAAATATACCGCCTTGTCAAGCCAATATACGCTTCTTTCCTTTTCTGATTAATTTTCATAGTTCTTAAAATGTAACATTTGCAGTCAATGAATAACGCAGTAACGCCTGTTTACTTCTCCTCGTTGAGGGGAAAAAAGGTCCGGCGGCTGAATTTCAGACGCCGGTTAAAATTTGGAGGTAAATTATGAAGAAAGCTCTGTTAGTATTAACGACAATTATGCTCGTTTTTGCCGTTGCAGGGTGCAGTAACGGTACTGCGACCAAAAGTTCGTCGAACACTCCCACACCGCCGCCAGGACCTACAAAGGGAGTTCTAAAAGTACCTAAAACACTTGAGCTTGAAGAGAATCAGTATGCTGACGGATACCAAGGCAGAGTCGACGTAGGCGCAACGATTAAAAAGGATGACGAATGGACTTTAGACGTAAAATTTACAGTATCCCGTGCTGTACCTGACGGTATTATGATCGGGCTGGTCGATACGGTTACCGACTACTGGAATCCGCTTTCCTATGACGGAAAAGCAAAAAAAGGCGAACCTAATGCAATGTTTCAAACAGAAGCGTTAGTAACAGGCATAGAATATACCTTAAAGGAAGTTTTCATAGCGTTGAAAGACTCAGGCGGTACTACCAAAGCTCATAACCAATTGATATTCCAAACTGAAAAGGAATATACAAGACCAGAAGCTGATGAAGGAAAACATACTGCCGGAGCAAATAATCCAGTAACGATAACCTTTATAAGCGATGTACCGCCTGATGAAACTGGAAATCCTTTACTTGAATTTGTTGCCAAGGCTTATGATCCTGCTGATGCAGACTTACAAGGTACTGATAATAAATATTATCAGTTTAGTGGTGTAAATTCGGATTTCTCAAAATTTACAGCGTCAAAATATCTTGTCATTGTATCAAAAGGTCATACTGTAAATGCCGGCGGCTTTGGTACTATTTCTGTAATCCTTAATGGGCCCTCCTCAGGAGGCTCTGGTTGGGCTGAAACAAAAGTAGGTAGTTCAGATAACGCTGGTTGGACAAGTATTAGTCATACAGCAACAGATGTTGTGTGTTTTGTCATTGAACTTGACAAACTAACAAAATATACTGAGTGGCTTGGAGGTTCTTGGGGACAATTGTGTATTGGGATGTATCCTGATGTCCAACCGCTTAGTGTACAAGCTGTACTCGTTGTGAAAGGAGGAGCTGACGCTGTATTTGACAAACTTACTGATAAAGTAGTTCTCGCTGAAGAAAAAACAAAAACATTAGGTTTTGCGTCTAAATCAATCGACGTTACAGACCTTTATTAAGACTGCCTTTAGTTTAAGCTTAAAAAAAGACCGGAACTCCTTGCGGAAGTTCCGGTCTTACGACACTTTATTGCAACTTCATTTCATTGTCGCTTTTTAGTTTTTTAGTGGAGGAACCGTTTTCGAGGCCCAACCAGTACAATTCCTATTGCTAGCATGATTAAAGACACTTCCATCTGCAGGCATTGTTAAAATAACACTAGAAAGATAGCCGTTCTTAATATCAATAGAAGAAGTGGGTACGTTGTTAAGTGCGAATTTACCTTGAGTACCGCTAGAGCCTGTAGCCGCAGTCCATGCAGAGCCACTATCCAATGAGGTTAGATCAACAATAATATAATAAATACTACCTATAGATGTTCCGGAAGGAGTATTGGTCCAGTCTCCGGTTTTATATTCATGCCAACCCCAACTATCTGCATTACTTTGAACTGCAATTCCAATTCCTCCGAAGCCACCGGCGTTTTTACTCTCTACTTCGAGTATGAGATATTTAGAAACTTTGAAAATATCAAAGGTAAGTGCAGTTATTGGATTAGTATCAGAACCAACCGACCCCCAACCACCATCCGGCGGTCCCAATTCGAAGAAACCGGCAGGAAGAGTAGGTCCGGCTGCTTTGGTATAAGACACTGGTGCGCTCTTGGGCGAGTCTTTGGAAATGCCCGGAACTCCCTTTGCGACTACCGTAATGCTGTATTCTCCCGGTTCAAGGGTTGCCAGATTAAATTGCGTATTGGATGTTGTACGCGGGGCCGTGTCGTCAGCATTTGTGTATATCGCGTATCCGGCCGCTCCGGAAACTGCTTGCCATGTTAATAAACTCTCATCAAGCGTAAGAACAGGGGCTGGTAACGCTACTATGGCGGACGGCCTTAATCCCTTGATAATAATTTCATCAATTCGTACTTCAATGCCTCCGGCGCCTCTGGCTTCCAGCCTTATTCCGGCAGGACCGCCTCCGGTAGCGCCTTTTGTTATGTTATCCATATCGGCTTCGGCAAGAGTAATGTTCCAGTCAATGGGACCTGCCGCCGATATTACCGTTGAACTGCCGCCTATGGTCGCATTCTCGCTGTTCACATATTTGTTAAGCTGTATTTTGCCGCCGGAAGGCATACTCAGTATTTCTCCCTTTATCTCAATCTTGTCTCCGACATAATAGGCAAATTCCTTGTTTGCCAAATCAATGCCGGGCCCCCAGTCAGCTACGGTTTTATATTGCAGCGATATTGTTCCCTCTCTTTCCACGGCCCTGAAATATTCCAAATGGCTGGGTACATCACCTGATTTTATAAGCGGTTTTATTGGATTAACAGCGTCGGCGCCGGATGGGAATGTTATGTTTCCGGGCGTGAGAGCTTGAACGCCGTCCATATCCTCAGACATTTGATAGACGACTTTTTCCACTAAATCTACGCCCCCCGGTCCCGGTGTTGGGGTAGACGATTTGGATGCAGTACCGTTACTGCACCCTGCAACGGCAAAAACGAGCATAATTGTCGTTAATACTAACAGAGCTTTCTTCATAATTTACCTCCAAATTTTGACCGGCGTCTGAAATTCAGCCGCCGGGCCTTCTTTCCCCTCAACGAGGAGAAGTAAACAGGCGTTACTTTAGGGGGTGTTTTTTTGTTAATTAAGAAAGACTTATGTTAACAGAGTTATTCCGAGAATGCGCGTATTTCTAAAAGTTATGTGATATACGGATAAAAAAACGGACAGTCCGTTAATTTTTCTCGACTGAAAAGGCTGTAAAGGTTAAAGTCGGGGATTTTTCCGTTTTTTGATCCGCGTCAAATACAAGTTTGTTTGCCGCGGACGCTGCGCTTGTCGCCGTTTTTTCGGCAGTGAAAGTTACAGCGCCGCTGACCTGTTCGCCTGCCTTAACGCTCCCAAGCTCGGCCCACTGTGTAAGTTCCGTCCACCAGCCGGCATCTTCGCTTGCGTCAACCAGAACAATCGTCAAATTGTTTATATCGACATTCGATTTAAACGAATACTTAAAAGTAAATTTGTCCCCTGCCGTTATTTTTTTACCGTCCAGATACGTGTCCATATCATATTGCGTCTGGTATCCCGGACTCCATTGGTTTACGGGAAGGTTAATAACCGGCAGAGAAGAAGATGATGACGGCAGTCCGACTGGAGGGCCTATAACCGCGCCTGAGGAGCGCATCAGCGCGTCAACAATTTCAGGATATGTAAATTCATTTTTACGCCTGTCAAGCAATCCAAATCTTTCGGCGTTAGCTCCGGTTATAACGCCGTTATCCCACCAGAAACAGGGCATGCCTTTTTCTTTTGCGTAACTGACGTAGAATTCCGCCCATCGGACTCTTGCCTGCGCGTTGTCTTTATTCATTGCGCCGAATTCACCGAATATTACCGGAATGTTTTTACTGACAAACGCGTTGTATGCCCGGTCAATCGGCTCCATAATGGGCAGCGTGTCATCGGGATTATTTTTATCCCAATTGCTGAACTTCGCGTCCTTGTTTAAAGCGAAATTGTAAGGCGTATACGCGTGAATTGAAACAATAATTTTGTCTTTAGCGCTGTCATTCGGTATTCTTAAAGTGGCAATCGCGTTTGAATTGCCGGAAGCCGCGTAAGGGTTTATCAAAAGCATACGTTTGGCGTTGTTTCCGCCGCTCGCCCTTACAGTGTCAACAAAGAGCTGGTAGTATTTGTTAAGATTTAAACGTTCATCCAAAGTGCCGCCTGTCCATTCCTGATCTATGCCTATTGTTCTGGGTTCGTTTAACCCCTCAAAAATCAATTTTTCGCTGTAATTTCTGAAAACGGCGGCAATCTGTTCCCAGATTATCCTGAAATTTTTTGTCGATTCTTCCATTTTGGAATTTAGGAATCTGAAAATGTCCTCGTCATGGTGGGTGTTGACAATAACGTACATATCATAGTCAATCGCATAATTTACAATTTCCACAACGCGTTCCATCCAGTCCGTGCGGATTATATAATCGTCTTCAAGCGCTTTTGACCACGAAACCGGAATCCTTATCGCGTTAAATCCGGCGTTTTTAAGCGCCGCGATATTCGCCTGTGTGGTAACAGGGTTGCCCCAGGCTGTTTCAAATTGCGCCGGAGTCGGTCTGTCTCCAAGCCATGTTATATGAGCCGTGTCAAGAGTGTTTCCAAGATTCCAGCCGATGTAAATACTGCTCACTAATTCAGACGCGCTGATGTCTTTCATAGGCATGGGCTCCTGCGGGGTGGCGTATTGGTGAGTAACAATAAAACCTGCCGGCACGGAAGATTTCTTTTGGCAGCCGGCTCCCGTAAATGCGAATATCGCCGAGAAAATGACAACTAACAGTTTAATTGCGTTTTTCATAAAAACTCCCTGTTTTTAAGGACGCTGATTTTTCAGGATTAGTTTACCTGACCACCAACCGAACTATCCGGAGGATTTTATGATACCATGTTTATATTGAAAGAACAAGTCGGTCGGTACGGTATTTAAAGCGTAAAATTAATGCTATAGTGGTTCATGAACTCAAAAAAGGAAAGAATTGCCTCTCTTGAAAGATTAATACAAAAATATCAAGACTCCTATTACGGCGGCGAGGCTGAAATTTCGGACGGGGAGTTTGACCTTCTTTGGGATGAGTTAAAAGAGATTGCGCCTGAAAGCGAAGTTTTGAAGAAAGTGGGGGCGGGGTACGACGCTGACGGTTTTCCCAAGGCGCGTCATTTAATTCCGATGGGAAGCCAGGAAAAAGCGTCTGATCCGCAGGAATTTCTTGAATGGGCGGAGAAAAGAGGTATGTTAACCGATAAAAATAACAGGTTAACAAAACAATTTGCCGTCCAATACAAACTTGACGGGGCAAGCCTTGAACTTCAATATGAAAAAGGAAAACTTGTACGCGCCGTAACGCGCGGAGACGGAATTACGGGCGATGAAATAACCGCCAACGCGCGGCGCATGAAAGGCGCTGTAGAAACTCTTGACGTTCCGTTTACAGGCGGCGTCAGGGGTGAAGTTATAATGACAGGCGATGTCTGGAAAAGCAAATATTCAGAAAAGGCAAACTGCCGTAATGCCGCCAACGGACTTATGCGCCGCAAAGACGGAAACGGATGCGAGGATTTAAATTTTATTGTTTATGACGCCTGCGCTGTTGATGACGGCGATTTCTTTAAAGATGAAATTCAAAAAATCGAATGGCTGAAAAAAAGGAAATTTCAAACTGTTGAAACAAAGGAGTTTTCAACTGTTCAGGAGATAATCGGTTACAGGCAGGAAGTAACTCAAATCAGGGAAACGCTTCCCTTTGACATTGACGGGCTTGTTGTAAAAGACAGAAAAACCGACATTGACGATCTTCGCAGGGCGAGGCCGGAAAAACAAATCGCTTTTAAATTTGAACTTGAAACGGCTTTCAGCGTACTTCGTGAAATTGAATGGAGTGAATCCGGAGCGACGTACACTCCAATCGGAATCATTGATCCGGTGCGCCTAGCCGGAACTACTGTAAAAAGGGCGAACCTTAACAATCCGGACATGATACGCGCAATGGGTTTAAAAATCGGCTCGGCTGTTTCTGTTGTAAAACGCGGAGAGATAATTCCCAAAATCGAAGGACTTGCCCCCGGAGCGGTTTGCGAGAATATTGAAGAGATTCAATTTCCGTCGGTCTGCAGCGTATGTAAAAGCGTTCTTGTTGACGCGGGTACAAGGCTGTACTGTCCTAACCTTCAATGCCCCAAGCGTCTTTTGCACAGGCTTGAAAAGTGGGTTTCCGTACTTGATATACGCGAACTTGGCGAAAAACTTCTGCGCCAGTTATTTGAAAAAAAAAGGGTTACGCATATTCACGAATTGTACGCTTTAACGGCAGAAGAACTTGCAGGTTACGACAGAATGGGGGAGCTTTCCGCCGCGAAAGTTATCCGGCACATTCAGGCAAAACGCGAGCTTTCACTCGCTTCTTTTATCGCGGGTTTTGACCTTGAAGGAATTGCCGAAACCACAATGGAAAAAATCACGTCAGCGGGTTTTGACACTTTGGAAAAACTTAAAAAAGCGGAAATTACGGATATATCCGTAATTTACGGGCTGGGCGAAATCACTTCTTCCGTAATTGTGGAGGGAATTAGAGAGTGCGCGCAGGAAATGGACGCGGTATTAAAAACGGGAGTGATAACAATCGCGCCGCCGCCTGATGAGGAATCATTGCCTTTGCGCGGGCTTTCTTTCTGTTTTACTGGAGAACTGAAATCCATGAAACGCCCGCAGGCGGAAGAAAAAATAAAACTGCTGGGCGCCCAGTCAAAATCATCGGTCGTAAAGGGGCTTTCATATCTTGTAACAAATGATCCGTCTTCCGGCTCCGCTAAAAACAAAAAGGCGCGCGAACTTGGAGTTAAAATTATCGACGAAGATCAATTTTTGGCGTTGATTTCGGATCAGGCAAAACCTTTAACGCAGACAGTTCAAGGTGAATTATTTTAAATTCCGTGATAGAATAATTTAAGGAGTAAAAATGACTGCCGTATTATCGCCCGAAGAAAAAATGAAAAATATTGAAGCTGTCTGGCGGCTTGAGGAAACGGATGAAGTTCCCTTTGTTGTTGAAATCGGAACTTTTCACGGAGCTACCAAAGAATTTTTTGACAATCCACAGGCGGAAGTAAAATGGTCTGAGAATTTCCACCGTATGCGCGGGAACGTATATGATTACGGGCTTCCCAATATCAAGCCGAATCAGGGAATTGGAATTGTCGCAGCCGCGTTCGGCTGTGAGTATACGGTAAACGATGAAGCCGATCCCTGGATTAAGGCCATTATCCGCGAGGAAAACGCGCAGGACGTGCATAAATTAAAAGTCCCCGATCCGCAGACAAACCCTATTTTTCAAAAAGTGTATAAAAGAATTGAAGATTTACAGAGACTTTCTTCCATGCCGCTCAGGGCGGTAAATATTCCCTCGCCTCTTGTAACTGCGTCCATGGTGTGGGATTACACCTCCTTTATCGAGGCGATACTGATTTTTCCCGATGAAGTGCACGCCCTTCTTGACGTAGTTACCGAGGCGACCATCGTCTATATCCGCGAACAGTTCAAACGCATTAATAATCTTTTCAGCGTCGGGCATGAGTCGACCTGCCCCGTTCCCCGTTTTGCCGGCGTCCGCGTGAGCGACGATACGGCGGCTCTTCTTTCGCCGGATATGTACCGCGAGTTCGGCGTTCCGTACAATAACCGGATATCAAAAGAATTCGGCGGGATTGTTGTCCACTCCTGCGGAGACGTTCAGCATGTCGCGCAGGCGATGATGGAGATAGAGGGGCTTAAAGGCCTTGACTTTACAATTCCGCAGGTCAACAACTGGGAGGCTGTTAGGGACGCCGCCGCCGGAAAAACGGTTTTATGCCTTCGCCAGAGGTACTGGGATCATCCAAGGGACTCAAATATTGATCTGGTTGAATACTCGAAAAAACTTGTTGACACCTTCGGAAGAAAAGGGGTGATTATTGAAACTTCCGCGCCGACTGAAGCGGAAGCCGCCGCTTTGGGAGAAAGACTGCATAAATGCCTTTCACGTTAGGCGATAGAGGGTTATAATATTTTTATGGGTGATTTTACAGCTGCATTCGATGAAATATCTGATCTTCTGCAAAAAGGCAAGGCGAAGGAAATTGCCGCCGCCGTGGAAAAAGCGTTAAGCGAAGGCGCGGGCGCATCGGACATTCTGGAAAAGGCTTTAATTTCGGGGATGAACATAATCGGCGGTAAATTTAAACTGGGAGAGCTTTTTGTTCCGCAGGTGCTTGTAGCCGCAAGGGCGATGAATCAGGCTGCTGCGGCGTTAAAACCCGCACTTACAGAGGCCGGAGTCAAGTCCGTTGGAAAGGCGATTATCTGCACCGTAAAAGGCGACCTGCACGACATCGGTAAAAACCTTGTCAAAATGATGATCGAGGGGAACGGCATAGAAGTTATCGATCTTGGAGTGGACTGCCCAAAAGAAAAAGTTGTCCAAACTGTGCGGGAATCTGACGCGAAAGTTTTATGTTTGTCCGCGCTTCTTACAACGACCATGACCGCCCAAAAAGACGTAATTGACGCGCTTAAAGAAGCCGGGCTTCGCGCAAAGGTAAAGGTAATGATTGGCGGCGCGCCCGTTACTCAGGGCTATGCGGATGAAATCGGCGCGGACGCGTACACTCCCGATGCCGCGACAGCGGCGGAGGTCTGCCGCTCTTTTTACAGCTGATTTTGTGGAAATACGCGTAGAAAACGGCTCCGTTATCTGCAACTCCCGCGCCAAAGAGACCGTTTTGCTTGCCTGTAAAAACGCGGGTTTCTTTATTTCCGCCCCATGCGGAGGGGAAAAAAGATGCGGAAAGTGCAAGGTAGAACTGCTTGAGGGCCGGGTAACGGGAGATACGCCGGATGAAAACGGCAAAGTCCGCGCCTGCTGCGCTGTCCCTCTTACGGATATTACGATTGCCTGCGATAAAGAATTATTTCCTTCAGGCGGTGAAATTCCGGCTTCCGGCGGAAACGCCGCGTTCAATTTTACAGGAACTCTTCCGCGCGCCGCGGCCGCCGTTGACATAGGAACCACCACAGTTTCCGCGCAGCTTGTCAATCCTGATACGGCGCAGGTTATTGATACAATTTCCCAATTGAACGATCAGCGTGTTTTCGGCGCGGATGTAATGAGCCGAATCAACAACGCGAAAAAGTCAGGTACGCATGAGTTGTTTTCATTAATCAACAGGCAAACGGAAAGGATTTTAAAAACTTTTATTAAGCGTTTTAACATTTCCAAAATAGAAAAACTTTCCGTCAGCGGAAACACCGTAATGCTTCATCTGTTTTTAAATGCCGATCCTTCGGGAATGGGTAAATTGCCGTTTACGCCGGTGTTTCTGGAAGAAAAAATTTTAAAGGGAGAAGAACTCTGTCTTTCCGCGGAAACGGCGCATGTTCTTCCTTCCGTTTCAGCGTTTATCGGAGCGGATATTGCATCGGCTCTTGCCTCTCTTGATATTTTAAGCAGGGACGGACCGTCATTTTATGTTGACCTCGGCACAAACGCGGAAATGGCTTTGATAAACAACGGGAACATTATTTGCTGCAGCGCCGCGGCGGGACCCGCGTTTGAAAGCGCGGATAACTCGTTAAGCGGATGCGCTCTTATTGACGCTATATGCGAAATGCTGGCGAAAGGGATAATAGACGAAACGGGAATTTTTAATAAACCGCATAAAGAATATTGTGCGGGAGAAGGAATTTATGTTACGGCAAAAGATATACGGAACTTACAGCTTGCGAAAAGCGCGATTATCAGCGGCATTAAAATTCTTTTAAAAGAAGAAAACCTTAACGCGTCCGAAATAAAAAACGTTTTTATAGCCGGAGGCTTTGGTTTTTTCCTGAACAAGCAAAACGCCGTAACTGCGGGGTTAATTCCAAAGGAATTTCTTGATAAAGTTTTTTCCTGCGCAAACATGAGTTTAAAGGGAGCGGTTGAATCGTTATCTGACATTAGTTTTACGGAAAAATGCAAAAATATAATAAAAAAATGCAAAGTGATCGATCTTGCCTGTGAACCTTCGTTTTTTGATGAATTCGCCTCAAATATGTTTTTTACGGCTGCCGGTGATTAGAATTCCATTCGTCAACAACGGCGCGTATCTTTTTTATATATTCGGGGCTTGTGCCGCAGCATCCTCCGATTACGCAAGCGCCCGCTTCAAGAATGTATTTTACATAGGACGCGTATTTGTCGGCCGTCATGCTGTAAACGGTTTTTCCGCCGATAAGCTCGGGAAGTCCCGCGTTTGCCTTAATCCAGACAGGCAGTTCTGCAAGTGAACGCAGGACGGAGGCTATCTCTACATAAGAGTCAATTCCGCAGCCGCAGTTTGCCCCGATATAGGAAGCTCCCGCTTTTACCGCCGCGTCAACCGCGTCATTCGGAGTTTGCCCCATAATGGTATGGTAACCGCGGGGAGTTTTTTCATAGGTCATCGATGCGACAACCGGCAGACCTGCGGCAACTGCTGCGCGGACTGCAATTTCCATTTCACCTGTATCCGTCATTGTTTCAACCACTATCCATTGAGCGCCGCCTTCTTTCAATCCCCGCGCCTGTTCGCAAAACGCGTCAAAAAGCTCTTCCTGTGAGACCTCTCCCATAAGAAAAAGTTTTCCGCTCGGCCCTATGCTTGCGGCGGTAACCGCTTTATCACGGCAGGCTTGTCGGGTAAGGGCGGCTCCTGTTTTATTTATCTCCCTTGCTTTTTCAGCGAGGCCGTAACGTTCCAGTTGAAAACGGTTTGCGCCGAAAGTGTTTGTCAGAATAATGTCGCTGCCTGCCGCAAGGTAATTTTCCGCAATTTTGCGAACGATTTGTGGATGTGAAAGATTCCATTCTTCCGGGCAATTTCCGTGTGTAAGCCCCGATTTAAAAAGCTCGGTTCCCCACGCGCCGTCGGCAACTTGAACTTTAATAGTGATTCTCCATTGCCTGAAATTTTTCGCGCACTTTTTGCAGCATATCAAGCTCGCGCGTTATTGTTCTTCCGTAGTTGAGCTTGCCGTTTTCAATTCTGTACGCTTCGTCTTCCCAAAATTGAACTTTCTGTAAATTGATCCATCTGAAACGCCTGTCGTTTGCTTTTTGCGCCCACGCAACGGCTTCGTCCCAGTAGTAAAGGGCGGTGCGGAAACAGGTTTCCGCAGTCTCCAGACTTTCAAGATTTTGGTCTTTCCACGGCGCGTTGTAAAAATAAGCGTTGCGCTTGTTCCATTTGTTTCCAAGAAAAAGGTACTGTTCAATCAATTTGATGTTAATGTGCATTGTAAAAAGATTGCGGTATTTTTCCCACTGTATTTCATCTTCGATAAGGGCAAGAGCGTACAGGGGATTTGCGAAATCAGCCTTTAGGGCTTTTTCCAGCCAGTAAATATTTTCCATGGTATCGTCCGGATACTGCATATAATGCAGGTGGAAAAGCCTGTAGTACTGTTCCTTATAGGTAACAAAATACCCATTAACAGGCAGTGAAACCGCGAGAAGGACAAGAATTACAGTTGATTTAAAAAATGTTTTCACCTTGTTTCAGTATCGGCATTTGACAAATAATGCTCCATACCTGATCCGCAACTTCCTCGGCGCTTTTTGAAGCGTCGATTATTTCAACCTTCGCCGTTTTTTTATAGGCGTCAATAACGGACATATATTTTTTATGGACTTTTTCCTGAAAATCGAGGTATTCGTAGATTTCAAGAGAATCGCGGTTTTTCATCCGTTCAAGGGCAATTTCCGGCTTTATGTCAAGAAAAATCGTTATTTCGGGAACAGGAAAGTTGGAATTCATTATTTTTGGCAGTTCAGAACCGCACTCGATTCCCTGGTAAACAAGCGAAGACAGCACGTATCTGTCGCAAATAACAAGAGAGCCCGTCTGCGCTCGAGGCAGAATTCCGTCTTTGCCGTACAGGTGTTCATTGCGGTCAGCCGCGAAAAGACGGCACAGAGTTTCAGGCGTAAAGGGTATTTCTTTTTTTAGGGCGCGGCGTATAAGGCGGCCTATTTGACTATCGGTAGGTTCATAAGTAGGAAAAAACGCCGGTTTTTGAATATTTTCAAACTTTTTTTTTAGTATTGACAATTGGGTAGTTGTACCGCTGCCGTCGCCGCCTTCAAAAACGGCAAAATTCGGAATAATTTCAATCATTAATCCGTTAAAACTAGCATAATCCTGTGTAAAATTCAATTAATTTTCTTTAAAACCATCATTATTTATGAGACTTTTTGCCTAAAAAAGTGTTATATTTATAGAAACAAATTAATTTCAGGGTAATGTATTGTCAATTTTTATTAAAGAGGACGGGAAACGGCCGCTTCCCCGGTTAATTTACATAAAAATTCTCATTTTTTTAATTTTAGTCTTTCTTTTCGCTGTTACCCTAAAACCGGTGCAAACGGCTCTTGGAGAAGCAATCAAAAGTTTCCGCGCCGATTTCATTGAAAAACTGGAAACGGCTGCCGGAATTGAAATACGCTACGCTTCGATACGCCCGTCATTTATTACATCTCTGGACATAAGGAATTTAAAAATCTCAAAAGACGGCAGTGAAATTTTAAGCGTATCACGCGCAAGATTTTATTTTTCCCTGCGCGATTTAATATTTAAGAAAAAAATCGTTTTTAACGCAATTCAAATTGACCATCCGGCGTTTCATGTTGATCTGGAACGCGACAGGAACATTTTTGAGCTTTTTAAAAACGACAGCGGCGGACAAAGCGGCGACAAAGAAATTTTCAGCCGGATTGCGGAATTTTTGCCGAAAAATGCCGATTACCGCATTCGCAATTGTTCTGTACAAATAACAAACGGGGATTCGGTTTTCCATATTGGGAACATGAATGTAAATATCAAGGGTAACAGGGACGGCTATAATTTAGAAACGAAATTTGACTCTGAGCTAAAATACGCGGGACTGTTTAACAGAACGGTAATATTAAAAACCGGCATGGGCATTAAGGGCAGTTATTTTCCGGATTTGGAAGAGATCAGCGTCAGAGTCTCCCTTTTAGAATCAAACTGCTTTGAGCAGAACGTAAAAAAATCAAACGGATCGTTTTTCAGGCCGGCGGTCCACGCAAGTTCGGACAGCAGGCTGCTGTTTTCCATGAAACCCCTGGAAACAGGTTTGGTTTTCAGGAACAATACGTTAAGCCTAATATCAGCTCCGGAAGACACGGCGTTGGATTATAAATTTTACATTGACGCAAAAGCGCGCAGCCTTCTTGCGCAGATTGATTTGCATAATTTTTCTCCCGGTTCAATTGTTACCTTTTCCGATTACTGGAAAAATACCGGTTTTTTGCTTGACAGGGAAATCTCAGGCAGTTTATCGCTTAAAACGGAAAACGGCGGCTCCTTTGATTACAGCATTTTCTTACAGAGCGGAAACCTTACAAGCTCTTTGCGCAATGACGCTGTATTTTCAGACATATTATTGACAGATTCATTCTTAATTGACGCGTACGGCAGCCGTGAAAAAATAATTATAAATGACTTTTACCTTAACGCTTCCGCAAAAACCAAATCGGACGTAAATTTTCAGGGTAAAGTGAATTTTTCGGGCAGTATAGGGTTTTTCCCTTTTAAGCCGGAAGGAACATTATCCGTGGGGAATTTCACTCTGACAGGCAAAGAGAGCGTCAACGGCGTTTTAAATATTTCAAGCAGGGGAAAAAATATCCGTGTGGAAAGCAAAAATTTCGCAATAGGTTCGTATTCGCTTAAAAATTTTGAAATGAATTTTTTTCCATCGGCAAATGAAATAGCCGTTTCAGTTTCAAGTTTATCTGCAAGCGGTGAATCGCTTGTATTTGACGCGGTTTTCAATAAAAAACCGCAGCGGCTTGAGGCTTCCCTGTTGGTCGATTCTTTTTCTCTTTCCGGTATAGCCGGAATTTTAAGCCCGTTTACCAACGCCGTAAATATACCTTCCGCGGGGATGGTTTTTACGCGCAATATTTTACTGGACGGCGAATTTTTCTTTTCCTCGGATTTCAACAATATAGCATATAACGTTCCGAAAATTACCCTGAGAAACGAAAAAACCGTAGGGACTCTGTCTCTTGCCGGCACAAATCATAATTTTTCGTTAAGCGAAGGAATATTTTATTTTGACAAGAACGAATTGTTTGTTTCCGCGGACGCGGATTTTTCCAATCCGATGGACCTTGATTTTACCGTTAAAGCGAATTACCTCGACTTTTCATGGAATATTGAAGGCCAGATTCTTGACAGGAACTCATTGGTTATCCGCGATCCTGCCGGTCTTCACGCTTACGGAAGCGTCTCAAATTCAGGAGCGGTTTCGGGTTATGTTGAGGGAAATGATTTTCCGATTCCGGCGAGCGCAAGCCTTGCGTACGCGGATTTCTATTTGGCGCTGCGCTATAATTCAAAGGATTTCTGGTCTGTCGATATAACAAATTTTAATATAAAAGACCTGTCCTCGCACAGCGGCAGGGTAAATTTGGGCTTTTCAGGCGCAATTGATCAGGACGGAGCGGCCGTCAAAAATATCAAGTACGCTGACAATATAGGCGAAATTTCAGGCGGCGCGGATTTATCGTGGAACAAGGATTTTTCCGCTGTAAAATTTGTTTTTAACATGGCGGACGGCAGGGAAAACGGCGAATTCTGCTCTTTTGACGGAACGTACACTAACAGTGAATTCAGGATAAAAGGTTCAGCGTCAAATGTGCGCATTGACCGGTTTGTAAAAGGCAAAGGAATAATGCTTGCAAGCGCGGACGCGGATGTTACATGGAAATCGGCGGATTCATTTTCCGCGCAGGTAAATCTTTCTTCTTTTTACGCAAAAGTGAATGCAAACGCGGTTGAGGCTTCCATGGAAATGCTGCTTTCAAATAATATTCTGCACGTGCAGAATTTAGCCCTTGATTACGCGAAATTAAAAACAGTTTTTCCCGAATTCATGATAAACACTGCCGAAGGCACAGGGAAAATCAGCGCTGATTTTCAGGGGTTTGCCGGAGAAAGAATTGTTAACGGAAAAATGGATTTAAACGCGAACTTCAGTAAAATAGATTCATGGATAAATATAAAAAAAGCGCTTGATGTGTTTGACGGGACTCTGCAATTCAGTGATGTTGTTTTCGGGAGCGTAGAGGAAGAGAAAGTTCTTTTTGTATTTTCGGGAAATGAAAAAGCCGTTTCTTTTTCCGGCGGCATAAACGATATGATAAAACTGGAAATGGACAGAAACGGCAGTTTTTTGGCAAACCTGTCGGACCCGATGCCTGTCAGAGGTTCGTTTGCCGGAGTATTCGATAACGGCATCATGGACGCTTACTGCAATAATTTTTTTATAGATATGGAGTCATTGTGGACGTTAGCCGCATATTCGGTTGATAATGTCAAATTTACCGGCGGATACATTACCGGAAAAATGAATTTCCGCGGCCCTGTATGGAATCCGGAATTTTTCGGAAACGGAACGGCGACAAGTTTAAGCATTCAGGTTCCCGGTTTTATAAGCGATGACATTAAGCCCGCTTCTTTCGGCATAACCGCCGAAGGGTACGAAATGACATTTGGCCCTGTCGCAACGGTGTCGGGAAACGGAGGCGGAACCGTGGACGGCTGGTTCCGTTTTGAATACTGGATTCCGAGAAACGTAGGCCTTAATATCAGTATCCCGAGAGAAAGTCCGATCCCATACAATATCAGTATCGCGGCTTTCCTTGCTGACGGGATCGCGTCAGGAAAATTAACTATGGATTTAAATTCAAATGACAAAATAATAGAAATTAACGGCGAGCTTTTTGTGAATAACACCGAGATGAGCGTAAACATGGATGAATTTTCGTCTAATAGAGAGAGAGGACCGCACGATGAAAGTAAATATAACACTCTTGTCGAATTAACCGTAAGTACAGGCCCTACCGTAGAGTTTTTCTGGCCGAATAAAAAATCTCCGATTTTAAGGGCGAATCCGGAAGTTGGAACTGTTTTTCGCGTTTCTTCCGACAACCTGGCCGGGCAGTATTCGATGGCAAGCGATATAAAAATACGCTCCGGCGAAGTATATTACTTTGACAGGAACTTTTATATACGGCAGGGAAAAATTGTTTTCATGGAAAATGAAACGCAGTTTAACCCGAAAATCACCGCAAGAGCGGAATTACGGGAACGTTCCGACACAGGACCCGTAACCATTTCAATGATTATTGACAATCAGCCGTTATTAAGTTTTGTACCGCGATTTGAATCTTCTCCAAGCCTCACTCAGCTTGAAATTTATACGATTTTAGGACAGAATTTGTACAATGTCCAGGGCAGTGATGACTCCCAGCGTTTCCTGATAGCGTCCTCAGCGGATATTGTGTCCAAATTTGTTGCAGGTTCTGATGCTTTGTCCCAGGTCATGTATTTCAGGCAATTTGAACGAAACGCGAGAAAATTCCTGAATTTGGATATGCTTAGCATAAAAACAAGATTTTTACAAAACGCGGTAGTTTCATCAAGTTCGGCAATGTTTGGCGGACAGCATTCTGTTGAAAGGATGAGCCGTATTGGTAACTATTTTGACAATACAACTGTTTTTATGGGTAAGTACATCGGACCGGATATGTTTGTTCAAGGTAAACTGGCTATGAGGTATGACGGCAGCAGCGCCGGGTTTGGCGGTTTAAGATTTGAGCCAGATATTGAAATAGAGTGGCGCAGTCCTTTTATCAATATCCGATGGGATTTTTTCCCAAGTCATCCGCAGAATTGGTGGGTTAACGATAACTCAATTTCTCTAATCTGGAGAAAGACTTTTAAATAAAAGCGAAATTAGGAGTTTTAATGAGGTTCAAATTTTTTACATTAATTTTGTTCATAACAGCATTTTCAATTTTACCTGCACAGGAAGAAGATAACGACTGGTTTCGCGAAGAGCCGCCTCAGGAAGAAGAAAATGACGACCGGTTTAACGTAAAGCCTGAGCAGCAAGAAGAAGACAACCTGCTTAGCGAAATGCCGATTCAAGAAAAAGATAACGACCTGTTTAACGCAAGATCGCCTCAGGATGAATACAACGATTGGTTTAATGTAAAGCCGCCTCAGGAAGAATATAACGACCGGTATAGTGTAAAACCAATTCAGGAAGAAAATGATGACTGGTTTCACGGAAAGCCTATAAAAGATATTATTTTTTCCGGATTACGTAATATTTCACTGTCGGAACTTGAAGCTTTGATTCAACCGTATAAGGGCCGAATTTTTGACGACATTGTTTTCTGGGAAATACAGGGAAAGCTCTACGCTCTGGAATATTTTGAACGCATAGACCCTTCAATTTCACGCACGGCTTCAAACAGTAACGATGTAATTATCAGATTTAACGTAATTGAAAGGCCGATTATAGGCAGGATTAATTTTATAGGGAACAGCGGTCTTCGCAACAGGGAACTCAACGATGTAATTGCGACAAAAGTAAGCGATATTTTAAATCAGGCCAAAATCCGCCTTGATGTCGAGGCGATTATCAGCAAGTACCTGGAAAAAGGTTATCCTAACGTGAATGTTATTGTGGAAGAAACTGCGGCAAGGGACGGATCTATAACGCTTTCTTTCCGTATTGTTGAACGTGAAAAAATTTCCATATCCAAAATAGAGTTTCAAGGGAACAGCAGGTTTTCAAGCAACACATTAAGAAGCCAGCTTTCATTAAAAGCGAAATCACTTATAAATGACGGAGCTTTTCAGGAAGCAAAGCTTTTGGCCGACAGGGAAAAAATTACCGCCTATTATCACGATCGCGGGTTTATTGACGCTGTTGTCAGAGACATTACCCGTACTTATGAAGTTAAGGATAAAGTTACCAATTTGATTCTTACTTTTATGATCGAAGAAGGAGATGAATTCAAGTTTGGCGGGGTAACATTTAACGGCAACAGAATATTTTCTACGGAACAGCTTACAAAACTTATAACGTCAAAAACGGGAGATATTGTTAATGCGTCAAAGGTGGAAAGTGATTTTCAGAGTGTTTCCGATCTTTATCTGGAAAACGGATATATATTTAATTCATTTATAAGAACGCCTGAAAGAGATTATCAGTCAAACACCATTTCTTATTCAATGACCATAGTTGAAAGAAACAGGGCGTATATCGAAAATATTATCATACTTGGAAATGAAAAAACAAAAACCCATGTTATATTAAGGGAAATACCTTTGGAACCTGGCGATGTTTTTTCCAAAACCAAAGTAATGGATGCCATGAGGAATCTTTATAACTTGCGGTATTTTTCCGCGATTATACCTGATACATTGCAGGGAAGCTCGGAAAACCTGATGGAACTGATTTTTACGGTAGAAGAGCAAATGACTACGGATGTTCAGGTAGGACTTACATTTTCGGGAAAAGAAAATCCCGAATCCATTCCGATATCGGGGTTGTTTGAATTTTCTGATCGTAACCTTAGGGGCAGCGGAAATGAGCTTGGAATAAAATTAAATTCGTCCATTATTGACTCAACTACGCTGGCTGTCAACTATAACCACAGATGGGTATTGGGCCTTCCTCTTTCACTTGGCATTGATTTTACTACGGAATATTCCAAACTTCTGGCGACAATGGCAAATAAAAACTGGTGGTTTAACGGAGACGAAGATGACGCTTTCCCTGACGGATTTAATTCCCATCAGTCGTATGTTGATTTTAATAAACTTCCGCCGAGCGAATACCTGATGAATTATAATCAATGGTACATTTCTCTTGGGTTTTCTTCCGGTTACAGGTGGTCAACATTATTGGGTAATTTAGGCGTAGGCGGAGGAATGCGGTTTGGCATAATAAATAATACCTATGATGAGATTTTCAGGCCTTTTGATCCTGTATTAAGAGCGGGAAACAATAAATGGACGCCTAAAAATTCATTCTGGACTACAGTTTCCCTTGATCAGCGCGATATTTCTCATGATCCTTCAAAAGGGTATTACCTTATGGAACGTTTGGGATTATACGGAATATTTGAAGATGAACTTGAACATTACATCAGAAGCGATTCCAAATTACAGTATTTTTTAACCTTGTTTGACATTCCGGTAGTGAGAAGATGGAATTTTAAAAGCGTTTTAGCCGTTCATTTCGGACTTTCTTTTATTTTTAAACAGCCGTGGCGCAATTACAAAAAAAATGATTTCATTGAAGAAGCCAACAAACTTGCGGTTGACGGAATGTTCGTGGGAAGGGGATGGAGCGATAGATTCCGAGTCAAGGGGCTTACTCTTTTTGACAGCTGGATCGAACTCAGATTCCCGATTGTACGCGGAATTTTGGCTTTTGACACGTTCTTTGATTCTGCCGGAGTTGAGACCGAGCAGGGTTATTATTTCGGAAAGAATTCTACAGGAGACTCAAACTTTACAATTAATAATCTGCTGTTCAGTTTCGGAGGCGGTTTGCGGATTGCGCTGCCGCAGTTCCCAATCCGTTTAAGTTTTGCCAAACGCTTCTATTTTCATGAGGGAGGCTTTAGATGGGCTCCCGGCGCTCTCTTCGGAGACCCGTCCAATCCTGCCAAAGGCGTGGATTTCATAATTTCGTTTGTTGTGGCATACTGAGGTAATTATGTTAAAGCGTGTATTGATTTTTTTATTGTTAAACGTGTCATGCGTGCTGTATTCACAGCAGCTTACGCGGTTTGCGGTGGTGGATTTGTCAAAAGTCTATATCGCGTATTTTCGTGATTCCCGCCCTGTAAGGGAATTTGAGGAAAGAAGCGCAAGGGTTCAAAGCGAAGTTGACAGGCGGACGAAGGAAATCCTTGATTTAAGGGGAAGGCACTCGGACGCGGTAGCTCGCGGGGATCAAAGCGAATCCAACAGGCTGGAAGCCCAAATTTACAGACTGTCAGAAGCGTTAGGTGATTATTACCAGACGCAGACGTCTATCCTTGAGGATCAGAGAAAACGGCTGATGCAGTCCGGATCATTTCTAAGCGACGTGTATGACGAAATACGCTATATAGCGGAAAGCGACGGCTACAGCATTGTGCTAAGCCTGAACGACAATAAGGGAATAATTTGGTTCAGCCCTACGGTTGACATTACAGACAGACTAATACAGAATTTACGGACAAAATCCGGAAGAAACTAAAAACATGGATAGCATTCGTACAAGTCCGATGCTAGACCAGTACAAACGTATCAAAAAAGAACAGGAAGGAAACATACTGTTTTTCCGTCTCGGCGACTTTTATGAAATGTTTGCCCAGGACGCTGTTGAAGTTTCAGCCCTTTTAAATCTTACGCTCACAAGCCGTAACGGGCTGCCGATGTGCGGCGTACCGTATCATGCCGCTAAGAACTACATTGCGCGCCTTTTAAAACTTGGAAAAAAAGTGGCGGTATGCGAACAGCTTACGCCCCCGGGAAAACAGAAGGTAATAGAACGGGATGTGGTGGAAATAATCACTCCCGGGACTACTGTTGACGAAGATTTTCTTGACAAGGGAAGCTCCAATTATCTGTGCTGCCTTGCCCGCGCGGTTTCCTATCTTTCTTTTTCTTACATTGATCTGTCTACGGGCGAGTTTTTTGCTACAAGTTTTTCAGATAACGAAGATGAAATACTCAGGCAGGAACTTGAACGGCTTTCGATACGGGAAATGCTGGTACAGGAATCTCTATTGGAAGAAGAAAAAAAAATCGCGGCAGCAGTATATGATCGAAACGGCCTTGTGCTGAACCGCTGGGCCGACTGGCTGTTTGACAAAACACAGGCAAGAGAAAGGCTGGAAAAACAGTTTGGTCTTGCAAACTTGAAGAGTTTCGGCCTTAACGAAGACAGCGCGGAAATTATTTCGGCGGGAGCGCTGCTTGACTATCTTGATATGACTTCCAAAAGCGCGCTTCTTCACATAAGAACGCTTAAAGTTTACAAAGACAATGAATATATGGGGATTGACGAATCAAGCCAGCGTAATCTTGAACTTTTGGCGAACCAGAAGGACGGAGACGTCCGCTTTTCGCTTTTTGAAATAATGGATGAGACTAAATGCGCAATGGGAAGAAGGCTGTTAAAAAGGCGCATCCTTCACCCTCTGCGGGACATCCGCAGGATAAACGCCCGTCTTGATATGGTAGAGGAGTTGTACCGCGATCAGGGGCGGCTCGGCAAGATACGCGACATTTTGGGAAAAACTCCCGATCTTGAACGTTTATGTTCAAGGCTTGCAATGGATAAAGCCCACGGCAGGGATATGCTTTCTGTCAGAAACGCTCTTTCCTGTTTTCACTCCGTTATGAAACATATTTACGATAATATATGTTTTGAAAGTGAAGATGATTTAAAAAACAACAGTGATGTTCTGGAGAAAATACAGAATCTGCTTGAAAGAGGAATCTGCGATGAACCTTCCGTACTGTTAAATGAAGGCAGCCTGATAAAGAGCGGCTACAATGAAGAACTGGACGCCCTTAAAGATTTGAAAGACAGGGGAAGGCAGTTTCTTGAAAAATATCTTGAGGAAGAAAAGGAAACGACGGGGATTACAAGCCTTAAAATAAAATACAACCGCCTGATAGGGTATTTTTTTGAAGTTACAAAAGCGCAGCTTTCGAGAGTTCCGAAGCGCTTTATAAGGAGGCAGGGTATTACAGGAGGCGAACGTTACACGACAGACCGCCTTGCCTCTCTTGAATCCGACATTAACGGCGCGTCAGACAAACTTATAGAATTGGAAAAGAAACTCTTTCTGGAAATCAGGGACGAGGTAAAAAAGGCATTGAGGGAGCTCTCATGCGCCGCCCGCCGCCTTGCGGAAATTGACTGCGGACAGTCGCTTGCAAAGGCGGCGTCAATAAGGGGCTGGACAAGGCCTGTGCTAAATGAAAGCGGGAAACTGGAAATTTATGAAGGCCGCCACCCTGTCGTCGAGGCGCATATCGCTCGGGGCGAGTACATACCCAACGACATAATATTATATTCACACAGCGAATCTGAAAAATGCGGAATGTCTTTTGCAATGATAACTGGCCCTAACATGGCGGGGAAGTCCACATACCTTCGCAGCGCGGCGCTTATTGCCGTCATGGCTCAATCGGGCAGTTTTGTTCCTGCAAGAGACGCAGTAATCGGGCTGTGCGATCGAATTTATTGCAGGGTTGGAGCTTCTGATAATCTTGCACGGGGAGAGTCAACATTCCTTGTTGAGATGAATGAGACGGCTTTTATCCTTAATACCGCCACAGAAAAAAGCCTTGTAATTATGGATGAGGTAGGCAGGGGAACAGGCACAAACGACGGCCTATCAATAGCGTGGGCTGTAAGCGAAGAACTTATAAACCGTATAGGGTGCAGAACGCTTTTTGCCACCCATTTTCATGAACTTTCGCTTTTATCCCATCCGCGCCTTGCAAACCGCTCAATGGAAGTTCTTGACAATGACGGTAAAATCGTTTTTCTCAGAAAATTAAAAGAAGGCCCGGCCGCGGAATCTTACGGCATCCATGTCGCGCAGCTTGCAGGCCTTTCGGATTCCGTACTGAAAAGGGCGTGGCAAATCATGGGGCTTCTTAAAAAGCGCGATGAAGGTTTAACTTTAACTTTTGACGGAGAAAAACCTGATTCCGATCCGCGCGGGGAATCCGCCGTTAACCGGCTTAGAAAAACAGTTAATAATTCAGCTTCTCTTTGCGTGCCTGCGCCGCAAACGGGAAAAATTGAAAAACTCCTTCAGGAAGTTGATCCTGAGAATCTTACCCCTCTTGAGGCCCTTAACCTTATCTGCCAATGGAAAAAACTGGAAACCGCGTACCCGATGCAAAAACAGGCAAAGAGCCATTCTTCCAAAGAAGAGGCAAATCTTTCATTGGATTTGTTCGCAAACCTCAATTCCTGAACACAACTCCCGCTTCCCCGCGGTTATCAGGAAATGCCGCCGGTTCTAAAAAAAAATCGAGAATTGTTTTTTTCGGTAAAGCGCCGTGCGTCTTCACGCCATATAAGGTTATGAATACTTTGACAAAATTGTTTTTGCTTGGAAAAAATTTCCTTTTCCCGCGTTCCTGCGCTTTATGCGGTTCAGGTTTCATTAATGCTTGTGAAATCCGCAATGGCCTCTGTTCACAATGCGCTTCCTCTTTCCCGCAGGTTAAGGTAAACAAATGCGATTTGTGCGGAAGGCCGCTTATAAGCGAGAACGGACTTTGCATCCCGTGCAGGAACACGGAGAAACATTCCTGTGATCGAATCCGGACGCTTTTCCCGTATTGCGGAAAATACCGTAAGTTGTTGACGGAATACAAATTCAATAAAAATCTGGCTTTGGCGGATTTTTTAGCGGAGAAAGCGCTGGAGATTTTAAACGATCCCATATTTGCAGAGTCGGTTATTGTCCCCGTTCCTGCGCGTCCGGGAAAAATAAAAGAGAGCGGATGGGATCAAGTGGAATACCTTGTAAAAAAAATTCAAAAACTTTCAAAAGGCGGCATTTGCGTATCCCGCTGTTTAATGCGAAAAAAATCCAAGACACAGAAAAAACTTAACCGCGCTCAGCGATTGGAAAACCTTAAAGGACGCATAATTGCTCGCGGCGCGGTTCCCAAAAACGTCATTGTTATTGATGACGTGATTACAACAGGCTCCACGCTGGAAGTATGCTCCGCCGTCTTAAAGGAAAACGGAGCGCGGAAAGTTTACGGATTGTGCCTTTTCTATGATTAGGCTGCCCGTTTTATCTGCTTTTTTCGCCCGCGCTTACCGGAAAAATAAGGTTTAAAATAATTCCGGCAACTGTGGCAAGTGCGATGCCTGCAAGTTCAAAACGAAGGTCTTTTGTAATGTTAAACGCAAGAGACCCCCCGCCTATGCCTATTTCAAGTATTACGGACGAAATGGTCAGATTGCGTTTATCCTTGTAATCAACTCCGTTTTCAACAATTGTGCGAAGGCCGCTTGACGCGATTATTCCGAACAGCAGCATACATATACCGCCGAGTACGGGAGACGGAATTGTCTGGATGACAGCGCCGAATTTTTTAAAGAACGAAAGCAGCACCGCAATTACGGCGGCTCCACCTATAACCCATACCGAATAAACGCGGGTAATGGCCATTACTCCGATATTCTCGCCGTAAGTTGTGTTGGGAGGTCCGCCCCATAAAGCGGCCCATGCTGTGGCAAGCCCGTCTCCGGCAAGGGTTCTGTGCAGGCCGGGGTTTTTATAAAAATCCTGCCCGACAATCTTGCTTGTTACAAGAGTGTCGCCAAGATGTTCGCAGATTGTAGCTAAAGAGACAATTATAAAAGTCAGAACAGGTACAAGGCTGAAAGAAGGCGTACGGAAAGAGGGAAGCGCAAACCACGGAGCGTCTTTGACAACCTGAAAATTAATAATGGCGTAAGCGGGAATGAATAAACCCATAATTAAAGTAAAAAGGTAACCTGAAACAAGGCCGACAAGGATTGGAATAGTGCTGAAAAAACCTTTAAGGAAAATATTCGAAGCTACGGTTATGCACAATGTTACTATCGCGATTGAAAAATAAACAAGGTTGTATCCGTCGGCGTCATTCATCGCCATGTTCATTGCGACAGGAGCAAGGCTGAGTCCGATTACAATTATTACGGAACCGATAACTATTGGCGGAAGTGCTTTATCAAGCCAGTTTTTTCCTGTAAAACGGATAATAACGGCGACGATACAGTAGAAAATACCCGCCGCGATGGCGCCGCCAAGAGCCGCGGAAATACCGTAACTTGCGGAGATAGCGATTAACGGAGGAATGAAGGCAAAGGAAGAGCCGAGAAAGGCGGGAACTTTCGCCCCCGTACAAAGGATATAGATTAACGTTCCTGTTCCTGCGGTAAAGAGCGCTGTCGACGGGTCAAGTCCGGTCAATATGGGAACCAGAATTGTCGCTCCGAACATTGCAAATACATGCTGCAAAGAAAGCGGTATCCATTTTGCAAGATTTGGCCTGTCATTCGGCCGTAGAATTTCATACTGAGACATTTTTACCTCCGTTTTTTTAATATTATGCACCGAATCTGTCAAATTGAAAAGGTATTTTTAGTTATCTTCCCGCAAGCGGATTGTAGAATCTGTTTCCTTCGTGAAATGTATATATGATTCCGGCGGTAAAAAGAACAGCGCCTATTATAATGGAAATAACATCCGCTTTTTTAAACGGCTTTTGTGAATACCATGTTCTTTTTTTGTTTTTTCCGAAACCGCGTAATTCCATAGCGCGGCTTATTATGTCAATGCGATCCAAAGATGAAAAAATCAGCGGTAATAGAAGCGGAACGGTTCTTTTTACGCGTTTTAGCACAGACGCTTTTTTTGAAAGTTCAAGGCCGCGGGCCTGTTGCGCCTGATAAATCGCCTCAAAATCACGCTGAACGTCGGGAATGTAACGCAGAGTCAGGCTTACCGAATACGCGGCTGTATATGGCACTCCAATGCGGTTAAGAGACGCTGCAAATTCACTGGGATGCGTTGTAACAATAAGAAGCAGAGCCGGAGGGATTATCGTAATGTATTTAAGAAAAATATTGAATTCATAAAAAAGCTGTTCAAAGGTGAGGGTAAAGCGACCGCTTCCTTCAAGTATGACGTGCCGTGTCTTGTATATTATTACTCCCTGTTCGGGAGAAAACAGATAAACCGCAGTTAGGTTTAAGACCAGAAAAACAGACATCATCTTTACGATAAATGAAATGTCACAGAATTTTATTTTTGAAATTTTAAAAAAAATTATGCCCAAAACCGCCAAAAACAAAAGTACTGGCGTTTTAAAACTTACCATGACAATGACTGACCATAAAAGAAAAATAATCAATTTTGAGGCTCCGCTTAGAGAGTGTATTGGGGAGTTAATATCAATATAGGAAAGCATTCTTTTTTTAGTCATACAGGCTCATTTTTGTTTTCCGTCTTTCACGGTCAAATTTGATATATTTCCCCGCAAACTCCTGCGGATTTCCAAGGCGGGCGTTAAGCGCCAGATCATAGAGGCTGGTGCGTTTAAGGTTCGCTTTTTTTATAATTTCATCATCCGTAAGAATTTCAAACGGCTCTTTGTCGCATACGCACTCTCCTTCGCTTAGAACGACAGCCCTTGACGTATACTCAAGCATTAGGTGCATATCATGGGTAATAAGGAGAAGGGAGATGCCTAACTCGCCGCCAAGCCCAAGAAGGAACTCTAAAAATTCGGTGTAGTGCCTGTAATCCTGACCCGCGGTAGGTTCGTCAAGTATCATGAATGACGGTTTTAAAACAAGTATCGAGGCGATTGTAAGCCTCTTTTTTTGTCCGTAACTTAACGCGTTTACGGGCCAGTTTCTGAACGGATACAAACCGCAGGTTACAAGCGCCTGAGACACCAATGTTTTTATTTCAGGCTCGCCAACGCCTCTTGTTCTAAGCCCGAAAGCGGCTTCGTCATAAATCATGGGAAAAGAGATCATCTGGTTTGGATTTTGCATAACATAGCCTATTTTTTCAGCTCTTTGCATGATAGAGAGTCCGGCTAAATCCTGCCCGTTATAATAGATGGAACCTTGATCCGGTTTCAAAAAACCGCAGATACACTTTGCCAAAGTGGATTTTCCGGAACCGTTTTTTCCGACAAGGGCGGCGCATTCACCATGAGCCGCGAAAAAAGAGACGCCTTTTAACGCTTCTTCTCCCTGTTCTGTGTAACGAAAGCGCAGATCGCGGACAGCAAGCCCCGTTTCCGTGTCGGCATTTCCCGCTGTTTTGCCGTTCGCCGTCAATTGCCTGTCCCATTCAATAAGCGGTTTGTAATCGCAGATTAAGGTATCCGTATGCTGGGGATTCATTTCGGCCTTTATCGTTATTCCGGCGTATTTTAGAGCGCTTATATAGAGCGGTTCACGTATGCCGGTTTCCGATAAAATGTCTGAAGAAATTAACTGCGCGGGCGGCGTGTCGGAAATGATCCTGCCTTTGTCCATTACCACAATGCGGTCTACCTGTCTGTGCAGAACGTCTTCAAGCCGGTGTTCGATAATTAAAATCGTCTTGCCCGTTTTTTTGTGGATTTCATCGATAAGTTCGATTGTGTCTTTTCCGGCAGCCGGATCAAGATTCGCAAGAGGTTCGTCAAAGAGCAGAATATCAACGTTGTCAACAAGAACTCCGGCTATTGAGATACGCTGTTTTTGCCCGCCGGAAAGATCGTGGGGGCTTTTATCCAAATGTCCGCGCATATCCACAAGCAAAGCGCTTTCCGCCGTGCGTTTGCGCATTTCGTGCGTATCTGTACAGTCGTTTTCCATTGCAAAGGCAATGTCTTCCGCGGCGTTTAACCCTACAAATTGTCCGTCCGTATCCTGCAAAACAGTGCCCGCTATTTTTGATATTTCAAAAATATTCAAACTGCCTGCATTTTTCCCCATTAAAAAAAGTTCGCCTGAGCTTTCCCCGCTGAAGGAATGGGGGATTATTCCGTTAATACAGTGTATTAGGGTGGATTTGCCTGAGCCTGACGGGCCAAGTATGAGAATTTTTTCCCCGCTTCTTACCGTCAGGTTTATATTTAAAAGAGTCGGTTCAACTTGGGCTCTGTACCGGAAAGAAAAATTCTTAAATAACAGGACAGGATTCTTTCCTTCCGGTCGCGCAGCCGGCAAATTTTACTCCGCTTTAAGAGTGCCCGCTTTGGTTCTTGTTTTTGAATAACCGAAAGCCAGCAAAGTTCCCAGAATCAATACGACGGCGGCGTTTAAAGAAGCGGCAACCATGCCTTGAAGGTATACTTTATTGGCAGGTTCTGAGTATACGAGAATGTCAAGCGTAGGAGCGATTGCGGCCCAAACCAAAAAATTTGACAGTATTTGAACGCAGTTAATTGTGATTGCCTGTTTTACGCCAAACTCTCCCTGTTCAATTTTATAGAGTTTGAAGAAAATCCCCACCGCGCAGCCGTACAATGCCGAACCTATTACCCATGTCCACCATACGCCCCAACCCGATGTTAAGTCCACGAGCGTATGAGCGATAAACCCAATCAGGAATCCTGCTATAGGACCGAAAATCGCCGAGAAAACAGTCAGGATTGCTATGCCAAAATTAAGGTTGGTGTTGGGAACCCCTGAAGGAATGGCGACAAAGCGGTTCAACACAAACATAAGCGCGGCCCCGATGCCAATTGCTACTACCGTTTTTACTGAAATTAATTTCTTATCCATAAATTACTTCTCCTTGAATAAAGATACATCATCATTGTACATTTACGGAAAAAATTCAACCGTAACAGGTTATGGAGAAAGTTTTTATTTTTTCCGGCGCCGTTGTCTTATAAATAAATACTGTTATAATTCAGATATGCATTACGACCTTGTATTGAAAAACGGAACGCTTGTAACTCCCGCCGAAAGTATAAATGCCGATATTGCCGTAAGCGGCGGAAAAATAGCGTACATAGGAAAAATCGAAGATTGTAACGCTGCCAGTGAAGTCTATGACGCTGAAGGAAAACACATATTAAGCGGAATAATTGACGCTCACGTTCATTTCCGCGATCCCGGCCTTACAGAGAAAGAAGATTTTGAAACAGGCAGCATGGCTGCGGCTTTCGGAGGAATAACGACTATTGTCGACATGCCCAATGTTCTTCCGCCTACATCAACTTTGGATCGTTTTAACGAAAAGGTTTCTATCGCAAAAGAGAAGTCCTGCGTTGATTTCGCCCTTTTTGCACTCCTGCCAAATGACAATTTGTTATCTGAAAACATTTCCCAATTGGAAAGTTTAAAAAAAGCGGGAGCGCTTGGATTTAAGGTTTTTTTGGGAACTTCAACCGGGGATATTGCGGCTCCGTGCGCGGGCGTTTTATATGAACAAATGGAAAAATGCGCTTCATTAGGCATGAGAATCGGCTTTCACGCGGAAACAGATGAGATTAACCGGCACTTTACGTCCCTATGCAAAAAAGAAACCGGTACGCCTGACGGGCATGTTCTTAGCCGCGCAAGACCGGTATTTTCGGAAGTTCTTGCGGTAAATAACGCGGTCTGTTATGCGCAATATACGGGCGCGAAAATACACATCCACCATGTTACGTCTCTTGACGCCTCCCTCATTGTGGCACGGGCGAAAGAAAAGGGGATAGACATTACTTCGGAAACCTGCCCTCATTACCTCCTGCTTGACGCGGATACAAACTGCCACAAAGTGTATCCTCCGATCAGGGGTGAAAAACACCGCAGGGGAGTCTGGGACGCGCTTAAATCCGGAACAATTGACATGATAGCAAGCGATCACGCTCCGCATACCGCTTATGAAAAAAAACTTCCCCTTTGGGAATCTGCCGCAGGGCTGTGCGGCGTAGAGACATTTGTCCCGCTTATGCTCAACGAGGTAAACAGGGGAAACCTTTCACTTAATGATTTTGTGCGCGCGGCAAGCGAAACGCCCGCAAAAATATGGGGCATATATCCGCGCAAGGGAAGTTTGCTTTGCGGAGCGGACGGTGATTTTACCGTTGTGGACATGAATAAAAAACAGAAAATCAGCGTCGATAATCTTCACTCAAAAAGCAAAACCAGCCCTTTTGACGGGATTGAAATTCAGGGAACTCCTGTTGCCGCGATTGTCAGGGGAAAATTCGTGGTTAAAGACGGCCGTTTTACGGGGAAAAAAGGTTTTGGGGAATTTGTAAAAAAAGACGGCTTTGTCAGCCCGGCACTTTAATTTGCAGCAGAACCCTGTTCAATGTTTCCAGCGGGTCTTCATACATTTCAAACCTGAAACGCAGTTCATACCCTTTGTCGGAAATAATGCGGATAGTTTTGTTTAAACAATCACGCAATTCACTTGAACCTAAATCCGGAAATAATTTTGGTTTTCGCGGAATGAAAGAAAGCTGGCTTCCGCTTCTGCGCACTTCTCCTATATTGGCCGGTACCGGTACAAGGAAAATAAGGAAATCCGATTTGCCTCCGCCTACTGTCAGACTGTAGCCGGATTTTAACGAATGTATGTTCCTTTTGCCTATCAAGGTATTTTGATCCTCTACAAACATATTTAAAAGAAGCGGGCCTGTCGGATTTATTTTAGGCTGCGCCGCGTTTTCAGGCTTTAACGGCCTGTCCGAGTACGGAGTCGTTCTCTGCCTAGTCTGAACTGCCGCGTATTTTGCAAAGTCTTTGTTGTGGTCTTTATTTTTGGTTTGGTCCCGATCATCGTTGGATTTTGAAACTTCAGCCATCACGCGGTTCGGACTTGATTTTAATTTGCGTGACGCTATGAATATGATAATGAGTATCAGTAATAACAGCGCGATAATTCCGGCTATTACAGGTATGTGAAATGAAAACGAACCGGTTTTGGCAGGCTGTTTTACAGAATCAGTTGTCTGAGGAGAAGAAGGGATTGATGAAGCTGTCTCTGTTGTTGAAGGTGCAGCCGCAGAAGAAACGGTCCCCTGAGACGCTGTCTCCGCCGCCTGAGGTGTTGTCTGGGTAACCTGCGAAGTTGTCTCCTGTGACGCAGTTCCCGCCGCCTGAGGTGAGGCTTGAGCAGCCTGCGAAGTTGTCCCCTGTGATGCAGTTCCCGCTGCCGGAGATGAGGCTTGAGCAGCCTGCGAAGTTGTCCCCTGTGACGCAGTTCCCGCTGCCGGAGATGAGGCTTGAGCAGCCTGCGAAGTTGTCCCCTGTGACGCAGTTCCCGCTGCCGGAGATGAGGCTTGAGCAGCCTGCGAAGCTGTTCCCTGTGACGCAGTTCCCGCCGCCTGAGATGAGGCTTGAGCAGCCTGCGAAGTTGCTCCCTGTGATGTTGTCCCGGTTGCAGGGGATGTTGTCTGAGCAGCCTGCGAAGCTGTTCCCTGTGATGCAGTTCCCGCCGCCTGAGGTGTAGTCTGAGCAGCCTGCGAAGCTGTTCCCTGTGACGCAGTTCCCGCTGCGGAAGAAGGCGTCGGAGCTGCGTTTGCGCTGGGGCGTCCGGAAGAAGGAAGTCCTGTTAAGGGCTGTCCTGGCGTTACCTGCACAAAATCAAGCGTGGTATTCGCCTGGCTAAACCTTTGTTTTGCCGCGTTAACAAGGTTATTAATTTCCGGGCTGCCCGTACTTACAACGACTACTTTTTTTGAACGTAAGGGCAGAGAAGCGAGGTATCGTTCCGTAAACGAAAGAGCCGCCGCCATATTGCCGCCGTTTTCAACCGGATATTGTATAAACATTCGTCCGATTATCGTTTCAATATCTCCGATGCCTGAAATGCGTCTGGCTGAATCTAACTTTGAATTTGCTGAAAATGTTATTAAGTGAAAAGTATCGCCTATACGAAGGTATTCGGAAAGAAAAGGACCGGTTATATAGTTGCTTACGTTTTCATAAGATGAACTCATGTCGGCAGAAGTATTCAAAAGCAATACAAGATCGATTGGACTGCTGTTTTGGCCGAAAATGCCGAACTGAACGCAGAGCACAAGCATTACTGCCAGAATATTTCTTTTCATAACCGCTCCTCTTTGTTAAAAATTAAATCTCAGCCGGTGTTATGCTTTCCACCAAATATAAAATTTTTTCCTTATTTTCCTTATTGACAAATTCAAACCTTTCTCCTGTCGTTTTATTAAGTATACCTTTTCCAAACGGAGAAAGATAGGAAATAATGTTGTTATTCGGATCGGATTCCCACTCGCCCAGAATTATGTATTCCTCATGTTTTCCCGAGGTTTCGTTATTCAATACGACTTTTGTGCCGAAAGAAACAACAGAGCTGTTTACCGAATTAGGATCGAATATCTGCGCTCTCTCAATATCTTCCTTGAGTTTTGTAGACTGGGCGTTTAACTGCACCTGTTTTTCCTTTGCCGCCTTGTATTCCGCGTTTTCTCTTAAATCGCCCAAAGAAAGCGCATATTCAATTTCTTTTGAATTGGCAGGAACTTCCACGTCCATGATATGGGCGAATTGTTTCCTTTTCTCCTCAAACTTGGCAAGAGTAACAAAAAAGGACAGGGAAGAAACTTTCTTTTCGCTTTTTCCGATAAATTTAAAATCCGGATATTTGGCAGTAATTATTACGCTCAAGTCAAGTTTATCCTGGGGGTCTAAATCCTTTACATTGTTGATAAATGTGAAGATTCTGAGGATAGCCTCTTCATCCGAATTGTCAATGAAAGATTTCATTTCTCCGTTCTTAAAAAGAATATCGTAAACCAGCTTGTTGATTTTCCGGTTTTCCACCGTGTTTTTCTGGTTTTCAATATCACGGTATGTGATGTCCAGAATGTGAATAAGCGTAATCAGCTGTTTTTCTTTGTTGATATTCGCGGCTTTAAACCACGGAGAGTTTCCTGCGTTTTTATAAAGCCAGATAACCGCTTCGCGGTTGTCCCGGTAATTCTCAAAACAGTCGCCGCACATAACGGTCAGTTTTTCTGAATAACCGGCTTCTTCAAGCTTTTCCGTGATGGACGGCATTTGGCATGAAGGAAACAGTTTTATATAAATATCCGGCCATTCTTTTATATAAAGCTTGATGTTTTTCAGGAATTCGCCCTTTAGTTTTGAGTCTTTTAAATTCCTGAAAAGGGAGGGAACATCCTTTATTTTGGAAAAGATATCGGAAAAATTCATGCTTATGGATGATTTCAGGTATGAATAATTCGGATTTTCCGCAAGTTCGTTTATTAAAAGACAGGAAGATATTGTCTGTTCGGGATTCACGGACGGCGAATGCAGAAAATCCGTAAAATACGAGAACATTTCCGTAAACAATTCGGAATCGGGCGAAGCGTTTTTGTTATTGACATAGTCGCGGATTGCCGAAACGCGGTCGTAAAAATTTTTCTGGGCGGAAAATTCGTTGTATAATTTTTCCGTAACGCTTATCGGCCTGTCCCTTACAATATAAATGTCGGAATTGTCCGGGCTTATTCCAAATTCGGGATTTGATTTCAAAATGTCTTTCGCTTTGCCGTTCCATGTTGTCCATTCACTTGCCGTCAGCAGGGCGGGGGAGAGTTCGGCCTTTATTTTTTTCATGTCGCAGGCGTTTGAAAAACTTTTTATTATTGTTTTCAATGTCCATATAATGTTTTCGTCTTTGTCCTTTATCATTTCCCGTAACTCTTCTTTTTTCTTTGTCGCTTTTAAAACCCAGATGTGGTTTTTGGAAAGAGTTTGAAGGGCGTCAACTGCCATTTTCAGGGACATTGAATGGCCCCTCTTTTTGGAAAAATCTATCGTTATGTCGTCGCCTTTTATTGCGGCAATGCGTCCTACGCCCCATGTTCTGTGATAAACAAAATTTCCCTTGTCAAAAGCGATGTGTTTTTCAAAATCCGATATTGCCTGATGAACGTCCCGGTAATTCTGCGAAAGGTTAGATATGCGGATGTATTCCTCAAGCTGGCTGTGGGACGCGTATTTTTTTCTGAAACATTCGATTATTTCCCTGCGCCCGTGAACGTCTTTTTCGTCATATTCAAGCGAGATTTTAAGGATGTTGATCGCAATATCTATGTCGATGTCCTTATATTTTGAGTAAAGTTCGTTTAATAAAGTAACAGTCTTGTCTTCGCTGATCGTTTTGGCGATTTTTTTCTGAATATGAAGAAAGAAGTCGATGTCTTCAAAGTTCAATTCAAGGAGTTTTTCCCAAATTTCCTTTACATTTGCGAAATTTGACTTGTTTATGTAGCGGTGTATCGCTTTTTTGTAATAGTCAACGGCTTCCTCGGTTTTTTTCTGTTTTTCATAATGTTCGGCAATGGATTTTGCAATGTCCGCTTCCTCAAAGTCAACTTTGACAAGCCTTTCCCAAATCGCGAGTATTTTGTCTTCCTCGTTGTCGTTTTTATAGCAGTCCGCGAGGGTGCGCAGGGCAAATTTCGATTCCCCGTAATCAAGTATTCTTTCGCAAAGGTACTTTACTACGCTCCATTTGTGGTTGTCCAGAAAAATGGACACAAGGTTGATCATGGCTGAATCGTCAATTATCTGGCGTGAAAGGGCTATCATGCCCGAAAGATAAAGCGCAATAATGCTGTTTCTTGTATGCACCAGATGTTCGTCGCAGTTCTTTTTCAGTTCGTCAACAACTTTTTCACTTCGGGCGTTTTTGAGAATCTCGTCAAGCTCCTTGAATTGTCCGGTCGAATAATTACCGAGTGTCGCCCTAGTCCACTTTTCCTCATTTAATGTTTCATGCAAATTTTTCAGCAGGGCCTGCGCTCCGGCAGACAGTGTTTCGTTTACTTCGGCTTCGCTTGTTTCAGTATTCATAGAACTTTAACTCCTCATTTAACCGGTATAAATATATTGTAAATATCCGGGGCGGTAACTTTAATTTTCAATAATGTCTCTTCGATCAGGGAAGAGTCTTCACGGCTGATTTCATAATGATCGATCAGCCAAAAATAGTGATTCAAGAGTCTGGGCTTTAATTTTTCCCGTCTTGAAGGGTTCGCTTCATATTCAGCTTCCAGTGAAAAAATTGATTGTTTTAACCTGCCTGCCTCCGTTTGTTTTAATTCGCGTTTTACGGAAAATACTCCCCATAAATAACCGTAAACCGGTATCCATTCGCATACGTCTTCTTCATTAATGCCAAGTTCGCAGACCTTTTCACGAAGTTTTTGTATAAGAGCCGATTCCAGAGAGCGGATGTCAATCTTTGAAGGGTCCAGAAAAAACGCCTCCCTAAACAGGGCTTTGGCAGCTTTTGTCTGCGCCAATAAAGCGTTGATATCCGCCACTTCCGCAAGGGTTTGCGCGTCTTCTCTTTTTATTTGGACCGCCTGCTCTAAGTACTTGAGGGCTTCTTCATAATTGCCTAGCCCTTTGTAACAGCGTCCTGTTAAAAGAAGCAAATCCGGGTCCTGCCGGTTTGCATGGTTTCCAAGCAGTCCTTCAAAAAAAAAGAGGGCTCTTGAAAAAACATAGAAACGCACAGCGTATTGGCACTGATCGTATACAGCGTCAAACTGCTCAAGAAAAACATTGTACGGTTTTAAATATGTTATAAATTGGCTGCCTTTTTCAAAAGGGTTTTTTATTTCCTCAATCCTCCTGGTATGTTCAAGCCACCAGTGAACGCATTTCAGCGCGTGCTTGATTTCTTCATTTTCAAAATCTAAATCCAGAGCCTGTTCCAAAAGTGTACAAGCCGCAGTCAAGTCAACGGCTTTTAATTTATCATAGGCTTTTTTTAACAACTCCGCAGATTGACCATTTTCCATTACTTACTGCCAGTATAACATTATTTTTAGGTTTGACAATAGACCATCTTGAAGGTATGATAGCAAAAATGAATAAAACAATTGTTTCACCGTCCATTTTATCAGCGGATTATACAAATTTCGGAGAAGCTGTTACACAGGTAGAGGCTTCGGGAGCTTCATGGCTTCACATGGACATAATGGACGGTTCTTTTGTTCCGAATATAACATTCGGGCAGCCGTTGGTTCACGCTTTAAGGGAAAAAACCGGCATTTTCCTTGATGTCCATCTAATGATCGTGCAGCCGTCCCGATTTATCCGGGAATTTGCCCAAGCGGGAGCGGATTCCATTACGTTCCATTACGAAGCGGAAGTCCACTGCCAGAAATTTTTAACTGAAATACATCAACTTGGGAAAAAAGCCGGTATTGCGGTTGTACCGTCCACTCCCGTCTCCGTACTTGAGGAAATCCTCCCTTTTACCGATTTAGTTTTAATTATGACCGTTAACCCCGGTTTCGGCGGGCAGGAATTAATCCCCGAATGTCTTGAAAAAGTAAAAAAACTTGTAAAAATGAGGGAAAACGCGGGGTTAAATTTTAAAATTTCTGTAGACGGCGGCATAAATGAAGATACGGGCATAACGGCAAAGAACGCCGGAGCCGACATACTTGTGATTGGCTCGGCTTTTTTCCACAGTTCCGATAAAAATCGCCTTGTAGAGCGTTTAGACTCCTAAAAAATTTTGTATTTTTTACCGAAAATTAAAGTAATACGGAGGCTCTTCCAATGGCAGTCAGAATACCGGAAAAATACGGTAATTTACCGTTGATGCTGGTTTTATTGTTTTTTTTAACAGGTATCTCTTTTGCCCAGGAAGACCGCCAAATTTTTTTACAGAGATACCAGAACGGGACGCTGCTTTTTCAATCGTCTCACTGGTTTGAAGCGGCTGTCGAATTCAGACGGGCGCAGGAAAACGCCGTAGATATCGAAGACTGGTCGCGCGCGCTTTACTGGGTAGTGTTAAGTGAACTTGCGTACGCGGATTACGGCTCCGCGATAAAAGACATGGATGAACTTGAAAGAAAAGCGCCGAAATCGGTTTTTGCAAGGGACATGGCGTACCACCGTGGAAGGGTTTATTTTAACCAAGGTTTTTTTGAAGACGCGCTGATTTTATTCAGAAATTATATTGATTCTGTTTTTGAGGATGGCAGCAGTGAAACTGAAAACCGCAGAGCCGCCGCTTTTTTCTGGATAGGCGAATGCCTTTATACTATGGGGGAATTTGACGAAGCTCTTAAATTCTACAGCTGGGTTGTAGACAGGTTTCCGAACAGCCCTAAAGTTGAAGTTTCAACATACAGGATAGACCTTATCAAACAAAAGAAGATAGAAGCCGAATTGTTGGCTCTTTTACAGTGGAGTCATGAAGAGTCGCTTCGCAGCGGGGAAGATATTCAACGGCAGATAAGGGCATACGAACATATAATAAATCAATATCAAAGGCGTATCGCGGAACTATCTTCAGGGCAAAATCAGGAATTTCTCTCCCAGCTTACGGACAATGATCCATTATCGGAAAACTGGCAAAGTCTTTACGACAGATTATTGGAAAGAGCAAAGCGGTTAAATATGGAATTGGAACAGATGATCAACGAGTATATAAGCGGAAGCGGAGGTTCATTGTGATTGTTAGAAAAATTATTACCGTATCATTGATAATATTTTTTTTACCGTTTTATCTGTCCGCAATTGAACTGTATGAAGGAATAATTAAACTGATTGTCAATGAAAAAACCGGAAGTTTTTCGCTGTTCTGCCTTTCCGATCCGGATATACTAAGATACCAGCCGTTATTTAATACTATAGAAGCCAGGGCAAGTTTTATCGGTTTAAATATTGACGGAACCAATTACAGGCTTGGCCAAACGAATATTTTCCGCACAAGAGTTGAAAACAACGGCGGAAATCCGGTGGTGATTCATGAATCCGCCGATTTAACTGTAACCGTAACTTTTACTCCCGTAAAAACAACCGGTTCCAGGGAAACTAACGGCGTCAAAATATCCGTAACGGTTCAAAATAACAGGAATAGTTCAATATCTGCCGGCCTAAGATTGTTTCTTGACACTAATTTGGGAGAAGGAAACAGGAATTTTCATTTTATTACAAACAAGCAGATAATTTCAAAAGAAGCGCTTTTTAACTCCAATGCCGGAGAATTGTTTTGGGTGTCCAAGAATGATAATTTTTCATTAATGGGAAGCATTATACCTCCTGCATCATCAGGCGTTTCATCAAAACCTCCTGATTTTGTGCATTTTGCCAACTGGAGAAGGTTATACAATGTTCCGTGGACGCTTACTTACAGGCCGGAAAGGTCCTTTAATTACAGGCCATATTCGCTCCGTGATTCTGCGGTTTGTTATTATTGGGACCCTGACACGCTTGAAGAGGGAAATTCATTTACGTACAGCGTTTACCTGACTACGGAAGATTTTACATGGTACGGTTTAACGCAGCCGAACAGCGGAAGAATCTACGATAACGACAATTTGCTTCTAATGTACCAGCTTCAGGAAACCTTAAAAAAATTCATTAACGGGGAAATTTATCTTGAAGAATATGAACTGGATGAGATTGAAAGAGCAATTGACGGATTAAGATAATTCAATCAATCTTATATTATGAAACTCGATCCGTTGTTAAGAAAAGCCGCTTTTCTTGCCAAAAAAAAAGACTTTGAAGGCGCGTTTAAAATTTTAAACGCTGAAGCGGACAGATACGGCGATTCTTTTAAATTCTACTATCTTTTCGGAGTTATTTGCCTTCATTGCGGCAGCTATGTTGAAGCCCTTTCCAATTTACGCCGCGCAAAACAGATAAAAATGAACGAGCCTTCCGTTATGCTGGGGCTTGCGGCTCTTTATCTAAAACGCATGGATACCGCTCAGGCTGTGGATTATTATCTTGACGTGAAGGAAATCAATCCCGGAAACAGGATTGCAAAAAGAGCGCTCAATGTAATTCGCAAATATTCATCATCACAGGCGCTTTCCGAGTGGCTTACTGCAAAAAGGCTTTCTAAACTGTTCCCGCCGATTCCTTCACCCGGAATAAGCGTTAAAACCGTTCTTACAGTAGCTTTGAGTCTTTTAGCCGCCGCTGTTTTAACGTATGCGCTTCTTGTTAATTTTAACGTGCTGCCGGGCTCCGTAAAAAAACAGACAAGGCGTAACACTTCGGAATTTTTGCTGTCGGCACAGGAAAGATCGAAGCCTGTTGAAACAGGCGGCTCTTATATGTTCATTCTTACGCGGGATCAGGCGACGACGCTTTACGACAGGGCGCTGTCCCTTTTTTCGTCATTCCGCGATGAAGAAGCGAAATTAAGCCTTAACCGTATTCTGGAATCCAACGCTTCGGACGGCATAAAAAACAAAGCCCGTCTTTTGTTTTCATATATGGAAGTTCCGGGATTTGACAATTTTAACAGAAACGACAATCCGTCATATTCCGAAGTAATAAAATCAGAGCCTGTTCTTTACAGGGACGTTCATGTTATTTGGAGCGGAATGGCGACTAATGTAGAAATAACCGATGAATACACCCGTTTTGATTTCCTTGTCGGTTACGATACCCGAAGGACGCTGGAAGGGATAGTTCCCGTCATTTTTAAAATGCCTGTTTCAATAAATACCGACCGTCCGCTAGAGGTGCTTGGAAGAATAGTTTTAACATCTCCTTCGGATATCATGCTGGAAGGGGCGGCGATACATCAATCGGGAAGACTGGAGAACAATTAAAATGAAAGCCGTTGTTCAAAGAGTAACTGACGCGCAGGTAACCGTAAACGGTTCTGTAAAGGGAAAAATAAAAACCGGGCTTCTGGTCTATCTTGGAGTTGCGCAGGACGACAGTGAAGCCGACGCAGACTGGCTATGCAATAAAATTGTAAACCTGCGTATTTTTGATGATGACAACGGCGTTATGAACCTGTCTCTGGGAGAAATCGGCGCGGATGCCGGTCTGCTCGTTGTATCTCAATTTACGCTGCTTGCGGACGCGCGCAAAGGAAGACGCCCGTCATGGAACGCGGCAGCCGCGCCTGAAAAAGCCAAAGAACTCTACGAGTATTTTCTGGCAAAAATCAACGGGTGCGGCTTGTTATGTGAAAGCGGTGAATTTCAGGCGCACATGAAGGTCAGTTATACAAACGACGGGCCTGTTACGATTCTGCTTGACACTAAATCCGTTAACCTGCCCGGTTAGGTTGGCAGTTCGTTTGAAAGCGGAGAGTAATCCTGATCCTGTGAAGAAAGATAAATTCCGGCGTCAAAGGGACGGAACAGCTTGCTCATCGATTCGTTGCAGATTATCGTTTTTATTATTTTTGATGCAAGTTCGGCGGAACTGACAAATTCAAGGTTTGGAATGCTGCGCATTGAAGAAAAACCGGACACCGTATCCGTTACAATTGTGCGGTTTAACAGCCCTTCTTTTGAAAGAGCCTCAAGCCTCTGCGCCGCAGGAGTCGAAAAAAGCGCGTGTACCGCGATAATATTAATTTCTTTCGGTTTAAGAGGGGACAGGGCGTGTATAAGCGTTTCAACCGAGCCTGCCGTGTCTATCATATCGTCAACTATCCAAAGGCTCTTTCCTTCAAGCGAATCAGCCGAAAGAATGTGGACGGACTCAACCGTATTTGGCTTGGAATAATCGCGCTGCTTATGGGCTACTACAAGGGGCGCGCCGAAGGAATTTGCGAAAATGCGCGCAATTTTTTCCCCGCCCGCGTCTACGGAACAGAATGCCCACTTTGCGCGCACTTCGTTTTTAAGTTTCTCGGCAGTTTTTATGTATGTGTCGCAGATATGCCTTTTAAGCAGAGTAAGCGCCGGTATGTCGTCAATATTGCCTAACGCCGGGTCTACCATAGTTTTGGATTTATCGGAGTGAAGCTGAAACGTAACAATGTGCCGCGCTCCCAGACTTGAAAGCGTTTTCAGGTGAACCCATAAACCAACCGAACTGCGCCGTGTCGTTCTATCCGATCTTGAACAGGAGATAAAAGGTTCAAAGATAATTATCTTGTTTGCCTGTGAACGCTTAATGGCGTCCACCGCATGGTACAGCTCGATTTTCGCCTCTTCTACGCTAATCCCTTCTTCGTTTCGCGCGCTGGAAGTAAAAAGAACTACGTCTTTGCCGCGGATTGAAGAATCGACCGTTACTTCCATTTCACCGTCCGCGAAGATATCGGTATTAAGCATATCAATGCCGTTAATTTGGTCCTTAATCCTTGAAAAACTCAGGTATTTCGATAAGTGTTCAATTACCCTGGAAGCGTAACTGCGCATGGAACGCGTTGCGCAAACAATAAAATCATTCATAGTAGTGATTAATAGTACCACGAATATGACGATTTGTTATAGTGCCTGTTAACAATTCGCATTGTAGATTCTTTTTATAAAATTTGATAAAGTTTTACTGTTCAGTAAAGCACATTTCATCCACGCGCCATATAAGAGGGAGGAGATAATTATGGCAAAGTCAAATGAGTCAGAAAAAACCAGGGTTAACCCAAACGCTACAAGCGAAGAAAAGGCAAAAGCCCTGGAAGCGGCCCGGCTTCAGATTGAAAAACAGTTTGGCGCGGGATCATTAATCAAGCTGGGGGCGCATAACACTGCTGCCGGCATCGAAGTAGTGCCGTCAGGCTCCATTCTTTTGGATGAAGCTCTTGGAATCGGCGGCTATCCGCGCGGGCGTATCATAGAGATTTTCGGTCCGGAATCTTCGGGAAAAACCACCCTCGCGCTGCATGCTATAGCGGAAGCCCAGAAACTGGGCGGGAACGCCGCGTTTGTAGACGCGGAGCACGCCCTTGATCCTGTTTACGCAAAAAATCTCGGCGTTAACATTGACGAACTGTGGGTTTCGCAGCCGGATAACGGGGAACAGGCAATGGAGATTACGGAAAGCCTTGTCCGTTCAGGCGCAGTAGACGTTATTGTGGTGGACTCTGTCGCGGCTCTTACCCCTCAGTCGGAAATTGAGGGCGAGATGGGAGACGCGCAGATGGGAGCGCAGGCGCGCCTTATGAGCCAGGCTCTGCGTAAACTTACGGCGACTATCGGCAAATCACGGACAATTCTCATTTTTATAAACCAGATACGCATGAAAATCGGCGTTTTCTTCGGCAACCCGGAAACCACTACAGGCGGCAATGCGCTTAAGTTTTACTCGTCTGTGCGCCTTGAAGTCCGTAAAACGGAAACTATTGAGGTTTCCAAAGACGCGGACGCAATCGGCAACAGGGTGCGCGTAAAGGTTGTAAAAAACAAAGTCGCATCCCCTTTCCGTAAAACGGAAATTGATCTTTTATTCGGGAAAGGAATTTCCGCTGTGGGAAGCCTTTTGGACTGCGCTGTAAAATACGACATAATCAAAAAAAGCGGCGCATGGTATTCCTACAACGATGAAAAAATAGGGCAGGGCAGGGAAAACTGCCGCGATTACATTGAACAGCATCCCGATTTTATGAAAGAACTGGAAATAAAGTTAAGAGCGATAATTTTCCCGGGAAGGGAATTCCCGCAGGTGAAAAACAAAACCGAAAAACAAAATGTTTCAAAAACGGACTCTGTAAAACAGGCGGTTGAACAGGAAAAACCTGACGAACCTGCTGTAAAAGCGGAAACGGCGGCGGAAAAAGCTCCGGCTTATTCGCCTGCGCAACGCGGAAGACCTAAGAAAACAAGCGGGGAAACGGACGGATACGCTCAATAAGTAATTAGTTAGAATCAAACGCAGAGTAACACGGAGTTTAGTACAAAATTATTTTTTTCTCCGTGAAACTCTGCGGTAAAATCGTCACCTTTTTAGCCATGTGTTTGAGGAGCCATCGGATCGGGTGTAAGTCCCTCTACCTCCTGAGCGTTCATCTTTTATAAAGTACTTATCGCGCAAATCTCCGGGGAATGCTGTTCTTGAGAAATTTCCTGATGTAATTGTTCCCTGTATGGTAACATTAACAAGATTTCTGCAACCGCTGAACGCCGCTCCTTGTATAGAAGTTACGTTACTGGGTAGTGTGATACGGGCAAGACTTAAATTATTCGAAAACGCATTTTGGCCGATGGAAGCAACTAAATTGCCGATGGTAACGTTGGTAAGGTTTTTACAGTCAAAAAACGCTCTTGGACCGATGGTGTTTACGCTGCTGCCGATGGTAACGGTCGTAAGATCTGTACAATTCTCAAACGTACTCAACAGGATATTAGTCAATCTACGGCCGATGGTAACGGTAGTAAGGTTTTTGCAGCCGAAAAACGCTCTCAAACCGATAATTTCTACGCTATCGGGAATAGTTAAGGACGTAATACCTGAGTTTTCGAATGCGCGTTCACCGATAGATATCAAGCTATTGGAAAGAGTGACTCTTCTAAGCTGAGTGCACTCGTTAAACGCGTCATTATGGATTTTAGTTACGTTATTGCCGATGGTAACGCTGGTAATGGTCGTGTTTTTGAAGGCTCCGGGGCTGATTTCCCTTACAGGCCTGTTATTATGGGTGGCAGGGATCATTATCGCTCCGCTTGTCGCTGAGCCTGATTTCACCGTATATTCATTGCCATCATTGATTAATGAATATTCAAGCCCGGGTGTGCTGTCTTGACCAAACACTGCGGTTTGTAGTGCTACAAGCACTATAATCAAGAAGAAAACCTTTAATATTCTAACCAGGTTGAGGTTCTCGAACGTATTTAATACATTTTTCATATAAAACTCCTTATATTTAATTTAAAAAAAATTGAATGGGGTAATTGTTTACATGTCATGAAGCTTGTCTCCTTGTTTATTTATAATATTATTCACCAATAAGAGTGATTGTTGTTATTTTAACATAAATCACTGTTTTTAGCAATATTTTTCTTAATAAAAACATAAAAATTTCATAGATAACTAATTTTATAGAGATAAAAAATATTAAATAAAAATCAGGAATAAAAGAGCGAAAAACAAGCTCAATTTTATGTTTGTTTTAATCTCCGCCTTGAGTTATTTTTGGTATAAATATAGTATGGAAGCCGATAATGAACACAATGGAAGTAAAACAGGAAGCGCACAGTGTCAGATTAAGCGAGTTTGAAGGCCCGCTCGACCTTTTGCTGTACATGATCCGTAAAAACGAGATCAATATTTACGACATCCCGATTGCGCAGATAACCGAGCAATATATCGAATACCTTCGTTATGCGGAAACTGTGGACCTGGAAAACATAACGGCTTTTCATGCGATGGCGGCAACCTTGCTCTATATAAAAAGCCGGACGCTTCTTCCGGTTGAAGTGGAAGATGACGACATTGAAGACCCAAGAACCAATCTTGTAGAACAGCTTATTGAATATCAGAAATATAAAAAACTTTCCGAACTTATGGACGATAAAGAAAGCGAAAACGAATGGGTAATAGAGAGGCGGAGGCTTCAGCACAATCTTCCTTTTACGGATGAAGATATTTGGGAAAAGGTTGATATTTGGGATTTGGTAAAGACTTTTTCCTCGCTGACGGTAAATATTTCCGCTGAACGGATAATCGATCTTTACGAAGAAGTTACCGTAAACGAAAAAACAACTTTGCTTGCGGAATTTCTTGAAAACCACGGAGAGTGCAGATTTACCGACCTTATTGTCCATTCAGGAGCGCTGGAAATTGTATGCGCCTTTCTTGCGGTCTTGGAAGCCGCCAAAATGCGCGTTATTGTGATTTTTCAAAATCGCCTGTTCGGCGATATTCTTATACGGCAGGCTGTGAGCGGACATAATGAGTAAAAAATCCGGTTTGGAAAAAGAGGCGGCTCTTGTTGAGGCAATCCTCTACCTTGAATCCGATCCTATTGACGAAGAGGTGATTTCACGTATCAGCGGTATTTCACAGGATGCCGTAAAAACTGTTCTTGAAAAAATAACGGAACGTTATGCGGCGGCAGACTGCGGCCTTGAATTGTCATATGTCGGCGGGGCGGTGATGATTTGCGCAAAACGCGAATACTGGAAAGATTTAAAAGACCGTTACGGGAAAAAAAGCGAGGGGAAAATTTCACGCGCCGCGATGGAAACTCTTGCGATTGTCGCGTACAGCCAGCCTGTTACAAGGGCGGAAATCGAAAAAATACGCGGAGTTTCCGCGGACAATATGATACGCCTGCTTCTCGATAAAGGGCTTGTGCGTGAAACCGGAAAGAAAGATATTCCGGGAAAACCTGTTACATACGGCACCACAAAAGAATTTTTAAAAATTTTCAGGCTTAATTCCATTGCCGACCTTCCCAAACTAAACGAAGCCGATATTGAGAAATTCGAGCTTGAGGGAGAACAATATTAGGCTGCAGGTTTATCTGTCCCATGCGGGAGTCGCTTCAAGACGCGCCTGCGAGGATATTATTGCCGAAGGCAGGGTTTTTGTTAACGGCGCCGCAGTTACATCCGCGGGAAGCAAGGTAGCGGACGGCGACATAGTCCTTCTCGACGGAAAACCTGTACAGCCTGAAAACCGCCGTCTTTACCTTGCCCTCAATAAACCGGCAGGTTACATCTGTACTTCAAACGATCCGCAGGGACGCCCTTTAGCGCTTGAGCTTCTTCCCTCGCAGATCACGGAAAGACTCTACAATGTCGGGCGGCTCGATTTTCTGTCCTGCGGACTGATATTTTTTACAAACGACGGGAATTTTGCGAACCGCCTTGCTCATCCTTCCTGCGGCCTTGAAAAAGAATACCTTATAGAAGCGACAGGCATAATTCCTGATGCTGTAATTGAAGCGTTCAATAACGGGATAACGGTCGAGGACGTAAACTACAAAGCAAAAACCGCGGAAAGAACAGGCAGGAAAACAATGAGAATTGTCCTTGTCGAAGGCAAAAACCGGGAAATCCGCCGTGTTTTTTCACACTTCCGTCTGCATCCGGCGCTGCTGCGCAGGGTTCGCATAGGGCCTGTGTTGCTTGGAGACTTGCAGGAAGGGAAATCACGCGCGCTTAAAAAAGATGAAATTGACAAATTAACGGGGGAAACATGGTAATAGCCATTGATGGTCCTGCCGGTTCAGGGAAAAGCACTGTTGCAAAAATGCTTGCGGAAAAGTTAAAAGGGCATGACGGACAGGGATTTACATATATTAATTCCGGTAAATTGTACAGGGCCATTACATTGGGCTGTTTACGTGCAAAAATTTCCCCTGCCGACGCCGAAAAAGTGCTGGAATTTGCCGAAAAAATCAAAATAACCTGCCAAAAAGATCAGGTTTTTCTTGACGGTGAGGATGTTACAAACCTCCTTCATACCGATGAAATTGACAAACATTCCGCACCTCTTTCCGCCATTGTCCCTGTAAGGCATATTGTCAACGATTTAGTACGCTCCCTTGCACATGGGCGCAATATAGTCGTGGAGGGCAGGGATATGACCACAGTTGTCTTTCCTGATACTCCGTACCGTTTTTATCTTGACGCTTCGGCGGATTCCAGGGCTCAAAGGCGTTTTGAACAGGGGGTTTCAAACCTCAGTTTGCAGGAGATAAAAACAGCCATTTTACAAAGGGATAATATTGACATGAACAAGGAAGAGGGCAGCTTAAAAATCGCGCGGGGAGTAGAATATTTAGATACGTCGGACTTGACCATTATTCAAGTTTATGACAAATTAAAAGACAGAATAGACCAAATATAAGGAAAACAAAAATGGCTGAGAAGGAAGTGGCATCGGACACTAGTCCGGTAAAAGACGGGGAAAACATTCAAACTCAATTACAGGAAGAATATCTGAAATCGCTTGAACAGCTTGAGGAAGGACAGCTCCTTGAAGGCAAGGTGATTCAAGTTACTCAGGATCAGGTATTTATTGACGTAGGTTACAAATCGGAAGGTAAAATTCCAATATCGGAATTTACAGTCATTCCAAATATAGGCGATATAGTACCGGTAATCCTTATTACAAAGGAAAACAAATACGGCGAAGTTATTGTTTCCAAACAAAAAGCGGACGCAAAACTTTTCTGGAAAAATTTAAGGCAGGCTTTCGCGGATAAACATCCGGTAGAGGGGACTGTAGAAAAATTGGTAAAAGGCGGTTTTGACGTCCACCTTGGAACCGGAGTCCACGCGTTTCTTCCTGTCAGCCAGGCGGACGTTCAGAAAATTGACAAACCGGAAAAAATCCTCAATAAAAAATTCAATTTCTATGTGGAAAGGCTTTATTCAGACGGGAAGATCAACATTGTAGTCAACAGACGAAAATGTATGGAAGACGAACTGGAACGCAGGCGTAACGATTTCTTTGAAAATACTCCGATAGGAAGCGACGTTACGGGAATTGTAAAAAGTTTTACATCATTCGGCGCGTTTATAGACCTTGGAGGCTTTGACGGCCTGTTGCACATAAACGACATGAGCTGGGGTCATGTTACCCGTCCAAAAGACTTTGTAAAAAAAGGACAGGAAATCAAGTTAAAGGTTATACGCATAGATCGCGAAGAAAAACGCATTAACCTTTCGCTGAAACATTATACAGACGATCCCTGGGTGCATTTTGAGAAGAAATACCATGTAAACGATATTGTAAAAGGGAAAGTTACCAAACTTACCGACTTCGGCGCGTTTATCGAGCTTGAAGAGGGCATAGAAGGCCTTGCCCATATCTCTGAATTTTCATGGGTAAAGAAAGTCCACAAACCGCGCGATTTGGTAAAACCAAATGACATTGTTGAATGTATGATACTCGGTTATGATCTTCAGGCGGGCAGGGTATCGCTGGGACTTAAACAGGTAAAGGATAACCCCTGGGAATCCATCGAAGAAAAATACAGTGTAGGAAAAAGAATAAAGCGAAAGGTTGTAAAAGTTACCAATGCCGGAGCTTTTATAGAGCTTGAGGAAGGCATCGACGGCTTTCTGCATGTAGACGATATGTCATGGACAAGAAAAACAAAGGGGCACAGCGGTCTTACGGCGGGGCAGGAAATTGAGGTAATGATTATTTCGGTTGATCCCGAGAACCGCAATATAAAGCTGGGTATCAAACAGCTTTCCGAAGACCCGTGGAAAGAATTTATCGAGAATTACAGGAGCGGTTCGTCTGTTGAGGGTGAAATCGCTTCAATTACCGATTTTGGGGTATTCCTGAGAATTCCTGGCGGTATTGAGGGGCTTATTCACAAAACAAACCTGATAGAAAACCGCGATGATGATCCTGATGAAGCTTTGAAAAAATACAAGGTCGGCGACAATTTAAAAGCTGTTGTTCTTGAAATACAGAACGACAAACAAAAAGTCGCTTTTTCAATCCGTGATTATCAGAAAAAGGTGCAAAGAGATGAATTGTCCCGTTATATGGCCAAGGAAGAATCATCCGATTCCACTTATACTCTTGGCGCTGTTCTTAAATCCAAAAACAGCGAAGACTCTGACACCTAGAACGCAGGATTTAGAAACGCGCTTTTAGCGGGGAAAATGACGGCTATGCTGTCAAAAATTGATACTGACAAATCCCGTAATACTCACGGTATCGTAAATGACGGGCGCGGGTTTCAAAAAATAATCACAAAAAGCCCTGTAATTTTTGAAATACTCGAAATTATTGAAAGAGCGGCGAAGTCCGATTCTTCCGTGCTGCTTCTCGGAGAAAGCGGGGTAGGCAAGGAGTTGTTCGCCGAACAGCTGCATTTGCGCAGCAACCGAAGAAATTCTGCGTTAATAAAGGTGAATTGCGCCGCCATTCCCGAAGGATTGCTTGAAAGCGAACTTTTCGGTTATGTAAAAGGAGCGTTTACAAACGCGGTTTCAGACAGGCAGGGACGCTTTGAAATGGCGGACGGAGGCACAATCTTTCTTGATGAAATAGGCGATTTGCCGATGCCGCTTCAGGCGAAAATTTTACGTGTAATTCAGGAAAAAAAATTTGAAAAAGTAGGATCAGACATTACCGTAACCGTGAACGTACGTATCATTGCGGCTACAAATAAAGACCTTGAAAAGCAGGTGCAGAAATCTCTTTTTCGGGAGGATTTGTATTACCGTCTTAACGTACTTCCCGTTTATATTCCGCCGCTTCGCAGCCGTCCGCAGGATATAATTGAACTGGCCGGTTTCTTTCTTGAAAAATTTTCAAAGGAAACTAAAAAACAATTCATTGGATTTTCCGAGCAGGCGCTGGAAATCATGATGTCATATTCATGGCCGGGAAATGTCCGGGAACTGCAAAACTGCATAGAAAGAGCCTGTGTAACAGGTAAAAATAAATGGATACAGCCTAAAGATTTATTCCCCAAATCCGCCGGAAAGGCGTCTTTTTCGGAATTAAACAAGAAAGATCGCAATCTAAAAACGGCGGTTAATATTTTTAAGGCAAATTTTATACGAAACGTGCTGGAAGAAAACAACTGGAATCAAACAGAAACCGCCAGGGCTCTTGCCATACAGCGTACTTATTTGTCAAAATTGATTAAAGAATTGAAGATTGAGTAATTTTTATAAATAGGTTATTATTGTTGACAATTAAAGGAGAATGGATCGTGCAGAATGAAAGTATCAGTTCAAATATAAATGATAAAATCATTGATTTTTTGCAGAAAAACAGGAAGAGCATACTGATATGCATCGGCGTTATGGCGTTTCTGTTTGTAGGATTGGTTGTTTTTATTTCGTTACAGGATGTTTTTAATAAGAAAGCGCTTCTTGAAATAGACGAGTTAACGGGCAGGTTTGATGAAGTCAGGTTTCTGATGACAGACGATGCCTATGCGGCGGACTTGGATAAGCTGCTTGCAGACCTTGACGCCTTCACCGTGAATAAAAACGGTTATCCCGCAAGCAAAGCATGGTCAATCACGGCTCAAATTCATTCAAGCAGGAAAGAGTGGCAGAAAGCAAAAGACGCCTGGCTGAAAGCATCGAAAACCGGCAATAAAACATACCTGGCTCCCATCTCGCTTTTTAACGCGGCCGCGGCCGCGGAAGAGCAGGGTAATATTGAACAGGCTATTGAGCTTCTGGGGGATTGTATCGCCCATCCGTTTGAATTTCCCGCCGCCGCCCGCGCGCAGTTTGCCATAGGAAGACTGTATGAAAAACAGAATAATTATCCCGCAGCAATTGAAGCTTACCGTACAGTATTGACAGATTGGAATGATATTCCGATATGGCAGCATCTTGCCCGCAGCCGAATTGCCGCAATTTCCGTAATTGTAAAATGATAAGAAAAAATTTAGTATTGTTATTAACAGTTTTTCTTGCGTGTAATGGACTTATAACCTGCGGAATTGACGAGTATTATTATCTTCCGCAGGTTTCGGAAGGCGGTATTAGAATTAATTTGAATACCGAGGCTGTTATAGAACTTGAGCCTATTACACCGCCGGGAACAGGCGAGTATTATTATGCAGTTTCTTATACAATTTTTTACAGAATATACACAAGTAACTTTTTAACTTCATCTTCAACCGATATTGCCCAAATCAGCCCGATTCTTGTTTCCGACTACAATTTTTTTTCCCAATATACAAACCCGACAAATACAACGTCTGTTACATCTTTGAATACCTTTAGAAGCAGAAATTATTATGAGCTTGAATTTGAAGGGACTGATAAAGTAAGCATACTTCCTAAAAGCGGGGGAACTTTCAGAATCAGATTTCCCACATCTCTTTGGGGTGAACCGACAGCTACATTAAGTACATTAAATGACGGACAGGAATACAAATTACTCCGTTCCAGCCAGCTGATTTCTCCGCAGCCAAGAGATGATCTTCTTTTTCGTAATACGCCGGAATTGCGTTCCTATGAAAATATAAACGACAATATAAACGCGGACGTGGCCGGGCGTACGGGAGAAATGCAATATTCCTATGTTTCAATGTATATCGTGGCTTCCGGTGTAAATCCTAATAATTTTACCCAAATATTCAGTAAACCTACCCATGTCAGTTTATTCAAATTACCGGATACAAATTAATAATTTTTAAGCTGAAGAAGACCGGTATTTATTATGATGTACACAACTAGCTATAATGTATATTCTGTCTACTAAGCGCCATACAGAAAACGGTAGGCGGAAAAATACGAAATCCAATCAGTATCACCTGCATCCGTAATGTTTCTGGCAAGAACTTCCTTGCGCCTCAATGAAAATAACGCCTCTTTTTGATTGGGATAATTTTTTAACTTTTCATTTTTGTAAATTTTATCCTGAGATGCGTTAACATAATCAATTTCATTTTCAGAATTATGATACGCAAAACCCCATAATAACGAAGATAACGAATGTTTTTTCATTCCGCTTTGAATGCAGAAACATTCGGCGTTTCTGACGAGCAAATCCTGCGGGAAATATTTGTTCATATTTTCAATAAAAAATGCGGCATTGAATTCAAGGGGAAAATCTACAGACGCAAACTCGCAGTCGGCGTTTATCCCTGTTGACAAAGGGGACGCGAATTCCATTTTCGCTATCGGGTTAAACCCTTTGGTGTACATTACAGGAATACCGGCTCTTCTGAATGTTAAGGAAAAAATCTCTATTAAACTTAAATGGCCGTGAAAAACCGCGCCTTTGCTTTTACTGAAACTGAATAAAACTCTGTATATTGAAGGATCGCTTTTCCCGTAATTTATGTTAACTTCTTTTTTTATTTGGTTAACGCAATTCTCATTTTTTATTATTTTTACATTTTTGGCGCATACGCCGCAGGAACCGCACTTTTGCGTACAAGCGGCAGTTGGCAAACTTTTTTGGGATTTTTCCGATTCCTCTTTAAAAAATTCATCGGTTATACAGGAATCGATTACATTCCACGGCAATTTTTCCGCATCATAAGAAAACTCCGTTAAAGTTTGGTTTTCTTCAATAAGTTTTTGCCAGATATCCCTGTTTATATATTCGCTCCACGCGTCAAGCCTGCTGCCTTTTAAAAAAGCCTGTTCGCATAAAAATCCCGCTCTTTCATCTCCCCTGCTTAACAAGCCTTCTATCGTTGAAACAAGCGGCACAGAAAAACTTACCTTGTGTCCGGCAGGTTTTAATTTAAAACGGATAAACTCCATTTTTTTTAACGCCTGCCCGCTGTCTATTTGGAGACAGCATTGATAAGGCGTGTGCGGTTTTGGGATAAATATTCCGATGTTGATATTAAAGTTCATTCTGGTTCTGCGCCCGATGTCAAAAATAAAGTCAACTATTTCCTCTTCCTCGTTTTTAACTCCTGGGCTCTCCGATTCAGGCAGGGGAAGCCCGACCATGAAATAAAACTTCGCGCTTTTCCAGCCTCTTTTTTTAGCTTCTTCCAGAATTGAAACAACAGAATCGCGGGTAACTTCTTTGTTAATTGCCATCTGCCATGCGTCTTTCGCAGTTTCAACGGCGAAGGTAAGGCCGCTTTTTCTGGTTACCGACAATTTTTCCAAAAGGTCAAGGGAGAAGCTTGATACTTTAAGAGATGGCATTTGGAATGAAACATGAAAAGGAGAAAATTGGGCGTTTAAATTATCTATCAGTTCACCTGCGCCGTTGTAGTCGCCTGAAGAAAGCGATGACAGGCTTATTTCCTGCCAGCCTCCCTTTGCCGCCATATCCTGCACATGGGAAATTATTATATTACAGTTTTTTTGGCGCATCGGTCTGTACCAAAAACCGGCATGGCAGAAACGGCAGCCGTTAGGGCAGCCGCGCATAATTTCCACAGTACCGTGATGCTGGATTGTCTTCATGCTTGGTACAGGAAAAACTGCCGCCTGCGTATCATCCATGGAAAAATTTGAGTAAACGGCGCGTTTTGCTTTTTCTTTTCCTTTTACCCAAACATTAGGATGCGATGAAAACTTTTCAAAAAGAGCCGCCCTGCCCTGCCCTTCTGTTTTTAAAAAAGCCAGTTCCCGCGCAAGTTCAAAAAATCCCTCTTCAGCCTCCCCTATCCAGAAAGCGTCGATAAACGGTGAATAAGGCAGCGGATTTGAAACGGCGGGCCCTCCGGCTATTACAAACGGGTGTTCTTCCGTCCTTTGTGAGCAGCGCAGCGGAATGCTTGAAACGTCAAGCATAAGAAGCGCTCCGTTTAACCCCAGTTCATAACCCAGGGTAAACATAAGCATATCAAGGCAGGAAAGGCTTATTCCGGTATCAAGGCCGTACAGCGGCATATTATTTTCACGTAACAGTTTTTCAAAATCGGGAGCCGGGGCAAAGGCGCGGTCGCATGAAATGTCTTTAATGCCGTTCAGGCGGTTGTATATAATCCGCAAAGCCTGATTTACCATCCCAATCTCGTAAAGATCGGGAAAGGCGATCAAGGTACTGAAAGCCGCGTCTTTTTTTGCAAGCATGCCGTATTCGCCGCCTGTATAGCGGCCGGGTTTTTCAACGTTTAAAAGAAGTCCGCCCAATTCTTCCACAGGATCGACATATCTTGAATTGGGTTTCGCCATCAGCGGTTGTACCTTCTTACGAAAATGCTTAATACCAGCCCTATGCCGATCATTGCGGAAATAACAGCCGAACCGCCATATGACATAAACAAAAGCGGAATGCCCGTGATAGGCATAATGCCCATTGTCATGCCCACGTTAATCAGAAAGTGAAAACTGAACATGCCCAAAAAACCCGCGCAAATATATTTGGCGAAAGGATCGATTGTCGTTTTCATGGTAATAATTATGCGGTTGTAAATGACAAGGAAAAACGCGAAAACGGCAAAGCCCCCTATAAACCCCGATTCTTCCGAAAAAATGGAAAAAATAAAGTCGGTGCTTTGTTCCGGCAGAAACTGGTAATGGCTCTGCGTTCCCTGCAAGTATCCCCTTCCCGTCAGTCCGCCCGCCCCGATTGCCGTAACAGACTGAATAATGTTCCAGCCCGCGCCTCTTGGGTCTACATTGGGGTCCAAGAAAACTATAAGCCTCATTATTTGGTAATTTTTTAAGATTAATCTCGCCGCGAAGGAAGTGATAATTGAAATTACAATAATTACAACGGCGTATACAAGCCAGTAAAAATATTTCTTTTTAAATTTAATATATCCAAAGAAGGCCATTGCCGCGATAATAAACAGGAATAATGCCGTTATTAAAACAATTTTGGAATTGGTAAGGACCGCAAGGGCGGGAATTGATTTTCTGTATATATATGTCTGCCACAGGGGCAAAACAAGAAATATTCCCGTTAGCGCGATGCATAACGCCATGAATGACACATAACGCATTGATACTCCTGCCAGGAATGTCATAGTCATCAATATTGCAAGGAATACCAACGCCGTTCCCAAATCCGGCTGAAGCAGAACAAGGCCCATTGGTATAAAAACAATCAGGCAGCTTACAAAAAAACGTGAAAACGATTTTCTGTTATGATCCGTATCAGTAAGATAACGGGCAAGAAGAATAATGACGGATATTTTTATAAACTCGGACATCTGTAATCCGAAAGAGCCGATTCTAAACCAGCGCGCCGTTGAAGTTACCGTTTTTTCAAACAGTAATGTATATAAAAGAGGCGCTAAGGAAGCAAGATAAATATAAATGGAAATCCCGTAAAACCTGCGGTAGTTAACCATTGATAATACAACGGCTACCACAAGGCCCGAAGACGCCCATATTATTTGCCTGACATATTCTCTTGAAACCTGAATGCCCTCATAGGTTATTCCTGATGAATAAATATACAATATCCCCAAAGTCAACAGGATGAGAACTGGTATCAACAGCAAAAAATCAATTTTAAAAATGTCATCGTATTTCATTCTCTGCGTCCCTGTACAGGCATCAGGTATTGAAATCCCAAAGAGCGGACTGCCGTATCAAAATCCTGATTTGCAAAATACCCCTGATAAATTATAGCGGACGCGTAAGGAGCCCACCATTCCCATGGATTTGCCGCTTCTACAATAACCGAAACAACTATCATTTCTTCGGGATTTGTACTGTTAAACGGAGCGTAGGAGGCAAACCATGAATGCCAGCGATCGGTAAATCCGGCTTCGCCTGTACCTGTTTTTCCGGCAATTTCAACAGTTCTTATGTTAAGGGGATATTGGGCGGTTCCTTCGCGTATAACTCCCCTCATATCCTGACGCAAAACCGCGAAAACATCAGGGCTTATTCTGCTTTCATGTATAAGTTCCGGCTTCACGGCTTTTTCTATTGCGTTGGTTTGGGGATCACGGACTTCTTTTAGAATGTGAGGTTTGTAAATTTTTCCGTTATTTACAACCATGCTTACCATATTTGCCATTTGTATCGGGGTAACAAGAGTGTACCCCTGCCCTGTTGACATGTTCATTGTATCGCCGGCGACCCATCTTTCATGGAAACGCCTTTCTTTCCATTGAGGAGTCGGAATAAAACCGCTGATTTCACCGGGAAGATCAATTCCTGTCATATCGCCGAAACCGTAGTCTTTAGCGTATGAAACGATTCTTTCCGCTCCCAGATAATCTCTTCCTATTGTCCAGTAATAAATATTGCATGACTGGGCCAAAGCGCTTTTCAGGTTCAGCCTGCCGTGCCCCGTTTTTACATGGCAGTGCCAGTCGCGGTTGCCGTAATTTATAAAGCCCCGGCACAGTATTGTCTGTTCCTGCGGGAACGCGTTTTCAGCTAACACTCCGGAAGTCATTATTATTTTAAAAGTTGAGGCAGGAGGATAACTTGACTGGATTGCGCGGTTAATAAAAGGCTTATTGGGGTCTTCAACAAGAGTGCGGTAATCGGAAGGCAGCCCTTCCGTAAAAATGTTCGGGTCATACCAAGGGTAGGAGACCATTGCAAGAATTTCGCCTGTGGAAGGGCGTAAAACCAACGCGGAGCCGATTCTCCTTCCCAACGCTTTTTCAACCAGCGTCTGCAAATTCAAATCAATTGTCAGTATCAGGTTTTTTCCCATCTCGGGAGGCATACGTACGGTGTTTTCCTGACCTGTGATATGCCTGCCCATTGAATCTACAGTCCTTGTTTCCCATCCCTGTCTTCCGCGCAAAAGTTCGTCGTATTGTTTTTCTATTCCCGCTTTCCCTATGATGTCTCCCTGCTGGTAGCCCCGGTTATACAGAGTTGTCAATTCATCGCGGGTAATGTCTCCGACATAACCTATAATGTGCGAAAGACTCTTTATATCGTCGTAATTGCGGATAAATTTGCTTTGCCATGAAATTCCCGGCAAAGAATTTTTTCTTTCAGCCAATGCTGCGATTGAGGAGAAAGGTACGTTGGACGCAATTTCCAGCGGCTGGTAAAATTGGCTGTATCTGCTTGGGAGTTTTGATTTAATTTCGTCAGGCGGAATATTGAGTATCTGGGATACGATTTCTATAACTTCGTCAATCTTGCCTGATTGAATTTCCGCGGGCGTTATACTGACGCCGAAAGTGTCCTTGTTGACAGCCAGAGAACGCGTAATATTTCGATCATAAATTTCTCCCCTTTGAGTCGGAATTGAGTAAGTACGCTTTGAAATATTCTGCGCGCGCGTAAGATAAACGTCCCCCGAAAGTATTTGCATGCTGAACAGCCTGACACTGTAGGCAAGAAAGACAAAGACAAGCAGGACTCTGAAAATAATGATTCTGTATCCCTGATCTGAAATCATTTTTTTATTTCCTCCTTATGTAAATTGGCCTGATTTTTCTCAATAAAAAGAACAATAAAGGCGCGCTTATACAGTTAAGGCCAAGCTCAATCCAGAGAGTCGAAGATGAAAAAGAATAAACCGGTATGTGTGAGCCAAAAATCAGATGAAGGAAAAAAAACAACACGGCTTTAATTAATGTTGCAACGGCGCAAAGAATCACAGGCATTAAAAATATATCAAGAAAAAAAGTCCCTTTAAAAACGCCTGCCAAAGCTCCGATAAGCGTTCTTACAAGGCAGTTTAAACCAAGAGGAGAAGCGGAAAGAAAATCCAGCAATAAACCTGACATGAAACCTGAAATTTGTCCCGGCATTGTTCCGTTTACATAAGCGGAAAAAACCAGAATGCACAATGCCAAATCGGGGATAACTTTTAAAAAGGTTATTTGTGAGATAATGCCGGATTGAAGAATTCCTGCGGCAATGCAGAATAAAACAGTTACGGTAATGCTCTTAATCATCGTCTGTTTCCGTTTCAGTATTTACAATTTCCGCTTCTATGACAAAAACATACTCAAGCCTGGAAAAGTCAATTATCGGGATAACGCCGACTTCCAGAGTGTTCTCATATTCAAGAGCGGTTACGCCGCTTACGCGCCCAATGCTTATGCCCGCGGGAAATACCCCTCCCATGCCGCTTGATATGATTATATCGCCGGTATGAATATCATTTCTTGCCCTTTTCGGAACAAACCGCATTAAAAGCTGAGTTTCGGAATTTCCCTGCCCTTCCACAATGCCTTCAAAACGCGAAACCGAAAAACGTGAGGCAACCTGAGAGTTGATGTCGAAAATCGGCATAACAAGGCTTTCAAAAGCGCCGGTTTGAATTACTTTACCTACCAAAGCCTGAACTCCGTCCTGCCATGCAACGACGGCCATGTTATTTGATATTCCGGAAACGCTGCCTTTGTTAATAACAAGGGCGGAAAAAAGATTAAACGGATCACGGCCTGAAACCTGCGCCGCGATACTGCGGTAACGAAGCGTTTTTGCAAAATCAAGCTGCTGGCGAAGGCGGATATTTTCCTGGTATATTTCCGCGTTGCTGCGTTCAAGTTCTTCAAAACGTTCAAGCTGTTTTATCAGCTGCGCGTGTTCTTTTCTTAAATCAGCAAGTTCATTTATGGAAAGAATAGTTCTTGAAATTAAGGAAGTTATTTCATAAATCCCTCCCCTTACGCCGAAGAAAAACGAAAGGCCGGTGTTCTTTACATTTGAGGTGAAATTGGTATTGGAGAACATAAGAAGCGCTATCGAAATAATCGTTAAAGAGGAAAATACATAAATTTCCGAGTTTGACCTTGCTTTTGGTACTTCTCCGCCGCTTTTCCGCGAATTTTTACCAAAAAATCCCCTTTGCATAAATTTAACCGTTTAATTTGTCGTATATATTTTTTGAATATTCAGCGCTTTTTATGTATTCGAAGTATTTTCCGGCTCCCAACGCAACACAGAATTCAGGCTGATCCGCGATAATGGCGGGAACGCCTGTTTCTTTCGCAATGAGTTTATCAAGTCCTTTTAAAAGAGAGCCTCCGCCTGTCATTACAATGCCTCTGTCAACAATATCCGCCGCAAGTTCAGGCGGCGTTTTTCCGAAGGTAATTTTTATTTCATCAATTATCGCGGCAATCGGGTCTTTTAACGCTTCTCTTACTTCAATTGAATCAATTTCCAGACGGCGCGGAAGACCTGTTATAGCGTCATTTCCTTTCACTTCCATCTTTTCAATGACTTTATCGGGCGAGGCGTTCCCGATTTCAATTTTAAGTTTTTCAGCCATTTGTTCGCCTATTACAAGGTTATGCACGCTTTTTACGTGCTTTATTATCGCCTCGTTAAATTCGTCTCCGCCGATGCGTATTGCGCTTGTTACAACCATGCCTCCGAGTGAAATAACCGAGATTTCGGATGTCCCCCCGCCAATGTCGCAGATCATGTGCCCTGCCGGTTCTCTTATCGGTATGTCGGCCCCTATCGCCGCGGCAAGGCTTTCCTCAATGACATATACTTCTCTTGCTCCGGATTTATACGCGCTTTCCTCAACCGCGCGCTTCTCAACTTCCGTGATGCACGAAGGCACCCCTATAACCATTCTGGGCTTAATGAAACGGTAACGGGGATAAACGCGGGATATAAAATAGCGCATCATTTTTTCAGTAGATTCAATATCCGCTATTACTCCGTCGTGCATGGGCCTTATGGCAATAATATTTTCCGGCGTTTTCCAGAGCATCTTTTTGGCGTCCGCGCCTACCGCGACAATCTTTTTTGTGCCGCGTTCAACCGCAACAACGGACGGCTCATTTAAAACAATGCCTTTGCCTTTGATATAGATAAGCGTATTACACGTTCCCAAATCAATGCCGAAATCTGACGACATACTGCCAAACATACTTTCCCCCTTAAATATTTAACCGCGCTCTTGCTTTTGCATGGGCAGGGTCCTGCCTGTATGCAAGTCTCCATTCAGCTCTTGCTCTTGTTGTATTACCTTGCATATTGTACAGTTCACCCAATTGATAATGAACTTCGGCATTTTCTCCTGAGGCAGACAATATGGTAAAATACTGTTCTTCCGCGCCTGTAAAATCTCCCGTCAGTTTGTGTATTTCAGCTAACAACAGGCGCGCGACCGTAACGGATTTTGAATCCGGTGAAATCTCAATGCAGCGGTTAAGGTATCCTACCGCTATGTTATATTCCTCCATTGCCATATATGAACGGGCAATTGACAATAACAGGTTATCGGACGGCTGTTTGTCCGCAATAAACGCCTGTGAAAAAGCCGCCACGCTGTTTCTGTAATCACCGATGGCCGCGTACGCGAGCCCCAAATATTCAGGTATATCCCTGGCTTCAAAGCCGAGATTATCCGCCGTTAATAAATATTTAATCGCAAGGTCGGAATACTCGCTGCCTTTATAGCTGTACGCTTTTCCAAGAACATAATAGATGCGTCCGTCTTTTGAAGACTCTCTGTGAATTAACGCTTTTCTCAGTGAAAAAATGCATTCATCAATGAATGAAAGCATATTTTGGCTGTTTATCTGTGAAATTCCCAGTTGATATGCGGAAAAACCGTTAATAGCAAGCATAAATTGATCTACGGGTTTCTGGAACAGAGCGTTTTTGCTCAATGAAAACGCCTGTTCATAATCGCCTGCGTCCCAAACTTTTAAAAGCTCACGTTTTTCATTGTTTGCGCCGTTTTTTAATTTAAAGAAAATAAAAACTAACGCCGTAACGGCGCAAATTATGAATAACACAGGCGCTATGGTACGAATTTTTTTGAGTATATATTTTTGACGTCCGTTATAGGACCAATTTTTGGTGCTTAACATTCTCTTGACTGGAATACTATATAAAATCAATACAAGTGTCAATTATCAAATTTTTGAAAAAAAACGATGAATCATAAGCCGGGTTCTGTATCCTACGCCCCGCCGTTTAAAATGACAAAAAAACCGTACCGATAAAGCTTGTACATTTTAAACGGCAAGGCGTTGAACCGCCGCCATCTGTCTAAAAGAACCGTTTCCGGTTCTTTTTTGCAGTCTACCCGCGTTTATCCAACGGGCAATTGGAATGTAACCGGTAATGCCGGTTACTAACGCTATTTGACTTTGCTCCTGATGAGGCTTGCCGTTTTCCGGTAAATTACCGGAATCTTTGCGGCATTGTCGCCAATGCCGAAGCGGGCTCTTACCCCGCCGTTTCACCCTTACCTGACCGCTTAAAATGCCAAAAAGTAAATAATTTACTGATATTTCCTTAGCGTTTTAAGAGGTCAGGCGGTATACTTTCTGTTGCGCTGTCTGTCCGCAGCGGCTGAAAAATCAACCGCCGCGTCCCGGGTGTTACCCGGCATCATGCCCTGCGGAGCCCGGACTTTCCTCCCGGCGTAAAAATCTTTTACTCCGGGCGGCAGCCTGATTCACCGTTAATAATTACTTACTCTTCGTAGTCCGCGTTTACCTTCTCTTCGTCTTCCTCGTCTTCTTCATACTCATCTTCTTCCACTTCGTCAAGGTCCGAAAGAGAGCCAGTGTCTTCCGTGTTAAAGAAGTCTTCTTCCCCTTCAGTGGATTCTTCGTAAAAAAGGATGCGTGAACAGTAGGGGCAGAAAATGAATTCTTCTCCTGTACGGACTTCGTTTGCAAACTGGATAGGCAGAATCATGTGGCAGCCCATACATACGTTTCCCTTGATTGCGACAATTCCGATACCCTTCTTGTTCTTTATAATGCGTTCAAATTTAAAAACAACTTCGGTGTCAAGATTCTCGATTAATTTGCTTTCTTTTTTTCGTAATTCTTCAATTTGTCTCTGTTTATCCGCTATCTCCGCTTCAATTTTTTTTCTGTGTTCCTCAAGCTCTTTTTCCTGCTGTTCAATTAAGGATGCCTGCTGTTTTATTTGTTCGTCAAGCTCAACAAGAGTTTTCTCCCTGTTCTGCAGGTCCTTGCGGTATTGCTGTTCTCTGTCGGCGGCGTCGCGGATTTCTTTATCAAGAGCTTCATATTCCCTCTGAGTGCTTATAGCGTCCATGTTCTTTTCCGATTTTTCTCTTGTAGCTTCGGCATCAGCAAGTTTCCCTTTCAAATCGACTTCCTCAGTTTTTACTCTTTCGTAATCCTGATTTTTTTCGATATAGGTCTTTTTCATCCTGTTTAAAGTGCTTTCCTGCGTCTCCAATAATTTGGGTATTTCCCTGATATTTTCTTCCAGCCCGATTTTTTCATAGATTATTTCCTGCAATGAACGCAGTTTGTCCAAATCGTTACCAGTTACCATATTCCCTCCGTTTTTATTAAAGTCTAATGATCCAGATAGTCTTTTAACCTGCGGCTTCTCTTAGGATGCCTTAGCCTCCTGAGCGCTTTTGCCTCAATCTGCCTTATTCTCTCACGTGTTACGTTAAAATATAACCCTACTTCCTCAAGAGTCAGTGAATATCCGTCATCAAGCCCGAAACGCATTTTAAGCACTTCCTGCTCGCGCGCGGGAAGCGTGGAAAGAATCCCCCCAAGCTGTTCCTGCAATACCTTAAACGCAGTCTGGTTTGCGGGATTTTCCACGTCTTTATCTTCAATGAAATCACCCAAAAGAGAATCTTCTTCTTCACCTATCGGAGTTTCAAGGCTGATAGGTTCACGGGCGACATTTTTGACGGATTTTACCCTTACAGCCGTCCAGCCGAGTTTTTCCGCGATTTCCTCATCGGTAGGTTCGCGTCCGAGCGTCTGAAGAAGCTGCCTTGATTCCCTTACTACCTTGTTTATCTGTTCAATCATGTGAACCGGAACTCGTATGGTTCTGGCCTGATCGGAAATTGATCTTGTAATGGCCTGCCTTATCCACCATGTAGCGTAAGTTGAGAATTTAAATCCTTTCTGGTATTCAAACTTTTCAACCGCTTTTATAAGGCCGATATTCCCTTCCTGCACAAGATCAAAAAAATGAAGTCCCCTGTTTGTGTATTTTTTCGCAATTGATACGACAAGCCGGAGATTGGCCCTTATAAGCTTGTCTTTTGCGTTTTTCATCATAATGCGGCCGTGGTATATTTCACCTGCCATTTGGATAATATTGTCGATTGATTCCTCAAATTCCGTTTCAAGCGTGAACAGTTTTTTTTCGGTAATCTGAATAAGCCTGATTTTTTCTTTTATTTCATCGGAAGAAAGACCAAGTTCATTTTCAAGTTTTTCGCGTTCCTCTTTGATGGTTAAATAGCGTCCCAGCGTACGAAGCTCTTTTGAGGAAGTAACTTTAAGATGTTTTTCAAGACGTTCCTTTTCCTTAATGTAAGGCCTGATTTTTTTTGCGGCTATGATGAATTTATCCGAGAAATTCTGAATTTCATCCGGGTGCAATTGGGTATTTTTGATTGCTTTCATGATCCGTTTGCGTATGGACGAACATTCTTTGTCTTCCAGATAATTCACGTCTTTCGAGATAAGCTGTTTTTTCAGCTCTATATAGTTCCTGAGATCGGATTGAATTGCGCGTAACGTATCCTTGTAGAATTGATTTAATCTGCGGTACTCTGTCATATGTTCCGTTATTTCTTTTTTGGAAAGGTTAAGTTCCCGCATATCTTTTTTTGAAAACGCTTTTTGGTCTATCTGATAAAATTCAGGAATTATCATGCCCGATTTTTTAATTACGCTTTTTATTATATTTTCACCTTCTTCCATCTGTTTGGAAAGCGTTATTTCATCTTCCGCCGATAAAAGATGTTCCCTTCCGATTTCACGGAGGTACAATCTGATTGGATCGTCAACAAGAGATGATTCCTTATCGCTTGCGGATGTCTGTTTCTTTTTTGAGCTGTCCTGGCTTTTTTGCGATTCGCTTTCATCTTCTTCGGACGCGCCGTCATCTTCTATCAACTGAACGTTATTTTGTTCCAAAAGAGCGAGAACCTGTTCAATTTTATCCGAATTTGTAATATGATCCGGAAGAAAGTCGGATAATTCTTCGTACGAAAGAGTTTTTTTAACTTTTGCGTATTCAAGTAATTTTAAAATGGCAGGATCGGAAATCGCGGCGTCAACCGCAGCGGCTGCCTGCGGATTATCCTGTTCCTGTACCGCTTCTTTTTCTTCCGGCAGCGAATTGTTATGCATTCTGCGCGCCGATTTTCTGTTGAAATATTTAATAAGCGGCTGTACTTTTTTTAACTTAGAATTAACAAAATTTAACATGTTTTTTCCTTTTATAGTTCCCTGATTTTAGAATCAATAATTTTCTTTTCCGCAAGCAGTTCTTCTATGTTTGAGTTATCGTTCAATTCTTCGTTCATGCCGCCGTTATTCCTTTCAATCTGACGAATTTCCGCGCTTATTTCCGTTAGCCGTTTACGCAGCCCTTTTTTCTTTATTTTATCTATTCCGTCCAATATAAGACGGCGCGGAACAATTTCCGCATTCCCCCTGAATTCGGGAGAATCGCCGTTGCTTACAATGAATTTTTTTAACGGTTCATCTTTTATCCTTGCCAAAAGCGAATCAATGCTGTTTTCATTATGCTGAAAACATTCTTCCAATGCAATAAAGAGTTCTTTTGCGGCCGGATCGTCAATCTCCTTAATTTCAATAGCCGCGCGAAGTTCAGGATAAAGCTCCATATTTATCGCGGCAACGGTAAGCAAAATAAGTTCGGCGTTTCTGCGCACTGATAATTCCGTAAAGACAGCCGTCTGCTTTTCTTCCGCAAATGCCCGTGTTGAATAACCTTCCTTTTTCCAGTTTGTATAATCCTTTTTTACCGCGTTACTTTCCACCCGTACGGCGTCCGCAATTTTGGAAATGCAGTCATCACGCTCAATTTCAGAATCCAAAGACTCAAGATACGGAAATAAAAAATCCGCTGCGCGGTTTATACTGCCCCCCGCGCCGATTTTTGAAATGCCAAGGGAAATCAGGTACTCAAAATCATTTATAGTATAATTCAAAATTTTTTTCAATATCTGCGGGCCTAATTTCTGTAAAATATCGGCAGGGTCTTTGAATTTTTCGGCGTCCGTCTCGTTATTTTCTTTTTTTAGGGCGTCCTGTAAACAGACCAGATCGCAGAGCAGCCCGTTTTTTCTGCATGTAATAACCGCCTTGTAAGCCGCTTTTTGTCCGGCTTCATCATCGTCAAAAATCAAAACAATTCTGTCCGCCTGACGGCGAAGCCAAAGCGCCTGTTCATTTGTAAAAGCGGTTCCCAGAGGCGCTACAGAATTGAAAGCGCCTGCCTGATGAAGGGCTATAACATCCATATACCCTTCCGCCAAAATTACGAATTTTGTCCTTCTCATTTCCGTTTTTGCGTGATCTATGGCAAAAAGCGTCTGCCCTTTTTTATAAATTTCGGTTTCGGGCGAATTTATGTACTTTGGAGGCTCGTTTCCGTCACTTTGCACAGTTCCCGGCAGCGCTCTGCCTCCGAAAGCGGTGATTCTTCCCTGTCTGTCCGTGATTGGGAAGATTAATCTGTTTGAAAAAAGCGGGATTGTCTTATATCTTGCGGAAAATAACCCCGATTTTTCAAGAAAATCATCCGAATAGCCTTTTTGTTTCAGAAATTTGTGAAGAAAATCCCTGTCGGCAGGGGCAAAACCAAGTTTGAAAAGTTCGATCATCTCCCCGTTAATTCCCCTGTCCTTTAAATAATCAAGGGCTTTGCGCCCCTCTGGTTTTTCATTTAAAAAATGCTGAAAAGTAACGGTTACTCTCCGGTACAATTCAAAAAGCTCTTCTTTTATGGAAATGTCTTCCCCTTCTTTTTCGCCTCCTTCTTCATAAACAATCTCTATACCGATCTTTTGGGCAAGGCTTTTTATTGTTTCAGGATATGTGAGATTTTCCATCTCCATGACAAAACCGATAACGCTGCCGCCTTTGTTGCAGCCGAAACAGTGGTACATTTTAAGGTCGGGATCAACTTTAAAAGACGGGGTCTTTTCCTGTCCGCCGGCATGAAAGGGGCATCTTCCCCACCAACGCCCGCTTTTTTTTTCAAGCCGGACATAATCCGATACAACGGAAATTGCGTCTAACCTGTTGTTTACTTCCTGAATTGTCAATTTTGATATAAGAGCCATTTTTAGAACAAGCCTACCGTCTTTTTGTAAAAAGCTGTCCCGCTTTTATATGCTCATCCAAAGTTTTTGAAAAGTAATGCCTTCCGATTGAAGGATCATCAAGGCGAAAATAAAAATATTCGGTTTTTTGAGGAAACATTGCCGCCTGTAAAGCTACGGCTCCGGGCGCGCAGATAGGGCCGGGAGGCAGGCCGGGATTCATGTATGTATTGTACGGATTGCGTATTTCAAGGTCCTGATTATAGATAACGCGGGGATGAGGTTTTCCCAATATTTCCGTAATAATATATTCCACAGTGGCGCACGATTGAAGAGCCATGTTAATGTTAAGCCTGTTATTAAAAACTCCGGCCATTAGGGGCGCTTCTTCGCTGACTCTGTATTCACGTTCGACAATTGAGGCAAGAATCACTTTTTCATTGAGCTGCCGGGGGTTTAAATTTACCGATGAAGGATCGATAATTTCTATCTTTTTGAAAAAATTTTCCGCCATTGTGTTAATTACCTGTAACGGAGGATATTCGGCGGGGAAAAGATACGTGTCGGGAAAAAGATAACCTTCCATTGATTTTGAAGAATTCGGCATCCGGTATTTGCTTATTGTTGCCGGGTCATTTGCCGATGAGAGGAAATCATCCGCAGAACAGATACCGGCTTCTTCAAGTATTGCGGCGATTTTTCCAAGCGTTACTCCTTCCGGAACTGTTACTTTGTGTAAAATCTGTTTTCCGGATACAAGGATATTGTGAACGGCTGTCATGTTTAAAGGCGTTTCAATTTTATATGTTCCTATTTTTATATGCTCTTTGTTCAAGCGGCAAAGTAAATTCCAGAAATACCTGTTTCTTATAAGCCCTGTAATTTCAAGACGCCGCCCCGCCGACTGAGAGGTTTCTCCTCTGTGCACTTCAAAAAAATAAACGCCGTCTTCTGTTTTTTTTACGTCTTGTACATCATCCGTAATAAGCGGCATTTTATCCGTAGGCAGTGGAGAGTTAAAATAAATTGCGGCTGCCAATAAAAGCGCCGAAAACGACAGGGCAACAGCGATCAGCAGAGAAACAATTTTTAGTAATTTATAAAAAACATTTTGTTTTTTATTATTCATTGCGGACAATGAAACTCCCGTACCTGTTTATATAGAAATTTCAAGGCCTTCATAGGCCAGAGACAGCTCAATTCCTTTCAAGTTCATTCTTTCCAGATACCATCGCGCGGACTGTAATATGCCGTAAAGTTTATTGTCGTCGTATGTCGGATCATGGTGGAACATAACCATATGTTTAATTCTCCAATTGGCTGCAAAGTCTACGGCAAGACTGAACGCGCTGTGTCCCCAGTTGTATTTTTCTATAGCTTCCCCCAGGGTGTATTGACAGTCAATAATAAGCAAATCGGCTCCCATAAAATATGCTGTATTTTCATCGTTTTTTTCAAAATCACCGGAAGTAAGTTCCGTATCCGTCGAATAAATTATTCTTTTGCCGTTTTCATTTACGCAGTAAGAATATGAATCACCGGGATGGTTCATTTTTTTAAATGTTATTTTGCGTCCCGCAATTTGTACTTCATCTTTTAACTGGTGGAATTCTTTCCTTGCTCCCATAGCGTCAAGATGAACCGGAAAATACGGGTGAACCATCTGTCCATGCAGAACGTATTCAATGCCAGGAACGGGAGAATAAAAATCAACCTTAACAGACGGGTTATAGCACGGACCGAAAAACGGAAGCCCCTGTATATGATCCCAATGAAAATGAGAAAAGAATATGTGAAAATGCGAGGTTTTTATTTTTTCATTAATAAGGTACGTTCCAAGTTCACGGATTCCGGAACCGCAGTCAAATATTACATATTCGCCGGGGTCGTCAAAAGTTATGCTGACGCAGGGACTGTTTCCGCCTACAGTGCCGAAGAGCCACGGCGGAATTCCCGCCAAAAATCTTTCGCGGCTTTCCGCGTCGACAATGTCTTCGGGAGTTACCTGTTCCAGAATTGCGGAAATCTTGCTCTTAATGCGGGAAGGCGATGTCGGAGCCGGAATAGAACCGCGTACGCCCCAAAAATGGATTTTCATTGATTTCTTCCCCCTATCTGTTTATTATCGGTTCAGAAACACGCATTTTTAGGTACTCCCCTATCATGCTTCCTGTATATGTCGTCCCTTTATTCATACCGGGACACCCTGAAGCTGTAATATTCCACGTTTGAGCCGTAGATACGACAGAATCCCAAAAAGGAAACGTCCAGCACTGTAATGGACGCGCATAATAGACCAAACAGCCGTTATTCCATAAAATACAGTCATAATTGGATTTTTCTTTTAATGAAAGCGCCTCTTTCCCGTTTGAATCTTTAACCCACCGGCAATATGTTTTGGTAAAGCTGTTTTTGTCCATTTTTAACTGCGCCGTTAATTTTTTCAAGTCATTTTCGGAAAGAAATACAAAACCAGGCTCGTAACGGCAGCATGTAGAACAGCGTTTACATGTAAATTTTAGACCTGAAGCGTAAAAAGGCGCGCTTGTCATGAGTAGAAATTTTATATTATATCTTTGGGTTTATCAATAGAATTTTTGATTGAGTATCAGATGTTGAATAAATCGGATAACCGTGTTAGTTGGTTTGCCCGGCCAGTTCTATATTCCGCTTTGCTTCGATATTATCAGGATTTAACCTTAATACTGTCTGCCAATCCCTTAAAGCCCTGGTCTTATCGCCGGTCATTATATAGGCGTTTCCCCGAATTGAATACGCGCTTATGTTGTTTCTGTCAATTCTTATAGCCTGATTACAGTCTTCAATCGCTCTAGTCATATTTCCTTTTTCATAATAAGCCCTGGCGCGGATTGCGTATGTAACCGCTGAATTAGGATCGCGTATTAATACCTGCGTGCTGTTGGCAATTGTACCGTCATAATCGCCGATAACAAGGGCTTCAAGGCTTTTTTTGAAGTATTCAAGCGCATAATAATTGTAGCTTTCCTGCCCGCTTACGTTAATAACTGCCGTGAGTATAAAAAGGAAAAAAAACAGTGAAAAAATCACCCGAATTTTTAATATTTTCATTTTAAACCGTCCTTAATCTTGGATATTTCCTTATTTTATAAGGAAATATATCAGAAATATATATCTCCGAACCATTTATTAAAAAAACGTTTAAGTAATATTCCGCCTGCTACAATATCGGACGTTTTCCCCCTTTTATAAACTGTATGGAGATATGGGGATTCGAACCCCAGGCCTATTGATTGCGAACCAATCGCTCTACCAACTGAGCTATATCCCCGCTTTTCACTATAATTAAGCAATAAATCCTGTTTTTAGTCAATAGTTTCTTATTTAACCGACAACTTTATAAATAACCGGTTGCAAAAGCTTCATAATTATTTAAAATATCAAAACAAAAGTACCTATAGTAATAAAAATGCCCCCAATTATTGTTTTTACAGATATCGCTTCTTTTAATACAATAAAAGCCATTACCATTCCTATTACCAGACTGAATTTGTCAACAGGTATTACTTTTGACGCTTCCCCAATTTGTAATGCCCTGTAATAACAAAGCCATGATAATCCTGTCGCAATTCCGGATAAAACTAAAAAGAGCAAATTCTTATGCCCAATATTAATAATATCGTTGTGTTTTCCGGTAATGAAAACTACAGCCCATGACATAATAAGAACGATAACAGTTCTGACTGCGGTAGCCAAATTTGAATTTATATTCTGAATGCCGATTTTTGCCAAAATCGAAGTCAACGCCGCGAAAAACGCCGACAATAACGCAAATATAATCCACATAAAGACATTATGTGTTATTAACCTGAAATTTGTCAATGTTTTTTTATTTTTATTAGTAGTATCGTATAACAAAATTAATAATTCATCCTGTCAAAACATAAAAATGTTTACCAAAATTTAATTTTTTGTTTACCGTCTGTTAATAACTGCCGGTTATTTTTATATTAACAGATTTTAAAAATCTGGGCTGTTTCTGTACGGAGACAGAAAAATAATACGCTGTACCCAAAATGTACAGCTGAAGGAGAAACAATATGGAAGAGCAAAATACTACTACGCAGGAAAAAAAGAAATTCTTTAACCTGCATGGAAAGAAAAAGATGATCATCTTCGGTGTTATAGCGGCATGGTTTTTAATTGGCATAATCGGGCATGCCATGCGGTTTGGCGGCGCGTGGGGAAGCAGAATGTACTCATTTATGGGAAACCGGAATGTTGTTGTCGCGGCGAAGGATTTTGAATCATTGGGAATCGTATTTGCCGAAGGAAATGGATACAGAACAGCCTATAACGCGCTTATGAAGGCGGCCGCCCAGAAGGGAGCGGACACGGTAATCAATGTCAACATTTCCTCGACAGGAATTTTCAACAGGACATGGTCAGGTTCGGCCACTGCAATAAAGTATCAAGATACTGTAAAGTATCAGGATACTGTGTCAGGTTATACTCCATTAACCGACAACGCCGTTTTTATGCCGCGTAACGGAAGATTTTGGGGAAGAAACCGTTATTAAAGCGGATTAATCCGGCGCCCCGATTTCTCTTTTTGAGGATTCGGGGTAGAATTCCTTTGGGAGACACAATGACCATAAAACGCAGGCTCTTTTTTTCCAATATCCGCATGGTTTTGGTAACCATCGGCGGTTTAATTATAACTTCCCTGGCCATCAACATATTATTTTATTTTATTGCTGGCGGAACATGGTGGAATGAACATGATCGAAACGCGGGTTTTGAAAGATATAACAATACACGGGGTTGGGGCAGTTTATTCATGCTTGTCTGCGTCGCCGTTTTTGTTTTATTTATCAGCGTCATCAACAGTATACTAACCTATCGAATGATAAAGACCATTACCAAGCCTTTGGAGATTTTAACACGCGGCGTAAATCAGATTCAAAATAAAAATTTCGCCCATCGTATTGAGTATTCCTATAATGACGAGTTTCGTCCGGTCTGCGAAGCCTTTAACCAGATGGCGGCGCAGTTGGAAGCCTCTACAACGCAGCGTTTAAAAGACGAAGCGAACCGCCGCGAATTGCTTGCGGGCATTTCCCATGATTTACGCACGCCTCTTACAACCATAAGCGGCTATCTTGACGGGCTTGAATCCGGCGTGGCTTGCACGCCGCAAATGCGCGAAAAGTATTTTCACACGATAAAAAACAAATCCATTGACATGCAGCATATAATTGAGCAGCTGTTTTTATTTTCAAAACTCGATATGGATGAATTTCCGTTTTCTCCGGGCTGTTTTGAGTTAACGCGCGCCCTATCCGACATGATTGAGGAAGTTACGGAAGAATACGCAATGCGCGGGCTTGAGATTATAGTTAACGTAAGCCCGCAGGATGTATTTGTTAATGTCGATGTATCACACTTCAGAAGGGTAATTATTAACATTTTAGAAAACAGCGCCAAATACAAGGAAAAAGAAACTGGGCGTATTGAAATAACCGCTTCCCTTGACAATGATTTTGTACAGATAAAATTTGCCGATAACGGACCCGGCGCGGCTCAGGAGACGATCCCCAATTTATTCAACGCGTTTTACCGCGCCGATCCTTCCCGCCACACAAAAGGTTCAGGCTTGGGCCTCGCCATCAGCGCGAAAATAATTGAGCGTTCAGGCGGAACCATTCACGCCGAGAACGCGGATTCAGGCGGTCTTGTTGTCGTCATCCGCCTGCCTGTTGAAACGGGAGAGGCGTAATGTCAGATAACAGAAAGAAAATACTTATTATTGAGGATGATCCGGACATTGCCGCGTTGGAAAAAGATTATCTGGAAAATGATAACTTTGAGGTTGTCATAGAAGGAGACGGGCATAAAGGCATGGAACGCGCGTTAAAAGAACAATTCGCGCTGATTTTGCTCGACCTTATGCTCCCGGGAAAGGACGGAATGACAATCTGCCGTGAGATTCGCGAAAAAGTTGACATACCCATTCTCATGGTAACCGCCCGTATTGAGGATATCGACAAAGTGCGCGGACTGGGGCTGGGCGCGGACGATTATATCACCAAGCCGTTTGCCCCTGCTGAACTGGTGGCAAGGGTAAAAGCCCATATCGCGCGCTATACGAGGTTTACGGAAACAAATGAAAAATTAAAAACTTTATCCATAACAGACGAATTAACGAAATTGAATAACAGACGTTCTTTTTCAGAGTACATGGATTTAGTCTGGAAACAGGGGCATCGTTTAATGCTTCCGATAAATGTATTAATGATTGATGTTGATTATTTTAAAAGATACAATGATACATTGGGACATTTAGAGGGGGACAAGGCGCTTGTTTCAATTGCCCGGTGTCTTAAAAATCATGTAAAGAGGGAAACCGATTTTGCCGCAAGATTCGGCGGAGAAGAATTTGTCTGCCTGCTTCCATTCATTGAAAAAGATGAAGCGTTTGATTTCGCAAAAACGCTGGTAACAAGCGTAGAAAACATGAAAATTCCTCACCCCATGAACGAGCATTCAAATTATTTAACCATTAGCGCCGGCATGGCAAGCATAGTGCCTGATAATAATAATTCACAGACACAATTATTGGATGAAGCCGATAAGGCATTATATATGGCAAAAGAAACCGGCAGAAATAAAGTTGTTTTAAAATGACAGATAACAGGAAAAAAATACTTATTATTGAAGATGATCCCGACATCGCCGCGTTGGAAAAAGACTATCTTGAAATGGATAATTTTGAGGTTGTCATCGAAAGGAACGGGCGTAAAGGCATGGAACGCGCGTTAAAAGAGCAATTTGCGCTAATCCTGCTCGACCTTATGCTGCCAGGAAAAGACGGAATGGCAATCTGCCGTGATATTCGGGAAAAAGTTGACATACCCATTTTAATGGTAACCGCCCGTATCGAGGATATCGACAAGGTGCGCGGACTGGGGCTGGGCGCTGACGATTATATCACGAAACCTTTTGCTCCGGCAGAACTTGCGGCGAGGGTAAAATCACATATCGCCCGTTATGAAAGGCTTACGAAAAAATCAGCCGAAACAAAAGAGTTTGATGAACTAGATTTCGGCGGACTTAGGATAAACAGCTCCACTCATCAGGTTTTTGTAGACGAGACGGAAATAATTCTCACCCGCAAAGAATTTGAGCTTCTTTATTTTCTTGCAGTCAACAGGGAGATTGTATTCAGCAAAGAACAACTATACGACAGGATATGGGGCGAAGACATGTACGGCGATATAAAAACAGTGGCGGTTCATATCAAGCGCCTTCGTGAAAAAATGGAAAAAAATCCTTCTGAACCTGTACACCTGCAAACCGTTTGGGGAACAGGCTACAGATTCACAGGATAATCCATTTAAAACTGTTATAAAACGTTTTATTTACGCAATATGCGCCATCCATCCTTTTGTATCAGGCAACGTGCCGTATTGAATGCCCTTTATTGTATCGCGGATGTCTACGGTGAAACCGCCGACTTTGCCTTCGTTAAACACGGCTTTTTTCCCGTTGTATGTAAGCGAAGTAATGGGAGTCGCCCCCGCGGCGGTCCCGCTGACGAAACATTCCCTTGATTCTTCCATCACTTCGTCAATTGAAATTTGGCGTTCGCTTACCTTTACGTTTTTGTCTCGTGCAAGCTCTATTATGCTTGCCCGTGTGATACCGGGAAGGATTGTGTCGCCGAGCTGGGGCGTTACAAGCTCTCCCGATTTAAGATAGAAAAATATGTTACACGAAGAGCCTTCTTCAATGAATTTACGGTGCGTCCCGTCAAGGAAAATGCATTCCATATAACCGTCTTTTAATGCTTCGGATTTTGCGAGTGCCGAAATTACATAGTTGGAACAGGCTTTTATCCAGCCTGTTCCTTTCGGCATTGCGCGGATTCTCTGAGTAACAACAGCGTCCGAACTGGCGGATGAAAAATAAGCGCTCACAGGGGTGTTGATCACCATCACATAAGGTTCATGGGACAGGTTTACCCCTATTCCGCCTTCCGCTATTGAAAACGGCCTTATGTAAACCGAATCTGCGGTTATAAAGGAATCTTTTTCCCATTCAGGTTTATATTGAGGTTTAAAACCGAGTTTGGCGTTTCTTTTAACTGTTTCAATGCACACTTCGACAAAATCATTTTCCGGAAAACCCGGCATATACAGCCCTTTCATTGAACGCGCGAAACGTGCGGCATTTTGATCTGGACGGAAAACGGCGAGCCCTCCGTTTTTTTGCGGAAGGGCTTTTAACCCCTCAAAACAGGCAAGCCCGTACTGGGTTGTATAATTTACAAGCGGCATATCATCGTAGCAGTTACGTGAATTTTCCAGTTTGGCGCGGTCTTCGCCGCTCATGGCCGCTTCTTCTTCAGGCGTCTTGTGCGGTTTTTCCAAATACTCCCCGCTCCATTTTCCGTCAGAAAATTTCGCGCGGTAAGTGATTGGATAAGTGTTTAATGCGAATGCCATATTTTCTCCTTGTGTTTACTATACAGTTTTACGGGGATGTATTGCAATAGCGGTTTTTTTTATGGAGGCTGTTCAGAAACTGATATTTGTAAAAGCTCTGTTACCTTTTCTTTTTTAAATCGCGCATTTTTTTTCGCAAAGATTCCGCTAAATTAAAAAGAGCGTAAAACGTTTTTTTATACGGGTAATCCCAGCTTCCCGGACGATGGATGATCTGCCCCCCGAAACCGGTTTTAAAACGATAAAGGCCATACATCGGATGATTTGGATCATCATTCGGAGGTATGCCGAAAAGATCATAATAAAGGCATCCCGCTTCCTTTCCGTCCTGCATGGCTTTCCATTGAAGAGCGTGCGGAGCCATAAGGTTGCGTTTTATATTTGAAGAAGCTCCGTAAAGATAAACCGCGTATTTGCCGTAAAACAAAACCATAATTGCCGCGACAGTATCATTTTCATGAGACGCTGTGTAAAGGCGAATCTGAATATTTTTGCCGTTTCTGCCCTGATCCGCACATATTTCAAAAAGCGTTTTATAGTAATCGAAACTGTGAACGGCTATTCCGTCTCTTGCCGCCGTTTCTTTTAACAAATTGTAAAACAATTCCAGTTCCTGCGCTCCGGTGCATCTTACCTGAACGTCTTTTTTGGCTGAAAGCAGAATATTGTAACGCCCTTTTGGTTTCATCTGTGAAAGAATCTCATCGCGGGAAGAAGAAAGATTTACAATAACCGTATCAGGAGCCTGTACTGCCGCGGCGGCGCGTTTTAAAGACGAAGCTGTAAAACAGGCATCTTCGTCTTTTTCAGTTAGCCAAGGCGGGTCAAAACGTATAAAAATACAGTTTGAGCCAAGCAAAGGTTTGAGTTTTTCGGCAAGTTCGCTGAGAATTTTACCCCTGTCTTGCGCGGAAAATTCAGCCGGCAAATGAGGTCCCCATGGAATATATGTAAACGAAAAACCCAATGCCGCAGTAAAACGGCGTGAAAGCGTCAATAAGGGGACGTTCCCGTAATTTTCCCAATTTACAAGAAACGCCCTGCTTGTCCAGCCGAAACGCGATTTAAATTCGGCCCACATACAGGATTGTAAAAAGGATGGGGCGTTTTCACAAACCTCAATTTCAGCGTCTGTTATACTACTGATAAATCCCATTTTCTTCTTCTAAAAAACCGGCGGCTTTAATGGACTTCGCCTTCGCTTATGATACTTGTACGCACAGGTTTTCCGTCAAGGCAAAGTCTTTTCCCGTTGTAAAGAACTTCGTTGTTTTTTACGGTAATCGGAAAGGAAAAGAAAGTGTCAATGTCAATTTCATTCCGCGCCTGCGCGGTTTCTTCGCCTTCAACCAGAAGCCTTGTCCCTGTCGGAAAAGAAGAAGCGTCCAGCGCTTCGACACATTCAACCGCTTCTGGGCCTGCGCCGGCTCCCTTATTGTCGCCCGCCGCAAGAAGCATTCCTTTAGATTCAATTCCTCTTAATTTTGCGGGTTTCAGGTTATATGCGACAATAATTTTCTTTCCGAGAAGTTCTTCTTCTTTGTAAAACGGCACAAGGCCGGAAACAATTATCCTCTCTTCCCGAATTCCTGAAACGCCCTCCCCTATTTCAAGATGTTCTATATAGAGTTTGTCGGCTTTCGGATGCCGTTCTATTTTTTCAATTTTTGCAACGCGCAAATCCATGACGGAAGAAAAAGAAGGTTTAGCTTCCGTTTCCATTCTTTCTTTTTGAGAGCCGGAATATTTTTCCCTTAAAGTTTCAACTAACTCATCCTCAAGTTTTGCGAAAAGCACTTCGCAAGTCAGAGCAACATCGCCTATTCCGTGCGGTTTTCCTGTTTCTTTCCATGAAAGATTTTCCCCGATTTTTAAGCCGAAGAAGGATGCGATTTTACCGGCGGATTGCGGAAGGTACGGTTCAATTAAAACTGAAAGATCGCGCACGACATACGCAAGATCGCGGATTACGGACGCCGCTTTTTGGGGGTCGTCGTTTCTAAGCCGCCACGGCTCTGAATCCTGAAAATATTTATTGGCAAGCGATGACAGCTCAAAAATTTCCCTGAAAGCGTCCCTCAGTTCCGCCCTGTCAAGTTTTTCAGAAATTGATTTTTCATGTTTTGTTATCTGTTCCCAAAAAACAGAATCGCTGTTTCCGTCAGGTATTTTTCCGTCATAATAACGGACAATAAAGGACAATGTCCGGTTTACAAGATTCCCCAGATTGCCGATAAGTTCGCCGTTCACTTTTTCCTGAAAATCCTTCCATGTAAACATTGCGTCTGATTTTTCAGGGCGGTTGTAAAAAATATAAAAACGCCATACGTCTGCCGGAATTCCCGTTTCCATCGCGTCCGTCCCGAAAACGCCGACGCCCCTTGACTTGGAAAATTTTCCGCTTTCATAGTTAAGGTATTCGGTGCTGGACATATGGTGCAGCATTGTCCAGTTGTCCGCGCTTCCCAAAAGGCTGGACGGGAATATTACAGTATGAAACGGAATGTTGTCTTTGCCGATAAACTGGAATAATTCCGTATCTTCCGGGTCCTTCCACCAATAATTTACAAAATCATGCCATGTAGAAAATGACGGAACTCTCTCCCCTTTGGGAGGCGTTTTTTCGCCTTTTACAATTTCTTCGCCTAAAGTTCCCGTTATGGAAATATAGCCGATGGGCGCGTCAAACCAGACATAAAAGACCTTTTTTTCATATCCCTGTCTTGGCACCGGAATTCCCCATTTTAAATCCCTTGTTATGGCGCGTTCTTTTAATCCGTCCCGAATCCACGCCTGTGTCATCTGTACAGCGTTATTCGCCCAAAATCCTTTAACGGAAGCCGTCTTTATCCACGCTTCAAGTTTGTCTTTTATCCCAGGAAGGTCTATGTAAAGATGATTTGTCTTTTGAAGGGAAGGAGCGCTGCCGCAGGTCGAACAGCGCGGTTCTTTTAAATCGGTAGGATCAAGGAGCTTTCCGCAGGATTCACACTGGTCCCCTCTCGCCTGCGCACAGCCGCAGACGGGGCAGCTTCCCAGTATATAACGGTCGGCAAGAAATCTTTCGCATTTGGAACAGTAATACTGCTCTATTGTTTTTTCACATATAAAACCGGATTTTTCCAGTTTTAAAAATATTTCCTGTGTAACTTCGGTCTGTATGGCAGTTGAGGTACGCCCGAATTTATCAAAAGCTATATTAAACCATTTGTAAATATCCGCGTGGATAGCATGGTATCTGCCGCACAGTTCTTTCGGCGAAATGCCTTCTTCCGCTGCTTTAGTTTCGGTAGCGGTTCCGTATTCGTCCGTTCCGCAAATATACAGGGTTTCGTATCCGCGAAGCCTGCAAAAACGGGAAAACGCGTCTGCTGAAAGCACTTGAATAAGGTTTCCAAGATGGGGAACATTGTTCACATACGGCAGCGCCGAAGTAATTAGTCGTTTTTTCATATCAATTTATAGTATCCAAAAAAGGGCGGGCATTCAATCGTTAATGCGAGAATTTAAAGCTGAATTCGTTTGTCCATGTTTTGCCGCTGTCAAGGGCAATTGAAAAAAGCGGTAAAATTTTACAAGCCTGATAAAGACCGTCTTTAAAAACAGGGAATAAACAGCCGCAAAACGTATTTGATGAGCCGAGCAGTATCTGAACCTCATTTTTTATATCGAGAATTTTAAGGTTTCCCGTATTGTTAAGCGCTTTTTCGGCAGGTAAATCTTTGCCGCTGTTATCTGTTGTGTAGAAGCGGACATATTCATCGCCGACACCGGCAAATGAAAGATTAATTTCAGGCACAAAACAGAAATCAACGTTTTCTTTTCCGTTGTTTTTTAAATTATAGGATACAGACAGAGTATTTTTTTTAAGCGTATAACATTTGTTGATTTCCATGTTTTCACAGGGAATATTTGATCCTGACGCGGAAAGTTTAAAGCAAACTTTTCCCTTGCGGTCCTGTTTAATATCTTCAAATTGTTCGTTAAATAAAAGTCTCGCGTTATCAGGATAACCGTTTTCAATATCTTCGATCTTTGTACCGGCTGGCAGCAGCGCATCGGCAAATGCCGTGCGTCTTTGACAGCCTTCTTTTTCATTCGTATTTTTTGAACCGCAGTCAAGATAATTCCAGTCCTTCGGCAGATAATCAAGTTCAAAAAGACAGGCTCCGTTTAACTTAATGTAGCAATTGATAATTTCATCCTGCATCAGATATTCCGATATGCCGTCAAAATCAAAATCATATTGAATTAAAGAAGAGATGAATTTTTCTTTTTCTTTTGAAAGCTGTTCGGCGCGTATCAGGGAACTGTATGCCGCTTTTCTAAGCTCATTATGCGCGTATCCTTTGCCGGGAGTAAATAAACTTGAATCCTGCGCTTTCCATAATTCTTCCCTTGCGTTTTGTTTTCTTGCCCTGTCCCCCTTCATCTGGTTAATTAACACGTTTGTAAATATCATTTTTGAGTAAATGCCGTTAGCTTCGCAGTGATCAATAATAAAACTGCGCGGCGAAAAACTTTTTTCATAGCATGAAGAATTCTGAAAACTTGCCTTTTTAAACGTTTTTTGATTTTTAAGAATTTTTCCGGGCAAAACCGTTTCTACCATGTTTTCAGAAAGAGATATTTCTTCAAAGAACCTGTTCCACGCGGTATCGGGCGATTCATCTGCGGAAGAAGAAATATTCTGCGGAAAGACGCAAATTGTTTTGTCCGCCAACAAACCGTATTCGTCTTCCATATTTTTTTTAATTTCCGTAAAAACATGAGAAAAATTTTTCTGCGCCAATTCATTTTCTGCTGATAAAGATACTGGAAAAACGGCTATAATTTTCCCCTGATCTTCGCTTATGCACGGAAGGTAGAGTTCTGTGCCCTTTAAACCGGCCTGTACAAATTGATCCTGTGAAAGAAAAGTGTATTTCATGTCGCTTGCTGAAAGCGAAGAAGCCAGATGCTGTTCCCATACCATGCCCGGAATCCAGCATCCCAAAGGACGCTTGCCGAAATGTTTTCTGAGGTATGTCGTTAAAAGCTCTATCTGCCCGATTCTGTCCTGGGGCGGAATTAAGGGAAACATCGGTTCGTAAAACCCGCCGCTTAATATTTCAGTTTGTTTTTTTGACACCATATCCTCAATCAGCATAAAAAACTCAGGATGCGTTCTTTCCACCCAGTATAGCAGCACTCCCGAATAATGCAGGACAGCCTGTATATTTGAATAACGGTACAGGTTGGTGATAAAAGGACGCATGATTTTTTCATATACGCGTTCAAATTCCGCGTCCACAGAACCTGACGGGACATGAGCGTGAGAGCCGAGAATCAGGCTTACTTTATTATCTTTTTTCACCTTACGCCGATTATCCTTAAAACCATTAAAGACGCGGTTGAAAAAACAAGGGATAACAGCCCCATGCTGATTAGGATAAGCGGATTTCCGCCTAAAAACTGCGGAATTGCTTCAAGGGCGGCGCGTCTTCTTATTTCCCTGATTATTAAAAATACAATCATAATGCCGGCTGTGAATCCAAAAGACAGCATCACCGCTTCCAAAAAATTACCCGCAATATTTATGCAGACAAACACTGCCGCCGCCGTTATACCTCCGGGGAAACAGACAAAACTGTCGTTTCCTATTTCATATTTAAATAAATATTTTAAAGATAAATATTGAATTCCCTCATAGGCCATAAAACTTACCGGAAATATCAATATGTAAATAAACAGCCCTTCAATTAACGCAAGGGACATTATCGTGAAAAATAACCACAAAACAATTACGGCAAAAAAAATAATGCAAAGATTGATAAAAGTGGATTTTCTGCTGCAATTTTTTGATTCCGGCGCTCCTTTGATTCCCATAGCGCATTGAAGGGCAAGGTTCATATTAAACGCCGAAAATATGACCAATAAAATAAGCGTGATCCCTTTCATTTTTTTTCTCCGGGGAAAATTCTATTTTTTGAGTACTGATACAGCCCGGCAAAAAACCCCAGTAATATCAAAGCCCCTGCGGAAGATATGAACAGCCTTACGGGAAAAAAATCACTGTCATTAAACTGAAAAATCATTATCATTCCCCTGTAAGAGCCGGGAAAAGACAATGAACTATATGATAAAGGTTCTCTGATAAATGAAAAAATGATTAAAAGGGCGGATAAAATAAATGCGTGATATATGGCTTCCGATATATTGTCATATATGTCATATTGAGGGTCTTCTTTTAAATTTGTAATTTGCTTTCCAATCCCCGAACTTGCGCAATAAAGAGGAACCAGCATTAATGGCAGAAAAATTTCCAGTGCGGCAAGAGGGGATAAAAGCCAGAACAATAAAAGGTAAATACTGCCCCATAAAGAAGCAAAAACCGTTAAAAGAGACGATCTTCCGTTCATTGGGAAAAACTTTTTATTTATATTTTTTGATAAAGCGGAAAAGGTAAACGATGTAAGCCCGTATACCCAAATTAGACTTCCCGTTATTGTAACAGCCCATGAAAGACGAGCTGAACCCATAATCAATAGGCTTAAACCTGTTAAATTGCCCAAAGGCGAATCAGAATCCCAAAAATAACTTTGCCGGTACGCGCTCATCTTCTGTTTCCTTTCATGCCGGCGGACGCTGTTATTTCAATTTTATCAATATACATCTGTAAAAGACCTTTTGGAAGGTCGTCGAATATTTGTTCCGCATGCGCGCTTAACGGGATTATTTCTTCTACATCGCCGTAGGATGAGACTACCGCTCCAAGGGGAACAAGAATTCCGTTCTGAAAGACGGTAAAGACAAACATTTCATTTGCCGGATTATTCATCGTATACCAGTATCCTAAAAGTCCTTCTTTCGCCGCTTTTCCCGGAATAAAGGTATAAACTCTTCTTGTATCGTTGTTATTGATCAACACGTTGTTCACAGTACGCAGTAAATAAAACGCCTGAATGTTTTGGGTAAAAATCCAGATTATTGAGACTAATATCAGCAATCCCGCTATCCAGCAGGTTAAAATAGCTTTGTCTTTCACATCGTTATTGGTATTCGTATTCATAGAATATTCTCCGTAAATTTACCCCCGCTTTTATATGAAAGAAAAAATCTATCCTCGATTAATTTAATTATCGGAGTAATGCAATTCACAAAGGCGATTGCAATAAAAGAGCCTAAATACTCACGGCACACGTATCTGAAAAACCATGAAAGAACGGCGGCGAGTATGACTGTAAACAAGATACCTTTTCTTAGTTTTGCGCCGCTTGCAGGTTCAGCCGCGACTATGAATGCGGCCGCAATTGCGCCTCCGGAAAATATTCCGTATAACAAATTCCCGCCGGATAAACCGCCTGATGCGCGGATTAGCAAACTGTAGATGAAAAGGAAAACAAGCGGTATCCATCCGCGGTTAATTCCTGCGGCGGTAATTATAATAGTGCTTATTAAAAGAATAAAAAGCCCTCTGTCGGCAATTATGCCGGGGCCGTTATTGAAAAAAATATCAATATAGCCTGACGGCATGTGCACGCCGAAAGGTGAAAAAATATAATGGTTAAGAGATTCGGTAATTGTGCTGTCCATCACGCTTAATTGGGCGGATGAACTCATTTCCGATATCGAAGCCGGTGAATTGGCGAGAGCGCCGGAAAATGCCGAAGGCCATGAAACGCGGATAAAAAGCCAGCCGCCGAGCGCCGGGTTTAGCCAATTTGAGCCAAGTCCTCCGAAACTGTACTTGACAACCGTAATGGAAAACATAACTCCCAAGGCGGCGTAAACGGGATTTATTTGATTGGGCAGCAATAACGTTAACATCAACGCTGTTACTGCGGCGCTGCCGTCTTTTACTCTGGCAGTTCCATAATCACGCCATGTCAATAAAAACTCAGTCAGTATTGCTGAATAAAGCGATACAAACGCGATTATTAAGGAATGGCCTCCGTCGCCCAGAGCCGACTGGAGTATTGTGGCAAACGCGCAGCCGCAAATAAGCCACATTCTCCCCATGCTTGGAAAAGAAACATTTGTCTGAGGTTTGTATGGGAAAATTCTTCTTTGCTGTTCACGCACTTGTCGCTTCCTCCTGCTCCGGCTCAAGGAAAGTTTTCAATAATGTCAGAGAGGACGGACAGACAAGTTTGCAGCATCCGCACCCGTAACAGCCTGTTGTTACAGCGTTGTCAATTTCATGCGCTTTGATTCGTTTATAAATATTCTGCGGGTCAAGTCCTACAGGGCATACGACTCTGCATTCAGAGCAGTTAATGCAGTTCTGCTGCCTGTGATGGGCGGCCTGCGCCTTTGACATTGCGACTATCGCATAACAGGTTTTTCCGACAGGCTCGTCAAGGTACATTACTTCCTTTCCGGAAAGCGGAGAGCCTGTTATTATCCTGTGCGGCTTTTCCTTAAAGCCCCCGCATTGTTCAATCAGTTCGCCGATTCTTGTTCCAATCCTGACTTTCATAATCTGAGGATTCCTTACGGCGGAGCCGCCGACCGCGACATAACGTTCCAGAACAGGTTTTTTATGCACAACAGCGTCATACGCCGCCGCCAGAACAGCAGGTCCCAAAATCAAAAAAGAGCCGAGGTTTAACCCCTCTTTCTTTTCGTAAATCCTCAGCGCAAGTTCCAGTTCCCTTTTGCTGTGCTGCGGATAACGGCAGCCGGTTAAAACCATGAGAGACGGAATATCCAGTTTTCCGGCTTCAGCAAGAAGCATTTTTCCCAGCTCTTTTTCCGGATGTGAAACCGCGATTAAAATGTTGGATACTTTAAAACAGGCTTTCGCCACGATATAAGCGCCCTGGATTACGGCATTTAACCTGTCCATGCAAAGCGCATAATCCGCAAGAAGCCATGGATCGTCAAAAACACAGCGGATCACAAGCGTCAGGTTTTTATTGTCTTTTCTTGCGATTGAAATCAAATCGGAAAGAGACCTTTCAAGGTTTTCTGTTTCTACAACTCCGTAATCGGAAATTATCCTTTTTAAATCAAAGCCGCTTAACCCTGTCCATGGGAATATTTCATCTCTTTTGCCTAATCTTTCAAAAGCGCCTTCCATTTTTATGACGAGGGCTTCATTGGCATATCCGTCTCTGTCGTTCCATGTAACCTTGCGGACAATCCTTCCGGGAACAGTGGCGTGCATATTTACCGCTCCCGGTTCTGTCGCTCTTCCGATTAACATTCCTTCACGCACTGTTTCTCCTATGGAGACAACCGGATAAACCTTTCTTTTGCCTTCTCCAAGAGGAATAACAGAAATTGCGGGTAAAAAAGCCTTTACCGAGGAATCCTTTGCCGGAGCTGTAGGATCATTAAAAATGATCCCTCCGCGCGGAAAGGAATATACTTTCGTTTTAAAAGCGTCCTTTTTGATACGAAATTCAAACATAGTATGCCTGTTATATAAAAAAAGAGAGAACTACGGCGATTAAAATACCCAATAAAGCTCCGACAATAATCTCGAGAGGCGAATGTCCCTGAATTTCCTTAACCAAGTTAAATTCAAGGCCGTTTTTCTCCGCGGACTGTTTTCCCAGATTATTAAGGGCTTTTGCCTGTAAACCGGCCGCCCTTCTGACCCCGAGTGAATCACGGAGAACAACCATGGCAAAAATGACGCTGAAAATAAAGAAATTTGACGATATGCCCTCTTTTATCCCTGTGGATGTAGCCATCGAGCATACAACGGCCGAATGGCTGGACGGCATCCCGCCCGTACTCCAAATCAAGGTTTCGACAGCTTCCAGTATTTTTTTATTTTTATGCGTGAACAAATAAACTATTGATTTAATTATTTGAGCAATACATAGACTGGAAACCGCCGACAGAAAGATAATATTCTCAAACAATGATTTTATTGTCTGTACCATTGTTTCATGGTTAAGGATTAAGCTGTTTTTGTCAAGGTATGCAGACGCGCCGCTGCGCGTTAATATGCCGTTTTTAGTATTTAAACTCGCTGTCCCCGATAAATTCACGCAGAATGCTGGTTCCCGGTACATACTGGGGAGAAATCGGCGTAAAATTTTCAAGGAAGGACAGAAGCCTTACCGCTTCGGCATACTCGCTCCTGTTTGGCTTTACGGCCCTAAGCAGCGGATCGGCGTAATATTTCAGGACGGAAAGCTCATAATCAAGAGCCGAGTTAAACGCCGTATCGGATGTGATTTGAAACGGGAAGATGTGTTTACGCTCTCCCGCCTGAACTTTAGGCCACATTTTTATTGTGCCTGCCGCGTCCATTCCCCTGAATTGTGAATCGCGGACCATACGCCGCAGCAGCCTGTTGTCGCTTGTTGGGATACGGTTATGATCGTCAAGGTTAAGCTGGGTAAGGGCGGAAATATACAGCTTGAATTTTGTGCCGCGTTCAATGCTGTAGGTAAGGGCGTCGTTAAGCCCGTGGATGCCTTCAACTACCAGAATATTATTGTCGTTAAGGCGGATTTTCTTTCCCGGAGCGCTTTTACGTTCACCGGATTTAAAATCATAAATAGGAAGCGCTATTTCCTCTCCCCTGTACAAAGCCTGAAGCTGTTCGTTTAAATAAGGAACGTCAAGGGCTTCCAGACATTCATAGTCAGGCTCGCCCTTTTCATCTTTGGGCGTTTGAGCCGTACCTCTGTAGTAATCATCAAGCCCTATTGCGATTGGTTTAAGGCCGAGCACCATTAATTCAATTGAAAGTTTTTTTGCGGTTGTTGTTTTTCCCGAACTTGACGGACCGGCAATAAGCACTATCCTTACCTTGTCGTGTTTCTCATAAATTTGGTTCGCAATATCGGAAATTTTACGCGCCTGATGGGCTTCGGCAATTCTGATATAGTCCAGAATTTTTCTTTCGGATATAAGTGAATTCAACTCCCCTACTACCCTTACCCCCACGTTGCGTCCCCATTTTTTATAGTCGTTGTAAACATGAAAAAGCTGAGGTTCGTCTACAAAAGGATCGATAGCGTTTCCCTTGCCGATGCCGGGAAAGCGCAGAAGAAAACCTTCCTGATACGGCATAAGCTCAAAAGCGCACAGAAGCCCTGTACGCTCCAAAAGCGGCTGTATGTAAATATCAACATATCCCTTACATTCATTAATTTTGATGCGGGAATGGCTTCTCTGTTCCAAAAGAAGCGCGGTATCCTTTTGTTTTTTATTTTTGAAGAAAATGACTGCCTCTTCGTAAGCCATATACATGAACGTTATAGGAAGGTCCTCTTTTACGATTCTTTGCATTTCATCTGAAAGTTTTTTTATGTCGTCTTCTTTAGGTTTTTCTCCCGAACTGAACGTATAATAATAACTGTTGCCGAGCGAGTGGCCTACATATACCCCTCTTTCCGGAAAGATATCCTGCGCCGCGATAGAAAGAACAAACGAGAGAGTTCGCCTGTAGATCATGGCTCCTTCAGGCGAATCGGGAAGAACCGGCTGTATGTTTGAATTTACAAGAAGCGAAGTTCCCAGCGGGCGGATTTCATTATTTACCATAATCGCCGCAATCTGATTTCTGGGAATCCCGAAATGTTCGATTAAATCCGAAGCCTTTGTGCCGTACCTGCATTCCACAGTTTTACCGTTTGGAAAATTTATCTTTATATCGTTCATGTTAAAATTATAACACGGTAATTCGCTAAAGACTAGATGCCGGAATTGTCCCTTTGCGTCAGATTTTTCTGTAATATATCAAGTTTTAATTTACGCAGAGTCTCCGTAATTGAAACTTTGTAGATGTGCGGGTTTAAAAGCCTTTTATATGTTGAATCAAAACACTCAATATCAAGAGCGGCTTTTGCTTTTATTTCAGCTAACGCCGGCTGCGCTTCTGCCAGCTTCCCGTTTTCAAGGCGCTTTTTCAGAAGCGCGTCGATTCTTCCGTCAATGGTATGAAAAAAATGCCTGTAATCGGCGGACGGATGCCAGAAACAGCAGTTCTTTCCTTCTTTCGGCATGTCTTCGGTTTCTATGCAAAGAACGTCGGCTACCGCGCTCCCGTTTTTATCCCTAATCCTCCAGACCTGTTTAATGCCGGGGTTTGTGGTTTTTTCCGGATTATCTGAAAATTTCATCACGGGAACGGTATTTCCGTTTTCTACACGGGCGGCAAGTTTGTAAACGCCCGTAAAAGCGGCTTCTCTCGCTCCCGTTATCAATTTTGTCCCTACCCCCCAACTGTCAACAGGAGCGCCTTCTTTTACAAGCGTTTCAATAATGTTTTCATCAAGATCGTTTGAGACGGTAATGTACGCGTTCAGCAATCCCGCTTCGTCAAGTAGTTTCCTGACTTCTTTTGAAAGGTATTGAATGTCGCCGGAATCAAGGCGGACTCCGATTCTTTTTCCCTTTTGAGACATTTTTTTTCCGATTTTTATCGCGTTGCGAATCCCGCTTTTTAACGTGTCATAGGTGTCAATAAGGAAAATCGACCTGTCAGGATAAAGTTCGGCGTACTTTTCAAAAGCGTCTTCTTCGCTGTCAAATGACATTATCCACGAATGCGCCATTGTCCCCATCACGGGGATTCCGTAAATTTTTCCAGCAAGAGTGTTGCTTGTTCCGTAAGCTCCGCCGATAAAAGCCGCCCTTGACGCAGAAACCGCTCCGTCAGGCCCCTGCGCTCTTCTAAGCCCGAATTCCATTATTTTTCCCTTTCCGGAAGCGAGCCAAATACGGCAGGTTTTAGTTGCTATTAAACTCTGAAAATTAACGATATTAAGCAGTATGCCTTCGATTAGCTGGCATTCGACAAGGCTGCCCTCTACCCTGATCAATGGTTCATTCGGAAAAATGACAGTTCCCTCATCCATTGCCCAAAGAGAGCCGTTAAAACGAAAAGTTCTAAGATACTCGATAAACTCATTTTCAAAAATGCCAAGGCTTTTCAGAAAGTCAATGTCGTCATTTAAAAATGAAATATTTGTCAATTTGTCAAGCAAGGAATGAAGCCCCGCAAAAATCGAGTATCCTCCGCCGAAAGGCTGATGGCGGAAAAACATCTCAAAAACGGCTCTTTCGCATGAGTTTCTTTTCCAGTAACCCTGAGCCATTGTAAGAGAGTAAAAATCCGTAAGCAGCGCAGAATATTCCATAATTGCCTTGGCGTTTACAGTTTGCGGATGTTTTCAAGCAGCTGATCGGAAGTATAGAATTCTATTCCAAGTTCCTTCATCGCCTTAATTGCGTTTTCCACCGAACCTTCCGGAATCCCGACTCCGCGTACGGCGTCGCTTGCAATAATTGTGTTAAACCCCAATTTCTTGCAGTCTACGGCGCTGAAAAAAACGCAGTAATCCGTGGCAAGCCCGCCAATAATCACATTCGTAATCCCAAGCGTTTTTATCCAGCCTTCCAGCCCTGTCGGCGTTTTTCGGTCATTTTCAAAAAACGCGGAGTAAGAATCGAGGTCCAAGCGGCAGCCTTTGCGGATAATCAATGTAAAGTTGCCGCTTTTCAAATCTTTGTGAAAATCAGCGCCGTTTGTTCCGCGCACACAGTGATCAGGCCAGAGAGCCTGTCCTTTTACTAGTTCGGTGTCAATTATATCCGCGCTCTTTTTATTTTTATGCGAAGATGCAAAGGAGACGTGGTTTACAGGATGCCAATCTTGTGTAGCCGCCGCCCTTCCACCTCCTAAACAAACAGCGTCGGAGAGGCTGTTCAAAGGTTTTACAACCGCGTCTCCGTCATTTACGGCAAGAGAGCCGCCCGGACAAAAATCATTTTGTACGTCGATTACCAGCAATAAAGTTTTACTGACGTCAATATTCATAATTACCCCTTTATAGAGTTCCGCATTATTCCGTGAACACTCCGATTTTGCGGAATTTTTGATAACGTTTTTCCGGAAGAGAGTTGAAATTTTCTTTTGAGATTTTATTTACGGTCTCCGCCAGCCATGATTTTATATTTGCCGCCGTAAAGTTTACGTCTTTAGCGGCTCCTCCTTCCGGCTCCGCGATTATTTTATCGCACACTCCAAAGCTGTACAGGTCTTCGGCGGTAATTTTCATTAGCTCCGCGGCTTCCCTTTCCCTTGCGCCGTCTTTCCATAGAATTGACGCAAAACCTTTCGGCGAGATAACCGAATAAAGAGCGTTTTCCAGCATCGCAAGTTCGTCGCACACGCCGAGCGCCAGCGCCCCGCCTGAGCCGCCTTCTCCCAGAACAACGGAGATAACAGGAGTTTTCAGCATCATGAATTCGTGAAGGTTACGCGCAATCGCTTCTCCCTGTCCGCGCTCTTCCGCTCCCACTCCGCAGTAAGCGCCCGGAGTGTCGATAAAGCAGATAACAGGGCGGCGGAATTTTTCGGCCTGTTTCGCAAGGCGCAGGGCTTTGCGGTATCCTTCCGGGTGCGGCATGGAAAAGTTGATTCTCTGCAATTCCGCAATGTCTTTTGCCCGCACCTGCGAAACAACAGTAACAGGGATGCCGTTTAACAGACAAATCCCGCCTAAAAGCGCGGGATCATCGCTGAAATAACGGTCTCCGTGAAATTCGATAAAATCATCAAAAATCAGCGGAATGTAATCGTTTATGACAGGACGCCCAAGATTTTTTAAAAGGTCGAGTTTTTGCTGCATATTCAAAGCCATCATTGTCCTCCTTTGTAGCCGTGAAGCTTAATGATTTTCGCAATCATGTCCGGCATTTCGCGGCGGCAGTATATTGCGTCAATAAATCCGTGTTCGCCCACAAATTCGGAAGTCTGGAATCTTTCAGGCAGAACGGCGCCGATTGTGTCCTGTATAACGCGCTTTCCCGCAAACCCCAAAGTTACTCCCGGCTCCGCCAGAATAATGTCACCTAACATCGCGAAAGACGCTGTTACGCCTCCCGTTGTCGGGTCCGTAATTACGGAAATATAAAGCTGGCCCGCTTCGGATAAACGCGCGACAGCGCCTGAAGTTTTTGCCATCTGCATAAGTGAAATAATCCCCTCCTGCATCCGCGCTCCGCCTGAAGCCGAGAAAATAACAACCGGCAGTTTGTTTTTAGCGGCGTATTCGACAGCGCGGGTAATTTTTTCGCCCACCACGCTGCCCATGCTCGCCATCATGAAATGACTGTCCATAATCGCGATAACGCAGGGTAAACCTTTTATCCGGCAGCTGCCGGTAACAACCGCTTCGCCGGTTTCGCAGTTTTTCATAAGCTCGCCGATTTTTTCTTCGTATCCCGGAAATTTTATCGGATTACCCGATCTCATGCCCGAATCGAACTCGTTAAAAGTGCCTTTATCCGCGGTAATTTCAAGGCGCTGTTTCCATGTAAGCCTTGAGTGGTTGCCGCAGGAATCGCAGACCCACAGGTTTTTTTCCGGATCAGAAACCGGTTTTTGACAATTTGAACAGATAAAATTTGACATAATGAAGATTGTACCAGTTTGTCAAATATGTTTCAAGTAGACATTTTTTAAGAAAGTGTCAAAAAGGTATCCTTGACATAAAGTAATATTTTTGGCAAATTAGCCATAACACCGTTTTATGGTGTTTTAGCCGTCTTAGCTCAGCTGGCAGAGCACTTGACTTGTAATCATGAGGTCTCCGGTTCGATTCCGGAAGACGGCTATTTTACAATATGCGAACCAAATTGACTTTATGTTTGTCATTTGTTTTTGGCAGTGTTATTATTTAAAAATGCATAATCTGATAAAATCGGCTGACTGTCTTTTCCGTTTGTTGTTTTTTTTGTTCCGGACAATGATTTTTACATCTCACCTTTTTGCTGCTCCACCGCAAACCGAATGGTTCGTATCAGGGACAGGAGCGTTAACCGCCGGAAACGATGGTAACCACGGAACCGCCGATCTGCCGCTTGCGTCAATTCACAGGGCGGTTAACTTAATAAAAGCCGCTTTTGAGAGTGAGCCATTCAACACTGCGATTATAAACATTGAAGGCGTTGTCAATTACAGCGCTGAAGCCGGAATTTTGGGTATGGTAACAGTTCAGGGCGAAGGCGCGTACCCGGCGCTTGTTTTAAAAGGAACAGGCGAAACAAGCATAATTGACGCAGGCGGCATGGTTCGTGCGCTTTACATAGACAGCGGCAATAAAGTAACCCTGGATAAGATTACCTTGACAAACGGTAAAGCGAGTACCGGTGGAGGCGTATATGTTCAGGATGCTGTTCTTGTTGTTGGTGAAAGTTGTGTAATAAAGAATAATGCCGGAGGGTTTGGAGGCGGAATCTGCGTTGATGGAGGAACGCTTGTTGTACAAGGAACCGTTACCGGTAACAGCGCGGAAAACGGCGGAGGAATCGCGATGAGGGGAAAAACCGCGATTATTCTTTCAGGAACAATAAGCGGCAATAATGCCGCCGGGTTTGGAGGCGGCATCCTTATTGACGGAGGTGTCGGAGAATTAAATAATGGCAAAATAAACGGCAATATTGCGGAACGCGGCTCGGGGGGCGGTATTTATATACAAAGCGACGGAGCCGTTTTTTTGATAAACGGCGGGGAGATATCCGGTAATCGCGCATTAATAGGCGGAGGCGGTATTGTAACGCTTAATGACGCTTCTCTTCAAATAAATTCGGTCATTATGGAGAAAAATGACGCAAGGTTCGGCGGAGCTGTTTATTTATATAAATCATCTCTTAGCTTAAAAAACGGTGAATTAACCGGCAATACAGCGCAGGCGACAGGAGGCGGCATTTATCTGGCCGCAAGTGTTTTTACAATGTCGGGCGGACTGATACAGAACAATCGTTCTTCCCAGGCAGGAGGCGGTATTTTAATGGGCGGCGTTGAGGGAATACCTGCTGAGTTTTTTATGTCCGGCGGAGAAATTATCGGTAATGAAACTTCAGGTTCAGGCGGAGGCGTTTACTCTATTGACGGGACAATTACAATGTCCGATAACGCGCTAATAAGCGGCAACATTTCAACCGCTCCTGATTATCCAGCAGGCGGCGGCGGGGTTTTTATACGAAACGGATTTTTAACCATTAAAGATCAAGCCGCTTTACGCGGGAATAAAGCCGGCCGCGGCGCCGGGCTTTATATTAATGGGGAAAAAACCAGTTTTATTTTTGAAGGCGGATTCATAGAAGGCAACGATGCGTTTCGTCATGGAGGCGGTATCTACACGGATGGAACATCCTTTAAAATGGGAAAAGGCGCTGTAATACAAAACAATAAAGCGGCATCCAGCGGAGGCGGTTTATATACTATGGACAATACCGTAACTCTGGAACAGGGAGCTTTGATTCTTGGTAACACTTCTGAAGGCAATGGCGGCGGCATTCAAATTTACCAGACCGGCACTCTTATAATGCAGGAAGGCGTTCTAATCAGCGGTAACACGGCAAATTTCGGCGGAGGCGTTTATGTTGAAGGCGGGGAAGGCGGCGCTGTCTTTTACATGAAAGGCGGCATTATTGAGAATAACAAATCAAACAGAGGCGGCGGCGGTATTTACGCAATACGAGGAGGGTCTGTAAATCTTTCGGGAAATGCGACAGTACGGAGTAATACGGCGGCTTCCGGCGGCGGTATTTATCTCTCTGACAGCAAATCCAATATAAGTGAAAATATGGCAATTACAGGCAACTTTGCTGAATTCGGCGGAGGTATAAACATTAACGGAAAAGGCAATGTTGTTAATATGTCAGGAGGCTCCATTGATAATAACAAAGCGGATCGTTCAGGCGGCGGCGTATATTTGGATTCTTCAGTATTTGTCATGAGCGGCAATTCTGTTATCCGCGATAATGCCGCAGAACGGCATTCAGGAGGCGGCATATACGCTAACTATGGAGCGACATTTACATTGGAAGATGCCGCTTCTGTACAAAATAACACCGCAATGGTAAATGGCGGCGGTATTTCTATTATGAATTCTGTTTTCAATATGGATGGAGATGTTTTGATACGGGGCAATAAGGCAGCATCCGGCGGAGGTTTATATATTACAGAAAGCGTTATAACTGTAAACGGCGGAGTTATCGAAAATAATAATTCCGTCAATATGGGAGGCGGTGTTTTTATCAGTGATAACAGCGTGTTCACCTTCGGCGGCAATGCGGTTATTCGGGGTAATAATTCTGAAACACTTGGCGGAGGCGGAATTTTCGTTAACGAAAGCGTAATAAATATTAACGGAGGGATCATCGAAAATAATAGTGCAGATTCCGCCGGAGGCGGTGTATGCCTCTTTAAAGACAGCACGTTTAACATCAGCGGTAATTCGGTAATAAGGAATAACAGTTCCAAACAGGGCGGCGGAGTTTACGGTATAAACAGCGTTATTGGCATAAACGGCGGAATTATCGAAAGCAACAGCGCGGCCGATTTAGGAGGCGGTATAGCCGTAAATGAAAACAGTACATTAACATTATCCGGCCAAAGCATAATCCGTAACAATACTACAGACGGATCGGGAGGCGGCATATCCACGCTTAATTCCGTTCTTATCATAAGTGAAAACGCCTCAATACTTGATAACAAGGCAAACATCCTTAAAGAAAGCGGCGGCGGCGGCGGAATATATTTGCAAAAATGTAATTTTACCATGAGCGGAAACGCTGTCATTCGCGGTAATCAGGCAAAACAGGGCGCAGGACTGTACGTGAATAGTGTTTCAGATAACGAGAGGAAATATACAATAGCGGGAGGAAACATTAACGCCAACATTTCAGCAGACAACGGCGGCGGAATAATGATAATAGGAGGGGAATTAAATATCGGCGGCAATACGGTTATTGCGGATAACAGCGCCAAAGCCGGCGGCGGAATATATTGTGTAAATGTAAATCTCGTTATCGGCGGAGATTCGATATTGCGTAAAAACAAGGCTGAGCAGTCAGGCGGCGCAGTGCATATTGTCAGTACGGATAAAAAAAGTCAATTCGTCGTCCGTGAAAATACGCTGATAAGCGAAAATGCCGCCGTAAACGGCAGCGGTTTGTTTTTAGTAGGATATAAATTTGTTTTGGAAAACGGGACTATTACCGGAAACAGAGCAAGCGATTTGGGCGCTGTTTATCTGAGCGGAGGCAATTCCGAATTAATTAACGGCCTTATCAATGAAAACACTGCCATACGCGGCGGCGGAGTATATTTGGGAGAGAATGAAAAGCTTATAATGCGTGATTCAATACAAATTCTGGGCAACAAGGCAAACTCGGGCGGCGGGGTATATATAAATCATTTGGGAAGCACTTTTATAATTGAAGGCGGAACCATAAGCGGCAATACAGCGCAGTCAGGCGGCGGTGTTTATAACAGGTTCATCGGTACGTTTGTGCAAAAAGGCGGTACGGTTCAGGAAAATTCACCGGATAATATTTTTGAAGAGTAAAAAATCTTAAAATTCTGCGAGAGAAGGGACTTGCCCTGCAACCCTCAGCATCCTGCTTCGGGTTTTCGGGCCGCCTACGCCTCCTGTCGGCGGCATCCGTGCCGCCTTTTCCTTCGGCGGGGGCTTCGGTTCAAGTCCCAAAATACTTCCTTAATTTGTATAAAGATAAAAATACAGATAAATTATCGTTAAATCTTAAAATCCTGCGAGAGAAGGGACTTGAACCCTTATGCCTGGGGCACCAGATCCTAAGTCTGGCGTGTCTGCCAATTCCACCACTCTCGCTTGTAAGGTAAATGTATTTTTCTTCAATCGGTTTGTCAATTGACCTAAATCACGCTTTCTGGTAAAATTGCCTAAAACGGACCGCTAGCTCAGCTGGTAGAGCAGCAGACTCTTAATCTGCGGGTCGCAAGTTCGATCCTTGCGCGGTTCAATAGCTGAATCGGCAAGAATTTACAAAAAAAGAGGGAAATTGTGGCTTTTAACAAAGAAATTAAGCGTCTTGATAAATCAAATATAAATTTGACTATCACTATCCCAAAAGAAGACGTCCGTTCTCAATATCAGGATATGCTCAAAGATTATTCAAAAAACATTCAAATTCCTGGTTTCCGCAAAGGAAAAGTCCCGCAGGAAGTGCTTGAGCGAAAATACGCGGACGCTCTCAAGCAGGAAGCGCTTGGACGGATTATCGAAGACGCCATAAAGGAAGTTTTTAAAGATGAAAATCTGCCAAGAAACGAAAAACCCCTGCCCTACTGCACACCTGAAATACAGGGCGAGCCGAAATTCGATTTGGAACAGGACTTCCAATTTTCAGTTATTTACGACGTATTGCCGGAAGTAAAAATCGGCTCATGGAAAGGATTAAAAATCGAATATCCTTACGCGGAAGTAACTGATGAGGATGTTAACAGGGAACTTGACGCAATAAGGGAACGAAACGCGGTTGTCATGGATCGCGATGATAACGCCGAGGCAAAAATGGGGGACGTTGTAACAGTAGATTACAAAATATTTAATGAAAAAGGCGAATCGCCCCAGGATTTACAGAGGAAGGATTTTGTTTTTACTCTCGGTTCAAACGCCAATGTTTATCAATTTGACGATGATATTGTCGGAATGAAAAAAGGCGAGACAAAAGAAATTGAAAAAAAGTTTGCGGACGACAGCGCTGATCATTTAATAGCGGGAAAAACAAGAAAGATGCAAATTACCCTTACCGCTCTTAAAGAGAAAAAAATCCCCGATCTTGATGATGATCTGGCGCAGGATGTCGATGAAAAATTCAAAACACTTGACGATCTTAAAAATGACATAAAGAAAAAAATGGAAAAGAATCTGGAAAGAAAACTGCGTGAAGTGAAAACAAACGAATTGCTAAAAAAAATAATGGAAAACACTCCCGTAATCATTCCGGAATCAATGATAAAAGCTGAAGTTGAGGGCCGCTGGAGACGGCTTGCGCAGTATTACAATACAAGCGCCCAGACAATGATGCAGATGATGACTACTGGAGAGGGCCACGAAGAAAGGGAAAAAGAATGGAGGGAAACGGCGGAAAAAGCCCTTCACTCCCGGCTAATCGTCGAAACATTAATCGAAGAGCAGAATTTTGACATAAAAAACGAAGACATTGAAAAAGAGATTGAATTCATTGCGTCTGAAAACAACATAGAAGCCGACGAAGTAAGAAAACATTACGATGAGCAGGAATTTATGTATCTTAAAGAGGAAATCAAGGAACGGCGTATTATTGATATGATGTTTGCGGAAAACACTTTTAAATCGGAAAAAAAGGAGAATTATCTGGATTTTATGGCAGATAATGGTTAGATTATATACTTATGAATGAAAAAATGAGCAATCTTGTACCAATTGTAGTCGAACAAACGGGAATGGGAGAACGTTCCTACGATATTTTTTCCCGTCTCCTAAAAGATCGAATTGTGTTTCTTGACGGAGAAATTAACGATATTTCCGCTGATTTGGTTGTAGCGCAGCTTCTTTTTCTTGACGGACAGGATACGGAAAAGGACATTAACCTGTATATTAATTCACCCGGCGGCTCCGTAACTGCCGGGCTTGCGATTTACGATACAATTCAACACGTAAAATCCAATGTGCAGACAATTTGCCTTGGGCAGGCCGCAAGCATGGCCGCTCTTATTTTAACCGCAGGCACTGCCGGAAAGCGCATGGTACTTCCCTCTTCACGGGTGTTGATACACCAGCCGTGGGGCGGCGCGCAGGGACAGGCGCGGGACATTGGCATTCAGTCAAGGGAAATTATCCGTCTTAAAAAAATGACAATTCAATATTTCGCTTTGCACACGGGAAAAACGCCGGAACAGGTTGCTTCGGACATGGAAAGGGACCTTTACATGTCGGCGCAGGACGCTGTTAATTACGGTGTAGCCGATTCTGTATTAACGAGGGAAAAAAATGGCAAAACTTCGTAACGGGCCGGAGGCTTTTGAACGGATATGTTCTTTCTGCGGAAAGAGCGCGGATATGGCGCGCCGTCTTATAGCGGGGCCGAATGATGTTTTTATCTGCGATGATTGCATCGAAGTCTGCCGAAAAATTTTAAACGAAGAGGATCATGAGCTTACCAACAGCTTTACGGGCGATATTCCGACTCCGCATGAAATAAAAAACTACCTTGATCTTTTTATCATAGGCCAGAACAACGCGAAAAAAGCCCTGTCCGTAGCGGTTTACAACCATTACAAACGGATTGCAAATCCCACCATAGAAAAAGATAATGACGATGTAGAAATTGAAAAATCCAACGTTCTTTTAATCGGGCCTACCGGAACCGGAAAGACGTTACTCGCTAAAATTCTCGCCAAAAAACTGAAAGTTCCTTTCGCTATTGTGGACGCGACTACCCTGACGGAAGCGGGTTATGTCGGCGAAGACGTTGAGAATATCCTTCTTAAACTGATCCAGAACGCAGGCGGAAATATTGCCGCCGCTGAGAGGGGAATTGTCTACATTGACGAAATAGACAAAATCGCCCGCAAAGGCGAAAACATTTCAATTACACGCGACGTTTCGGGCGAGGGCGTTCAGCAGGCGCTTTTAAAAATCATAGAGGGGACAATCGCCTCCGTACCGCCTCACGGAGGCAGAAAACATCCCAACCAGGAATTGATACGGATTGACACAACAAACATTCTTTTTATCTGCGGCGGCGCCTTTGTAGGACTTGAAAGATTAATCTCGCGCAGGGTTGTGCAAAACCCGTTAGGCTTCGGCTCCTCCTCCGGCAGTTCGGAAAAATCCTTAAAAGAACTGTACGACGCAATTCACCCGGATGATCTGATTCAATTCGGGATGATTCCTGAGTTTATAGGAAGGCTGCCGATTACGGTCGGCCTTGAAGAGTTAAAACGCGAAGATTTAAAACGCATTATAACCGAACCGCGCAATGCCATTGTCAGGCAGTATCAGGCGTCTATGGCTTATGACGATGTAAAACTTGAATTTACGGAAAAGGCGATTGATTCAATCGCGGACAAGGCTATCAAGCAAAAAACGGGAGCGCGCGGGCTTCGCGCCATTGTAGAAAGGCTTATGATGGATATAATGTTTGACATTCCCTCAATCGAAGGCCATAAACACATAATCATTACGCAGGATACGGTAGAAAAAGCCGAACCGCCCCAGATTATCAACCTGCAGAAGAGCGCATAACGCTTGAGGGTCTCCTCATGAAAAAAATAAACAATTTATCCAAAAGCGGCATAGGCTCGTTTTTTTCCGGCTTTTTCGGAAAAAATATTTTGACGCAGGATTACGTTACAAACGGACAGGAACTTTCCGTGGAAAATTTTCCACTGCTTGCGCTAAGGGAACTTGTTTTATTTCCCGATACCGTAATTTCAATTTTTATAAGGTCAAGTTCCGATATTGCGGCCCTTGAAGAGGCCTGCAGCAGGGAAAACCGTCTATTTGTATCATGCCTAAAAAAACTTGATTCTGGGTTTTCCTCAAATGAACCTTATGAAACCGGCACTGTAGCCAGGGTAATTAACCGGTTAAAACTTCCGGACAATACCTACCGCGCTTTAATTCAATGCGAATACCGTGGCACGATATTGTCAATTAATCCGCAGAATAATTTCTCTATGGTAAAAGTAGAACCGCTTAAGACAACGGGGTTAAGCGAACCTTTGGATTCCGATGATCAGGCTTTATTGCGCAGTATTCAAAAATCATTTGCCCAATACTCCGATTATTCAAGAAAAGTCAGCGGCGACACTCTTTCCGCCGTAGAAAAAACCGAAAATCCCGAGCGGCTTGCGAATCTTGTCTGTAACGCGGCATATCTTAAACCTGAAAAAAAAATGGAACTTTTAAGGTATACAGGCGCAAGAGAGAGGCTTCTTGCGATTCTTGAAACTCTTGAAAAAGAAAATGAAATATTCGGCATACAGAAAAATATTACAGGCAAGGTCAAAAGCCGGATGGACAAACGCCACCGTGAATATGTCCTTAATGAACAGCTGCGTGAAATTAACAAAGAACTCGGCAAGGATAAAATCGAAGACGAGTACGCCGTTCTTGAAGGGCGTATAACGGAAAAAAACCCGCCTGCCGAAATATTGGAAAAAACCGCAAAGGAAATTAAAAGGCTCAGAAAACTCCAGCCTCTGTCTCCGGAAGCGGGAGTTTTACGGGGTTATCTTGAATGGATAGCGGATTTGCCGTGGAGCGCGTTTTCTGTCGACTCGGTTAACCTTGATGAAACGGAAAAAATCCTTGATGAAGATCACTTTGGCATGCGCAAAGCTAAAGACCGTATTATCGAGTTTATCGCCGTAAGGCAGCTTTTGGCTGTGGAATCGGAACTTGACAATAAAGACCTAACCAGTATTGTTGCGCGCGCGCAGATATTCGGTGAAAATGCCGACGAACAGTTTTCAAATGACGAGCCTGCCCCGCCGCCGCCTGTTCCTGTTAAGCTTCCTCAGTCAATTAAAGGGCCTATTCTCTGTTTTGTAGGGCCTCCGGGAACGGGAAAAACAAGCCTCGGCAAATCCGTGGCGCGCGCTCTGGGAAGAAACTTTGTGCGAGTATCTTTGGGCGGCGTCCGCGATGAAGCGGAAATTAGGGGGCATCGAAAAACATACGTGGGAGCGCTTCCCGGAAAGATAATCCAGTCCATGCGCAAGGCGGGAACCGTCAACCCCGTCTTTTTGTTAGACGAAATTGACAAGCTTTCTAGCGATTTCAGGGGCGATCCGGCTTCGGCTCTTCTTGAGGTTTTGGACCCAGAGCAAAATTCCACGTTTACGGATCATTACCTTGAGGTTCAATATGATCTTTCAAAAGTAATGTTCATTACTACCGCAAACTCGCTTCATACAATTCCGTATCCGCTTCTTGACCGCATGGAAATTATCGAAGTTCCCGGGTACGGCGAAAATGAAAAACTTACTATTGCAAAACAGTTCCTTGTTCCGAAAGAATTAAAGGAAAACGGCCTTTCTCATTCACAGATAAAAATCACCGATGAAGCGATAAAAAGCATTATCCGCCATTGGACGATGGAATCAGGCGTAAGAAACCTTGAAAGGGAGACAGCCCGCTGTATAAGGCGTGTTGCGCGTGATGCTGTAAACAAGGGGTACGGAAAAGATAAATCAATATCTCTGTATAAAAAAACAATAACTCCTTCCAACCTTGAAAAACTGCTTGGGAGAAAAAAATACAAGCGTGATTTGGTATACAGGGAAGCCCGTGTCGGCGTAACTTACGGGCTTGCGTGGACGGAAACAGGCGGAACCATAATGCCCGTCGAGACAATCCGCTATGACGGAGGCGGCGAACTTTTAATAACCGGCAACTTGGGAGACGTTATGAAAGAAAGCGCGCGTATCGCCCTTTCTTACCTGCGAAGCGCAAGCGATCAGTACAACTTTACTGTAAAGAACATTTCCAAGTCCGATTTTCATATCCATGTTCCTGAAGGCGCAATTCCAAAAGACGGCCCTTCAGCCGGCGTTACTCTCGCCTCTTCCCTCCTTTCCACCTTGTGCAAAATCCCGCCCTACCCCGCCATCGCCATGACGGGCGAGCTTACTCTCACAGGGCGAGTCCTTCCTATCGGCGGTTTAAAAGAAAAACTTTTAGCCGCGATAAGAAACGGAATGGAAAAAGTGCTGCTCCCCCGTGATAACGAACCTGACTGGCATGAACTTGACAAGGACATACGCGATTCAATTAACGTGGAATTTGTTGAAACAGCCGACGACGTGTTCAGGAATTTATTTGCGCAGAATATTCTGAAAAAAACAGCCGCAGTTTAATGCAAATAAATCTTCCCTGCCTGAAATTGACGGGAAGTCATCGGATATTATTTAGTGTCTGTCCACAAAGTCGGTTACTTTGCAGACAGACACTGTATTTTCTCGCCTAAAGGCTACGAAAATACGATTTTTAAAGTAATCTGTCTATAATGTGTCCACATTATAGACAGACTCTATTTAATACCGTCCATTAACGCGTCAATTATTTCCTGAAACGGGAATGAATTGTCGCTTCTTTTTAATAGCCCGAATAATTCGCCGTCACCTGAAAAAGAATGATTATCCCACCAGAAACAGGGAATGCCTCTTTTCTTGGCTTCCCTTACATAAAATTTTGCCCATGCTGTTCTTGCAGCTGTATTGTTCTTATGTACCGCGCCGAATTCACCTATTATGACAGGAATGCCTTTATCTATAAATTTGGCCTTATAGGCGTCCATTGAATTTGTAATATCCGTTTTGTCAGACGCTTTGGACTCATCCCATACATCAGTTCCTTCAGTGTTCAAAGCAAAATTATACGGCGAATAAGAATGAAAAGATACAATAACTTTGTCTTGCGCTGTATCATTTGGAATGACAAGAGCGTTCATTGCCGTATTACTGCCGGAAGCCGCATACGGATTTAACATTATAAAACGTTTTCCATTATTGCCGCCGCTTTTTCTTACTACTTCAACAAAAGCCCTGTAATATTCATTCAGATTTACGCGTTCTTCGGAAGTACCGCCGTTCCATTCATTTTCACTGCCCGGCGTCCTAGGTTCGTTAAGCGCTTCAAATATCAACTTTTCGCCGTAATTTTTAAAATTAAAGGCAATCTGCTCCCAGATAATTTTAAACGTTTTTATTGCCGCCGCTTTATCTGCGTTTTTAAATTTAAAAACATTTTCGTCATGGTGCGTATTTAAAATTATGTACATATCATTGTTTACCGCGTAATTGACAATTTCCGTAACCCTGTCCATCCAGTCCTTACGGATTATGTAATTATTATCCGCACATTTTGTCCAGGAAACCGGAATTCTGATTGCGTTAAAACCGGCGTTTTTTACAGCGGTAATATTCGCCTGCGTAGTAACAATGCCTACCCATGCTTTTTCAAAATCAGAAACAGGAGCGTTTTTAGGAAGCCAGTCAGCGTTAGCGTCAAGAGTATTGCCCAAATTCCAGCCGATTTTAATACCGGCGACAAATTCCAAAGCCGATTTATCATTAAAAGGTCGGGGACTGCCGGGCGCCTTGGGGCTTTCATAGTATTTTTCCGCTGTTATGTCATTATCGTTATTGTTGTCATTTGGGGAATTCCCGCCTCCACCGCCGCCGTTTGAACAGCTAAAAACTGTAAATAGAACCGCAAATGCCAGCAAAACAAACAGAGTTTTCTTCATTTCTATCCTCCATATTTATGCTATCACGCTGCCGATAACAAGGCAATGAAATAGTTTTCTTTTCTTGAATCTTTTTACGATTTAAACGATACTTTAACAATGAAATACGATGTTGTCCTTGCAGGAGTCGGCGGCCAGGGAGTGCTTTCTGTCGCCTCAATAATAGCCCATGCCGCGCTTAGCGAAGGGCTTGAAGTGCGTCAGAGCGAAGTGCACGGCATGGCCCAAAGGGGCGGCGCCGTACTGTCCCATCTGCGCATTTCAGACGGAAATATCGCCGGAGACCTTGTTCCAAAAGGCGGCGCAGACCTTGTCATTTCAATGGAGCCTCTTGAGAGCCTGCGTTATGTGTCATATTTGAAGGCAGGCGGCGTTCTTGTAACCAATACCGGACAGATTAACAATATTCCCAATTATCCCGCTGCCGAAAAAATTACTTCGGCGGTAAAAAGCCTTCCGAACCGCAGGCTTGTCGAGGCGGATTCTCTTGCAAAAGAAACCGGGCTTGCCAAAACGGTAAACACGGTTATGGTGGGAGCGGCTTCCTGCTTTCTGCCTGTTAAAGCTCAAAGCCTTGAAAAAACCATCACGGCGGTATTTTCAAATAAAGGCGGTAATGTAATAGAAGCCAACGTAAAAGCCTTTAAACTCGGACAGGCGGCGGCAAAAAACGCAGGTAAAAAATGAACTTTCAATACTGGCAGCCTGAAATAGAAAAAATGCCGAGAGAGAGGCTTGAAGAACTGCAATTAAAAAAACTTAAAGAAGAAATCGGTTTTGCCCTGCGCACCCCGTTTTATAAAGAACGCCTTGCAAAGGCAGGCATTAAAAACGCTGAAGATATAAAAACTCTGGATGATCTAAAAAAAATTCCTTTTACCAAAAAAAACGATCTGCGTGACGGTTTCCCGTTCGGTTTTTTAAGTATCCCTAAAGACGAAGTTGTGCGTCTGCATTCCTCAAGCGGAACAACCGGAATCCCGACAACAATTTATTTTAACAGGGACGATTTAAAACAATGGTCAACATACATGGCAAGATGCATATATGGGACGGGCTGTAACAAGAGCGACGTGTTTCAGAATATGATAACCTACGGTCTTTTCACCGGCGGGCTTGGGCTTCACCAGGGCGGCGAAGAAGTCGGAATGCTTGTAATTCCTGCAGGAGCAGGCAACACCGCCCGCCAGTTCAGGATGATGCAGGATTACGGGACTACTGTGTTACACGCAACTCCGAGTTTTCTGCTTCATCTGGAAACCAAAATGAAAGAAGCCGGTGTTGAGCGCGAGAGCCTTTCCATAAAACGCGCATTCGCGGGGGCAGAACCGTATTCAGAGGACACAAGGCGGCGTATTGAGGCTCTTTTGAATATCGACGTGTATAATTCGTACGGTCTTTCTGAAATGAACGGTCCCGGCGTGGCGTTTGAATGTCAGTGCAAGGAAGGAATGCATATCTGGGAAGACGGCTACATTGCGGAAATCGTAAATCCGGATACGCTGGAACCTGTCAAAGAAGGAGAAACCGGCGAATTGATTCTTACGATTTTATGCCGGGAGACTACTCCGGTCTTGCGCTACCGTACCCGCGATCTTACATCATTTTATACGGAGCCGTGCAAATGCGGAAGAACCCACCACCGCATTCGCCGCATTACAGGGCGTTCAGACGATATGCTGATAATAAACGGGGTAAATGTCTTCCCAAGCCAGATTGAAGAAGTGATCATGGGCATGAAAGAAGTCGGAAACAACTACCTGATCGTGGTTGAAAAAGACGGCGCTCTTGACAGAATGACTGTTAAAACGGAAATAAGCTCCGACATCTTCATGGATGACACCCGCCCGTTAAACGCCCTTAAAGAAAAAATCAAAGAAACGTTACAGGCTTCAATTTCAATTTCACCGAAAGTGGAACTTCATGAAAGCGGCAGCCTGCCGATATCGGAAGGCAAAGCGGTAAGAGTCAAAGATACCCGGCCGAAGGATGTGTAGACCGCGTAGCGGTTTTGTTTTCTGAACCTGCCTCTCCGATAAAACCGCTGATGCCTAATCCTGAAAACTCTTTAATACTTATAAGCAATGAGTTTTTTTGCCGTGTCGGCCCCGATTGTTTCATTAGACAGCAATTTCTGAGGTACGCTTAATGTAAAGACGCTGCCTTTGCCGTGTTCGCTGGTTACGGAGAGCGCGCCTTTCATCAATTCCGCCAGTTGTTTGCACAGAAAAAGTCCAAGTCCTCCGCTTCCTCTTCCGTAATTAACAAAGACGCTTTTTAATTTGTCTTCCGCTATGCCGACTCCGGTATCCATAATCTTTATTACAAGTATCACAATACCGTTTTTCAGCTTGCCTGTTATATCAACTGTAATGCTCCCTGTATAGGTGTATTTAAAAGCATTGGCTAAAATATGATTGCAGATTTGTTTGATACGCAGTTCGTCTCCGGCAAGGTTTACCGGCAGTTTACCGTCAATAACCAATTTATATTGAATTGGCTTATCTTCTGTAAGAAACGAATACTGGGTAGTTATTTCGCTTATTAATTCCGGTAATTTGTATTTTACAGGTTTTATTATCATTTTTCCCGATTCAATTTTTAAAATGTCAAGGATATCGTTAATAATTTTAAAAAGTTTCATTCCTTCATCATTTATTGTCTCAAGATTTTTTTTGTGTTCTTCTTTAATTTCCGTAAATTTGGAAAGTAATGATGAAAGCCTTATTATATTGTTAATAGGGTCTGCCATCTCGTTTGAGACATTGGAAAGAAAGACCGTTCTGCTTTCCGATGATTCTTTAAGGGCATTCATCAATTTTTCAATTTCAGCCCGCCGTTCAATCGCCTCTCGGGTTATTCTTTCCCTTTCTTCCAGTGAAATAAGCACCGAACGTGAGCCGATATATGTCAGCACTCCTGTAAGAAATGCCGATGCGGCAATAGATGCTATTAAAACGATAATCCGCATTGACGTCAGTTTATTGTCAACATCGTCTCTTTCTATCAAACTGAAAAGCAGCCATGGATAATCGGGAACTTCCTCGTAACAGCCGATCATGTCTTTTTTTTCATAAGTATACCGGAAAATGCCGCTTCTTTTTTTCAGAGCCGTCTCTATCATATCCGCTACAGGTTTTAAAGAAGGGTCTGTTTTCGCTTCAGTTATCGGGTTGAATTGGCTTGATACAAGTTCAATCTCAGGATGGGCGATGAATGTCCCGTCATTGTCTACCATGAAGCTGTACCCGCTGGGCATACTGCTTTTTAAGTTAATAATAATATCGGAAAGGGCATGTCCTCCGTCTTTGCGGGCGACCAATACGCCGACAACCGGCGCGTCAGGCTCATCGTCCCGCAAGACCGGCACGGCAAACATTACCACAATCCTGTTAATGAGACGGCTAAAGACCAGCTCAATGTTTCTCTCCCCTGCCATAGCACGTTTGAAGTAGCCGCGGTCCCTTATATCAAGAGTGGAATTGTCCGTTACATAATGAGAAATGCCTCCGGGCGTAACCATAGCCAAATCAAGCGCGCCGATATGGGATACATCATGTGTCAGAGCCGGCCTGACAATCTCCCAATTCATACTGCGGACGCGATTACGGGTGGCTATTTCCTCAAGTATGTCAAGCTGGTCTTTTAATATTGCGTATAAAAGCTCCGTGTTTGACGAATTTTTGACGCTAATCGCGTCAAGAATAGCCTTCTCCAGAATTCTGGAACTTATTTCCAATATGACTATGCCAATGCCGGCGGAAGTTAATAAAACAACCGCTCCAATAATAATTGATATCCGGACGTTTAATTTCATGTACAGACTTCCTCTTGGCTTGTCTTTATTTAGGTTATACGAATTATGCACCTAAAAAAAAGATAATAAGAATTCAACCTGTTAAGTATATAAATAAATGTATTTCTTTAAAAAATACATTTTTATCAATAAACACTTTTATATATCAAATTATTACACAATTGTAAATGAGTCTTTTCCAAAACTCGGTTAGTTTTGAAAAAGGCTCTGGAAAAACTGTCCAAAAGGCCAGTTTTTCATATAAATCTAAAGTAGATTTTCCAAAAACTGAAGTTTTGTAAAATCCTCATAATAACAAAATAATTTTATGCTTGACAAAACATCTTAACTCCTGTATAGTTATATAACGATATGGGAAACTCTGATCTTCAGGAAAAAATTTCAATACTTTCAGGGGCCGCAAAATATGACGCGTCCTGCGCAAGTTCTGGAAGCGGCGGGTTTTCTTCATCCGATAACGGCAATAAAAAAAGCGGAAATAAATTCGGGACAAGTTTACCGGACGGGGTCTGCCACAGTTGGACGGAAGACGGCAGATGCGTAAGCCTTTTAAAAGTCCTGTATTCAAATGTCTGCAAATACGACTGCGCGTATTGCGTTAACCGCGCATCCGCAGACATAAAACGTTCCAGCTTTACGGTTAAAGAGCTTGTCGAACTAACAACGGAATTCTACCGGCGCAATTACATCGAAGGGCTTTTCTTGTCATCGGGGATTTTTTCCGATCCGGATATTGTAATGGAAAAATTAATCGACACCGCAAAGACCCTTCGCACGGAATCCGGATACTGCGGCTATATTCACCTTAAAATCATTCCCGGTACAGGGGAAAAAATGATACGCGAGGCCGGACTCTGGGCCGACAGACTCAGCTGCAACATCGAGCTTCCGACTGAAAAAAGCCTTAACTGCCTTGCGCCGGAAAAATCCGGGAAAACAATTCTTGGCGCGATGAACGATTTTTCAGGGTTAAAAAACGAGTACGAAGAGACGCGCAGGAAAATAAATTTTTTGCCGCAGGGAAAAACAAAATCACATTTTTTTGCGCCTGCGGGTCAAAGCACCCAGCTTATTGTCGGGGCGACAAGTGAAGACGACAGGCAGATCATAAATCTTTCAAGTTCTCTTTACAATAAATTTTCGTTAAAACGCGTGTATTATTCGGCCTTTATCCACCCGGGAGGTTACGCGCAAAAAGAAAACTCAATGTTAAGCGATTCGCGACTTCCTGAAATTGTCAGCCCTCCCCTTGTCAGGGAACACCGTCTTTATCAGGCGGATTGGCTTTTACGTTTTTATCATTTCAAGGCAGGCGAAATTTTAGACGAGGACGAACCGTTTCTTGACGCGCACATAGACCCCAAAACGGCGTGGGCGCTTAAAAATTTGGACTTTTTTCCAATCGAAATAAACCGCGCCGATTACGAGACATTGCTGCGCATTCCCGGCATAGGCGCGAAAACGGCCCGCAGAATACTTGAAACCCGCCGTTCAAAAAAAATCACCATGGAAACCCTGCAAAAAATTGGAGCTGTTTTAAAACGCGCCCGCTATTTCCTTACAGCTTCAGGCGCGTTTGTTGAAAGACCGGATGATCCTGCCCGTATCCGCCGTCTGTTATCTGACACTGACGGCGCGGGATTGCAGCTTCCGCTTTTTGAATTTTAATTTTTTTATGGGAAGGTAAACGGAAGATATGAGGTACAGTCTTATTGAAATGTTTTCTTTCCTGCAAAACCGCAAACCTGTAAACGCTAAAAGTGAAAACAATCAAAATGAATTTTTTGATTTTTCCGCGCAAACGCCTCCTCTTACATACCGTTACGATCAGGCGGATATTGACCTTCTATGCGGCTATTTTACGCACAGCGCGGATATTTGTTCTTTTGACAAAAACGCCCGTGATTTTTACGGACTTGACGCAGGCGCATTCGATACGTTTATTCACGCATGGATGAGCGAACTTTCAATAGAAAATGAATTGCTTGCGTTTGGCCGCAGAATAATCGCGGAAACGGAAAAATACGGAACTCCTGACGATAAACGCCGCGCGGCGCGGAGGGCGGCGTCTGACAGGAGCGATGAAAATACATTGACAGTATTAAACGCCGCCGCAAAGGTTCAATCAGAAGTACACAGGATGACGGGGCTTTTGCGTTTTTCTCCTGACAAAACAGGCGCGTATACCGCCGTTTTTACTCCTGATTACTTTATTCTTGCCGCTTTGGGACAGTACTTTACAGACCGTTTCGGGGACACAGCATGGGCAATTATTGATAAAAAGCGGGCTTTGTGCCTTTACCGTCTGCCTGGAGAATGCGCTAAACTTGCAAGACATGATGAATTTCCCTTTGACAATACAATGGAAGACGGTGAATGGGAAGACTTATGGCGTCATTATCATAAAACAATAAACAATGAAAACCGAAAAAACAAAGGTTTGCAGCGCCAATTAATGCCTGTGCGTTACTGGAAATACCTGCCTGAAATGCAGGAAAATAACGGAGAAATCAACAAAAATACTGATGAAAAACAGCAGGAACAGTAAAATGTAACCTGAATAGCTGTATAAAGTTCTTTATTTGTATTATATTAAAAAAAGGAGAGCTGCGCTTCTGAAATATTTTTTATATTTCAACATTATATTGAACTTTTCAGCCTTAATAATTAACCGGAATTACCGTGCAAATCTTCGGAGTGTCGGGTGAAAAAAAGTAAAATCGTTACTGTATTTTTTATTTTACTAATTGCGTTTTTTGCCCTGTTGATTTTCCAAAAAATGATTCCCGAAGGAACTGCGCTTTCCAATATAAAAAATTTGTTTCAATCACAAGGACAGGGAGAACCGCCGCAGGAACAGAGAGGGCCGCCTCAGGGTCAGGGAGAGCGGCAGCAAGGACAAAGAGGAGCGGCGCAGGGTGCGGGAGGACAGCCGTCAGCCGACAGGCCGCCCCGCGAGAATTCAGGCGGCGGCCGCAATGCCGCTCCTTCACGTAACGCAACGACAGTCCGCGTTACGCAGGTAACGCCCGGAACAATTGAAAAAAGCGTAATTATTAACGGAGAAATACTCGCGCGCAATCAGGTTACGATATTTCCCACAGTGGGGGGCAGACTCGTTGAAAGCTACAGAAGCGTCGGAGACAGGGTAAACAGGGGCGATGTTGTCGCGATGGTTGACCCTTCAAGGCCGGGAGAAAGATATATGCGCAGTTCCGTGGTGTCAACAGTTTCCGGCACTGTATTACAGGCGTCTTACAGTATAGGGGATACTGTTACAACACAGTCGCCTGTCCTTGTAGTAGGCGATCTTTCATCATTATTCATAGAAACATATATAGCTGAAAGATTTGTGGCGTCAATCACGCTTGGCATGCGCGCTGTTTTATGGTTTGAAGCCGTTCCGGGTGAAACGTTTAACGCGGAAGTAACGGAGATAAATCCTGTGCTGGACCCGGCAAGCCGCACGTTAAGGATACGCCTAAGGTTTTTAAGGCCCGATCCGCGTATAAGAGCCGGAATGTTCGCAACCATCAGCCTTGTAACAAACCGCAAAATCAATGTACCGATAATCCCCAGGCTTTCCGTAATCAACACCTACGGTTCGTGGATTGTTTTTGTCGTAGATGAAAACAATATCGCAAAACGCCGCGAGGTAACGCTTGGCATAGATAACGAAGAATTTATCGAGGTTCTGCACGGGTTAAGCATCGGAGAGAATGTCGTAAGCACAGGCCAGAATTTTTTGTCTGACGGCGATCCGGTCAGAATTGTAGAATAACGCCGGACAAGCCGGCGGTATGGCAATTTAATTCAAGGAGGTTTTTTCTAAAGTGAATATTTCGGAATATTCAGTAAAACACCCTGTAACAATTGTTATACTTTTCGCGCTTACTATCGGCATTGCTTTTACATTATTAGTCAACCTTTCGATGGACCTGTATCCGTCTGTAAACATGCCGGTTTTCTCCGTATTTACACGGTTTCCCGGAGCCGGTTCCGCCGATGTTGAACGCAACGTAACTGAACGGCTTGAAAGGTCCCTTTCTTCATCAAGAGGCCTTGTTAATATGACAAGCAATTCCCAATTTGAAACAAGCAATATCAATCTTGAATTCGGATATGGTACCAATATGGATAAAGCTGTTAACGATGCCCAAGTGCTGGTTAACAGACTTGCGAATTCTCTTCCCGCAGGCGTTCAAACTCCTGTTGTACGCCGTTTTGACATGAGCGCGCTGCCGATTATGCGCCTTGTTGTAAGGGGAAACTACCCGCCTGATCAGCTTCGTATTTTTGCCGAAGATGAAATACAGTCTTCCATTGAAAAGATTGAAGGTGTCGCCGCGGCTGAGGTAACAGGCGGTACTACGCAAATCATTAAAGTGGAAGTTTCATTAAACCGGCTTGCCGCGTTTAACCTTACATTAAGCGATATATCTTCCTCGTTAAAAGGGCAGAACGTTCTTTCTTCGGGAGGGAATTTAAGGCGTGGAACCCGCGAATACCAGATTATGACTCAGGAAGAACTGGTCAGCATGGAACAGATAAAAAAGCTTTCCGTAAAAACGGTAAATCTGGGCGGATCGGGGCGAACCGCAAGTTTTTATACAATCCGCATTGAAGATGTCGCGGATGTATCGCTTGGATATAACGACAACGCTTCCAGAGTTTTTGTAAACGGACAAAGCGGCGTTTATATTCAGGTTACAGGCGAAAGCGGAAGCAACCAGGTAAAAGTTTCGGACCGCGTTCAGGCAGCGCTTGCGGACATTAACGCCGCCCTTCCGCAGGGCATCACTCTTGAAGTTCTTTCAGATAACACGACAATGATCCGTTCCACCTTAAGCCAGGTTTATTCCAACGCTTTTCAGGGAGCGGCTCTTGCAATGCTGATTCTTATGTTGTTTCTGCGCAATATTAAAGCGATGCTGATTATCGGCTTTTCCATTCCCATTTCAATACTGCTTACCCTTATGTCCATGTCGGTTTTCGGCTTTACCTTAAACCTTATGACAATGACAGGTTTAATCATGGGAATGGGCATGACGCTGGACGCTTCTATCGTAATCCTTGAAAATATTCACGGTTACCGCGTACGCGGCGCAAAAGCGGAAGTATCCGCAATTCTGGGAAGCCGCGAAATGTTACGCGCAATTATAGCGTCTTCGGCGACCACTTTATGCGTTTTTATTCCGCTTATTATTTATAAAAACGACTTAAAAGAAATGGGGCTTATGTTTAACGACCTTATTTTTACAGTGGTAATCTCACTTTCCGTTTCTCTGGTTGTCGCAATTACGCTTGTTCCGAGTCTTTCAGGCTCCATTCTCAGGCTTAACACAAGGGTGCAAAAACCCATAAAAACGGGCCTTTTTCGGGTTTTAGATCAAAAAATTGAATCGCTGCTTGTACTGCTTGAAAACAACTACCGTTCAGCGCTGGAGTACTGTCTTTCCCACCGTCTTATAATAATACTTCTTGTGCTTTTAATTCTTGTTTTTTCGTTTATGCAGTTCGGCGGTATAGGAATGAATATGTATGTCCGTATGCGCACGGACGACAATATAAACATCAATGTCTCAATGCCTATGGGAACGGCTATTGACGTTACCGAAGACATACTTTTTGACATTGAAGAGCTCATAAAAAATGAGATTGAAGGGTATGTAAATATCATTCTTACGGCAAGACGCAGCGGTACAAACCAGGGGACAATACAGATAACCCTTCCTCCGCCGGCCCGGCAGATTGACACTCCGGATACCATAATACGGAAACTTACACCTTATTTAAATTCAATTCCCGGAACCAGAATAAGTTTCAGGGCGGGCAGAGGTTTGGGAAATTCTTCTCCTGTTGACATTGCGATAAGTTCACGGAATTACGAATTGATAATGGCTACGGCGCAGGATATTCAGCACATTATAATGAACCGTCTGCCGGAAATTGAAAATCCTGTTATCAATATTGACGAAGGAGCGCCTCAGCTTTCAATAGAGATTGACCGCGACAGGGCGTCAAGTTTCGGACTGTCTCTTTCTGCAATCGCAAACGAAATTCGCACCGCAATGGACGGCGAAACGGCCACAACCATGAGCAGCGGCAGCCGGCTTATTGACGTTCAGGTACGCCTTAAAGAAGAAGACAGGCAGGGATTGCCTAATCTTGACGCAATTTCCATTATGAGCCGCAACGGAACGCGCATATCCCTTTCCAATGTTGCCAGAATCTCGGAAGGGAGAGCTCCTACTTCCATACGGCGTGAAAAACAGGAACGTGTAATTCGCGTAACAGGCGGGCTTGCGCCGGGAATTGCCGTAACGGATATGCAGAAACGCCTTATAGAAACCGTAAATCAACACCTTGTCCGCCGCGAGGGGGTAACTGTGCGTTTTCTCGGAGAAGCCAACGAGATTCAATCTTATGCTAACCGTTATATTTTAATAATTGGTACCGCCATTTTTCTTGTATTCGGCGTTATGGCAAGCCAGTTTGAATCGTTTGTCGATCCCCTGATTATTTTCTTTTCCATACCTCTTCTCGCGATCGGGGTTATATGGATATACAAGATAAGCGGCGAAGCGCTGACCATGTTTTCCGTAGTGGGAATTGTCGCGCTTGTGGGAGTTGTGGTAAATAACGGCATTGTGCTTGTTGATTATACGAATACCCTGCGTTCCCGCGGCATGAAAGTAAGGGAAGCGTGTTTGGAAGCCGGTACAAGAAGACTGCGCCCCATTCTCATGACAAGCCTTACAACAATTCTTGGGATGCTGCCAATCGCTTTTTTCCCAGGCGCCGGAGCGGATTCCATTCAGCCAATCGGAAAAACATTTGTCGGAGGTTTATTTGTCAGTACAATAATGACAATCTTTGTTACACCTGTAATGTATTCACTGCTGAATTCAAGACACGATAAAAAGAAAGAAAAAGCGGCTTAGCAATGGAAAAAATTAAAGCTGTAATAGCCGGTTTGGGGCGCATTGCGTCTCTTCTTGAGGAAGACTGCCTTCGTGAAAAACCTTGTACACATGCGGGAGCCATAACCGCGAATCCTGACTGCGTTCTCTGCGGCGGTTTTGATATTGACGAAGAACGCCGCCGCCTTTTTGCCGAAAAATGGCAGGTTCCCGTTTATGAAAACTGCGGTGAAATGCTGCGTTTACATAGGCCGCAGATTTTAACGGTTGCAACTCATCCCGACAGCCACTACCGTTACTGTCGGCTGGGCGCGGAAAATAACGTTCCTGTAATTATCTGTGAAAAACCTCTTGCGGACAATATAAGATGCGCGCGTAAAATCAGGCGTCTTGAAAATAACGGAACTGTCATAATTACAAATCACGAACGCCGTTATTCAAATGATTATTTGCGCGCCAAAACCATTCTTGACGAAGAAAAATTGGGCGCTCTTCTGGAAATACGCGCCGTTCTTTACATGGGAAAAAACAGGCGGCTATTGGATCAGCTGTGGCATGACGGAACGCATCTTGCCGACGCGGTGATGTTTCTTGCAGACGGACGTTTGAAACACAGGCGGCGCTTCGGCTCGCGTCTTGGTTCAAGAAACGGAACGGCATGGCTGGAAGGAGAATTGGTAAAAGATAAACCGAAACCGCCTGTTCCGACACTGTTGGAAATAGGAGCCGGACGGGATCATCTGGTTTTTGAGATTGAATTTTCATGCGAAAAAGGAAGGCTTCGTATCGGCAACGGAATTTTTGAGGTTTGGGAAAGTTCTCCAAGCCCTTATGCTGAAAAATTCCGTTCGCTTAAAAAAACGGATGAAAAATTTTGCGGCCATACGGATTACTTTGCCAATATGCTCAAAGACGCGGTTTGCTGCGTTAAAGACCCAAAAAGAAAACCCGTTTCCAAAGCGCAAGACGGTTTAAAAGTGATCGAATATTTAAATTCAATAAAGCGCTGGCGTTAGAATTTTAAATTTTTTCGGAGAGGGGGGATTTGAACCCCCGACATCCTGGTCCCAAACCAGGCGGAATAGCCGCTATCCTACCCTCCGGGGTATATCTTGAGCAATAGAATTTTTAAATTTTAGCGGCTATAGGACTCGGACCTATGACCTAACGGATATGAGCCGTGTGCTCTACCAACTGAGCTAAGCCGCCTTAATCGCTGCAAGCGATGAATAAATAATTCCTTACGGCTCGAGCCCCGCAGGGGCTCCAGCCGCCTTAATCGCTGATTAATAATTTAGTCATTTTACCAAAAAGTGTCAAGGCATTTGTTTTATTCACGGCTATATAAGTTTAAATTCCTTTGCGGCTTTGCTTAATTCACGGTTCCAGTATGGATTATTCAGGTACTGGCGGCACGTTTCAATATCTTCAATACGGCCCGCGCGGCGCTGAAGGCGTTTAAAAGCCATGCTGACTGCGGTGCTCATATCTACCATTTCCGCTCCGGCTTTTACAAGAACAAGATATTTGCCGAAAAAATAAAAAGCGTCGCTTGGGTCTATTTCACATAACTTTTCATCGCGGAGAATTTTCTGAATCAGCGATTTTGCTTCCTCAATTCCATCAGGAGATATGCTGCATAATGCAAGAGATCGAAACAGGTTAATCATTCTGTCCTGAATTTCACCGTTTGTAAAATAAAGATGCTCGCATTGCGCGAACCCGCTGCTCCAGTCGGCTTTTTCGGTAAAAAGATAATTATCGTTTGAAAAAGGATTATCAAGCGAATTTGCCAAATCCAGCGTTCTTTTATAATCACCGGATAAATAAGCGTCTTCGATTTCAAACAGATCGGTGTCATAACAGGAGTTTGCGGGTTTTACCGTTCCTCTGTTTCTCAGGTAGATATTACAGCGGTAAATCCATGCCGATAAAAGGGCGATTTTTTCTTCAGTTTTGCTTCCGTAAGGCTCATTTTGCAGCATCCGGAAAATTTCCAGAGCTTTTTGATAATGTCCCAAGTCAAATTCAAACCGTCCTTCAAGAAAACGCGAACGATCCGCCCATTCACATCTGCCGCAGTTAAGCGCTCTTTCTATTGATTTTTGTATCAGTTTTGCCGCGTTAAAAACATCCCCGTATAAAAATTTTGCCGCCGCGGCATAATAGGTTGATATTGCCAATTCGTGATAATTACCCGCTTTATCGGCGTTTAAAAGCGCAAAATCAAGATACTCAATGGTTTCAAGCGGCTGCTTTTTCAACAGGCAGACAAGCGCAAAGATACGGTAGCTTTGAGGAAGGCAAAAAGCGTTATTCCCCTGTCCCGTTATAATCGCTTCTTTTGTTTTTAACGCGGCTTCCTTTATATCATGTTTGCCAAGATACCACGCGCCGAGATTTACAAGTATCTGCGCTTTAAGAACGGGAAAAGAATCACAGTCTTTTAAAAGGCTTTCACTGGAAGTTTCATGAAAAATTTTTTCAATATCTTCCGCGTTTCCTGAATTTAACGCCCACAACGTGTCATATATATAGCGTATTGCTTCTTTTCTTTCCGAAGTTATTTCTTCAAACTGCCCGTTTTTAATTGAGGTTTCTATTCCGTAAATTGTATCATTTATTACATCAGATGAAAAACATTTTAACAGCAATACATCATCAATTTTTTTCGCATTATCCAGGTTTGCAACTATTGTTAAAAGACGGAAACATGGATTTAAACTTTGTTTTTTTGCCCAGAATAAAAGTCTGTCACATACCAGCTCTTTTATTTTTTCTGTCCTTTCATTAATCATATTGCCCGAATGTTCCTCATAAAACCTGTTTACAATTCTCGGTTCGCGCAGGCTGTCAATTATTCCCAGATTATTTAGAATTGAAAAAGCTCTTGTAATCATTACCGGATTTGTATTGTCTTCTTCAAACAGCTGCTGAAAAAATTCTGCGGAAAAATACCGTCCAAAAAGAGAAACGGCGTACACGATTTCCCATAATTCATTTGAAAGCCTTGGAAACAATAATTTTCTCTGGTTTTTATCTTCAATTTTTATAACATTTTTAAAAACGGATTCCCATTGCAGCATTCTGTCGGACAAAATATCGTCTTCTCCGATTCCAAGTACAATCATGTTTTTTTCGTTTTTTCTGTTAAATTCATCCAAAGCTTCAATTATAATGTTGGAAATTATTTTTCCTGCCGTATTAATATTTTCCAGGACAAGAACAGGCGGGCAAATTTTCCTTTTTGCCGTACTGTAATAATAATTAAAAACAAGAATAAGGAAACGTTTCGTACATTTTATAACATATTCGGATACTTCATCGCGTATACGTTCACGAAACAAAAATTTCCATAGCTTGTTAATTTCTTCCAGCCCTCCGGCGTTCCTTGTCAAAGCGTACTCTCCCGCGGCGGAACGGATATCCACAGACCATGAATCGACCAGAGCGCCTATGCCAATGCTTCTGAAGCGGATTGACAATACAGGAAAATCACCGTACAAATCACTGTAAAAATCGTTAAAATATGATTTAATTTTAAAATACGCAGATGAAACTATTAATATGTTTTTATTTTTATTTTTTTTAAAAATGCCGGTAACTTCGCTTTGTAATTTCGTATCGTCTTTCGCGATATCCTTAAAAGTTTTTAAATCTTTTATTTTGTAGAAATTCTCGCAGTCGTATTTCCGTCTGCCGGCGTCTTTTAACCATTCGGACGGTTTCTCAAATGTTGCATAGGGAACGAATTTTATCGCTTCGCTTTTATTAATGAAAACTCCGTTATAATTCGCAAGAAAGCGGCAAAGCATTTCGGTATAATTGGGCATTTTCCCGCTTATTACAAGAGAATAGCCGAAATATTCGTTGGAATTGTCCGTATTTTTTTTCAAAGTTTCTATCAGAATATAAATATCCAGCCAAAACCCGATCTTTTCCTCGTTAAAAACCGCAGAAATAATAAACCGATCTCCCGTGATTTTCCCTCCGGCGTCAACAATTGCCTTGTTAAAAGATTCGTCAAATTGTCTGATAATGTCCGGCCGTGTCCGCCGCAGCTGCGACCTGAATTTCAGGAAAAAAAACGCATAGATCATATATTTGATTATCGGCAGAAAATGTCTCTTATATTTAGAACAACATGCCTGTCAATTTATAGCGGACATGTTGATTGAAATTAATTGAAATTTCTGTATAATAATGTAATTAAGATGAACAAAACCCCGTCCGCCGACCGTACCCATATATCCTTTTTCGGCCTCCGTAATACAGGCAAATCAAGCCTTGTTAACGCGGTTACAGGGCAGAATCTCTCGGTTGTAAGCAATATTAAAGGAACTACAACAGACCCCGTGTTAAAAACGATGGAACTTTTGCCGCTTGGGCCTGTTGTTATAATAGATACGCCCGGTTTTGACGATGAAGGCGAGCTTGGGGAACTTAGAGTAAAAAAGACAAGGCAGATTTTAAATAAAACCGACATTGCGGTTCTTGTTCTTGACGGAGACCTTCTTCCCGAAAATGCCCTTTACTGCCCGGAAACAGAGCTTATCGGCCTGTTTAAGGAAAGAAACATCCCTTATATTATCGCCGTAAATAAATGCGATATGCTGCCCGCGAATAATACTCCTGATTTTTTGCCTCAAATCATCGCAAACAGGCGTGAACAGGCAGGTGAACTGATTCTTTCGGTCAGCGCTAAATCCGGCTATAATATCCATCTGTTAAAAGAAAAATTAGCGGGCATGATGCGCGATGAGCCGAAACAAAAACTTACAGCAGGCCTTGTCCGTCCCAATGATTTTGTAATTCTTGTAATTCCGATTGACAGCGCGGCGCCCAAAGGACGGCTTATTCTTCCCCAGCAGCAGATGGTACGCGACATTCTGGATTCGGGCGGCGCTGCCGTAGCTGTTAAAGAAACCGAATTGAAAGAAACGCTTGCCGGTCTGGGAAAAAAACCGGCTCTTGTAATCACGGACAGCCAGGTATTTGAGAAAGTATCGGCTATAGTCCCTCAGGATATTCCCCTTACTTCTTTTTCAATTTTATTCGCCCGGCATAAAGGCTTTCTGGAAACAGCCGTAAAAGGCGCGGCGGCGCTAGATACCCTTCAGGACGGAGATAAAATCCTTATTGCGGAAGGCTGCACCCATCACCGCCAGTGCGACGACATCGGCACTGTTAAGCTACCACGCATGATTAGAGCGCACGCGTCAAAAGAGCCGGATTTTTCTTTTTGTTCCGGCGGCGATTTCCCTGACGATATTAAACCATTCAAGCTGGTCATTCACTGCGGAGCGTGTATGCTGAACAGGCGCGAAACGGAGTACCGCCGCCGTCATTGCGAATCGCAGAATATCCCGTTTACAAATTACGGGATAACCATCGCCCACATTCACGGGATACTCAAACGCAGTATTGCCATGATAAATCTAGATTAGATAGAAAGACAAATAGGAAGCTTTATGAGCGAAAATTTTATCAATATTGAATATATAAAAAACCTGCTGGAAGACGCAAAATACGCGGATGATGAAAGCATATCCCGCTCGCTGGACAAGGCGGAAAACGGCGAAACGCTGAAACACAGTGAAATTGCCGCGTTACTGGAAACTGAAAATCCGCAGCATTTGCGGCGAATTTTTGAAACAGCCGGAAAAATCAAAAGAAGAATTTACGGAAGCAGGATTGTTATGTTTGCGCCGTTATACGTCAGCGATTACTGTGTAAACCGCTGCGTTTATTGCAGTTTTAAGAATTCCCATGATTTTAAACGTAGTAAACTTACAATGGACGAACTGCGGGAAGAGGTAAAAATACTTGAAAAAATGGGGCATAAACGCCTTGCTCTGGAAGCGGGCGAGAATGATATTGAATGTTCTATTGATTACATTCTTGAATGTATAAAAACCATTTATGAAATGAAATTTGAAAATGGTGAGATACGGCGCGTTAATGTTAACATTGCGGCGACTACCGGAGAAAATTACAAAAAACTGAAAAACGCAAAAATAGGAACGTATATTCTTTTTCAGGAAACATACCACCAGCCGACATACGACAGGCTTCATCCTGCCGGGCCCAAGAAAGATTACCTTTGGCATCTGACCGCTTTTGACCGCGCCCAGGAAGCGGGAATTGATGATGTCGGAGGCGGCGTGCTTTTCGGGTTAGGCGATCCTTTTTTTGACGTTATGGGCCTTTTGCTTCACAACGAACATCTGGAAAAAAAATATAATACCGGCTTCCACACAATTTCCATTCCGCGTTTATGTTCTGCTTCAGGAGTAAGCATCAGCGATTTTCCCAATTTGGTGGATGATGAAACTTTCGCTAAGATTACGGCAATTATCCGTATCGCTGTTCCGTTTACGGGAATGATCCTTTCTACCAGAGAAAATCACGATATGAGAAAAAAACTTCTGGAACTTGGAATTTCGCAGATAAGCGCGGGTTCTTCTACCGAAGTCGGCGGTTATGTAAAAAAACATAATAACGAAAAAACAACTCCTCAATTTGTTGTCAATGATGAAAGAAGCGCAGTTTCCATTATTTCAGAACTTATGGATGACGGCTACATTCCAAGTTTTTGCACTGCGTGTTACCGCAGCGGGAGAACAGGCGATCGTTTTATGTCTCTTGCAAAATCGGGGCAGATTGGAAATGTCTGCCTTCCGAACGCGCTTATGACGCTTTGCGAATATTCCATAGATTACGGAGACAATGAATTTAAAGGAAAAGCCTGCGCCGTTATTGAAAAAGAAATTCAACATATTGATAATGAAAAGATACGCCGAAAAACTGCCGAAAATATCGAAAAAATCCGCACAGGCGCACAGCGCGATTTTTTTGTTTAATTCGGGACCGTAACTCACTGCTCTTCCAACTTGACCAAGTGCCGAAATTAAGATAAATTGTAACTGTTCGCAAATATCAGTTTCTTTTTATGTATTAACCCGCATAGACAGACTAGCTCATGTGGATAGAGCGTCAGCCTCCGGAGCTGAAGGTGGTGGGTTCGAGTCCCGCGTCTGTCAGATACGCTAAGTCTTTATGTAGTAAAGACTTACGGAACAGCTTCCTAGAGAAAAGGTGCTGTAACTAATTCACTTTTTGAAAATGGCACATGACTGGCACATAGAACCAGTTCGTTGTCTTTTTATCAGGAGTTCGTTATGGTTCTTCCTTTCTCTGTCTTCCTTCGAGGTAACCGTCCTTTTTATTACGTTGCATTTAAAAATGAAATTACAGGGCGCTATCTTCCTGCAATCAGTACAAAAAAAACAACGGAGTCTGCTGCTGTTAAACAGGCTTGGGTTTGGTTCCGTGAGGGTATTCCGCGCCGTGATGGTAAGATTGATTTAAAAACTGCTTCTCTGCGTAATGCGATTAGGTATTCTGATATCACGTTAGCTGATGCTGAATATATTATTCAGGATATGAAACGGCGTGGTTTAATTCGCTCCTGTATTCTTACCGGAGCATCTGATGCCGTGCTTTTATCCAGCTTTCTTGAAGAGTTCTGGGATTTTGACCGCTCCCCTTATATCCGGGAAAAACTCCGCATGGAACATTCCATTCACCGGAATTATGTTAATGGAATGAAGTGTATAATAAAACAACATTGGATGCCTTTTTTCCCCTCCATGCTGCTCGGAGAACTTCTTCCGAATGATCTTGATCGTTTTGTCGATCACTTATCCGGTATACGGATTGATAATGATAAGCTCCCTTCCTATGCTTGGAAGAACAATATTATTAAAGCCGGAACGGTTCCGCTTCGGTGGGCTTTTCGTAAAGGTAAAATTAATCAGGACATTACAAAAGGGCTTATTCTTTTTTCCGGTAAATACGGTGAACGTAAAATACTTACTCCTGAATTGGCGGCTTCCATCTTTAATCAGGAATGGCCTGATGAACGCTGCAAACTGGCAAACATGACGGCAATGGTTACAGGTCTACGGGCCGGAGAATTACAGGGGCTTTTGTACGAAGACTTGAGTGATGGCTGTCTGCTGGTTCGGCACTCATGGAACTGTATTGATAAATTAAAAGTCCCTAAAACAAATTCAGAACGCGTTGTGGAACTGCCTTTCCCTTTTGTACTGGATTCTCTTAAATATATGGCCTCACTTAACCCTCATGGTGTTGGAAATAAATCTTATGTCTTTTGGTCGAGCCATTCAGCTAACAAGCCAATGGAGCAGAAACTTTTTATTACAGGCCTGAGGAATTCCATTGTGGCCTCCGGGTTAAGCGAAGCCGCGGCGAAAGGCTTTACTTTCCACAGCTGGCGTCATTTCTTTACTTCGTATATGCGAAAAAAAATCGAAGATAAACTTCTACAGTCTCAAACAGGGCATAAAACAATACCCATGCTTGAACGGTACTCTGCGCATATTCTCCCGGGTGATCGGGATAAAATCCGTGAAGCGCAGAAAGAAGTTTTTTCTTCGATTTTGCCGTCTACGTAATATTAAACTCGTATTTTTCCGAATCCCATTCTACGCTAGGCCGGTGGACTATCTTCCCAGTTTCTGGGTTGTAGCCATCGCCTACTTCGGCTTCTTCATTATCATCGACTAAATCAATGATTACAGGAATATTTCCTTCCTGATCGGGTGGCCACGGCGGATCAGGATAGTCCGCCGCCTCAAAAATCCAGTGAACAAATCCGTGTAAAATTTGCGCTCTTTTCATATTACTTCCTCCTTTAAGTTAAAAGCCCCATTCAATTTTTACATATCCAGAACCGCCTCCGCCTCCGTTAACTGCAGTCGTCTTCGAAGCTCCGCCGCCGCCACCGCCGCCTTTAGTTCCGGCACTTGCTTGAGTATTATTTGATATAATATCACTCGCACCGCCGCCGCCGTTACCTAGAGACCCGCCGCCGCCATTGCCTCCACATTCTCCCACGCCCCCCGCGCCGCCATCACCAGCAATACCCGAACCGCCTGTTGTACCTTTAGAAGCATTAATGCCGGGCCCACTGCCTCCATCTCCGCCGCCTGATCCACCTGCTTTACCGCCTGTTGATTTGTTTATGCCTGCACCATCACCGCCCTTACTCCCGGGATTTAGTGTTAATAATGAGCCGATTATTGTTGCTCCGCTGCCTACGGTTATTCCGATATTACTACCTGCTGTTACGCTGTAAATTTTATTTACGACAGCGTCTCCGCCTCCGCCTCCGCCGCCACTTCCATTAGAATTACCTTTGCCACCTCCGCCGCCCGCAGCGCAAGCTGTTACCTTTATCTGGCTAACGCCGTTGGGTACAGTAAATGTACTGTTACTCGTAAACTCTGAAACACCGGACGGCACTGGGTTAACAGTTACGCTGACATCCGAAGACGTAGATTGTTTATGGTTATCAGTAACTGTCAATCGGAACACATAACTGCCTTGCACTAATCCTGTTACATTAGTTGATAATGAACTTGCGTTTGCAAAAGAAGGCGTATTTGGACCTGAAATTATCGTCCATTGTACAGAAGAAATAAACCCGCCATTTGACGTTGCGTTTCCAAAGAGCGTAATTAAATTTGTAGGCAACGTAATCGTTATACTTGTCCCTGCGCTTACTGTCGGAGGCGGAGGCGGAGGCGGATCAAAGCCTCCTCTTAAGGCAAACTTTTCCAGTTCATCTATGCGGCTGGCTAAAGTTTGCCAACCATTAACTGACATAATACCCGATTCTGAATCTACTGATACGTTTCCGCCCAAAACATTCGAAGTTACCAACCCTGACCTTGCGTCTGTTGCAATCTCTTTCAATTTCTCTACTTGCGGAATAAGCTCTATAAGATTTTCTGTTTTTGAAGCAAGCTCTTTCAAATTCTCTACCTGTGAAGCGATTTCTTTTAATGTTTCTACCTGTGGAATAAGCTCTTTTAAATTTTCTACTTGTGCAACAATCTTCTGGAACTTTGCGTGCCCAAAGATAAAATCCATAAATTTCTTGATCGATATCTTACGGGTATCCCCTTTATGTTGGGTGATTGGATTGTAAACTTGCGGCTGATTTACAGGTAAAAAATCCCCGTCAGAAAGCGGAACGGCATTTAACAAGCCTTTGATTGTTTTTGCGTTTTCCATAATTACTACTCCTTGTTTTGCGCGGTAATTAAATAGTTTCTGTTATCTGCTACTAAATATTCTCCGCTTTCTATAACCAACGGAAATGCTCCGCCCAGAGGGCCGAGTCTGGATTCAATAAACTTAATAAGAAAATCCATTAAATAATCACATTCCTCAATATGGGTTTCCATTTTTTCATATATCTGTGCAAGTTTAAGATCATTTTCAGCAAGCCATTGCAATACTGAACTTATTGCTTTTTCAAGAGCGTCGTTCAATGTCCGCCTTATTTCCTGTATGTCGTCTTTATATACTACCTGTTTGGCGATTTCTTGGATTTGCATTGTTAATTTATCGTCTACGCTTTCTATAAGTTCAGCCGTCAGCCTTGCTCCGTTATGCAGGTCTACTTCTTGTGTGTTTGGTGTAACACGCCGGATTACAAGCTGTTCTGCTTCAGGCGGAAGAGAAATTAATAGCGTAAGCATACCGCCGATATCTTGATCCTCTATTTCCATTACAGTGTAATCAGTGCCGTATTCTAACCAGTGCTTTTCTTCATAAGGCAATGGCCCTGTAGTCGTCCGCTGCCAGCAGCATTTAATGTGTTTTGGATTGTTATAAATAAAGGGAATTACAAATATTGAATTAACAGGGAATGGTTTTACGAGATTATATATTTCTTGGGAATTTTGGTTAAATATTACACGCTACCTCCTTCCAAATACAGCGCCGGGATGAATGTTTACTTTTCCGTCTCCGTCTCCAATACCTAATAAAGCCTCCAGCTCTTTTATGCCTGATACCGGCAAGCCTTTATAAATACCTGCGGCCTCTGCTGCCAGCGCCGTAGCTTTCAGCATCTTGTCAAAGTCTTTTTGTTGAAAAGATTTTGTTCCAGCTTGTAAAGCTTTATAGCCTTTTTCAAATGCGGGGATAAAATTCAATCCGCTTGAGCGTGACGTTTTTCCGGTAATCAGCAATTCAGCAAAATGAGTCGCTTCTGTACCCAAAACAGGGAATGCGTCTGTGAATTGTGTTGTCGCCCACCATGCGAGTTTCTTTGCTTTCATTGCTTCGTCATCATCATCGTCAAAACCTGAACAAATTGCTCCGAGAATGATTCCTGCTATCGTGTACCCCATGATCGTTCCCACCGCGTTCTTGTATCTCCGGTCGCGGATCATCTGCGGTAGATCATACCTTATGTTCTGCCAGATAACATTTAAGCTGGCGGTGAACTGCAGTATTGCTTTTCCAAGTTCATTGTTGGTTTTGAATAACGGTGACAAATCGTCCACTCTTGCGGAAGGTTGGGTTAGTCTTGTGATGTCGTCTGCGTATTGCGCTGCTTTTACACGGATATCCTTTTCACTAAGAGTACCATGTAAATTCTCTCTCGTCAATCTGTTGTGTTCTTTTCGGAATAAAACAAGCCAGCCCGGAGCTACGCACATTCGGTCTATCCATTCCAAGCCTTCCATGCCTCGCTTATTAAACTGGCTGATTCCAGCGTCCAGTTTATTTTCAAACTTCTGCTTTGCCTGTTCCTTCACGATATCTGTCAGCAGATTTGCGCTGCGGTGTTCCATGTGCTCGCTTAGGTCGGTTATCTCCTTCCATGTTTGTTCCTGATGTGTCGCGTATTCAATGAATGTTCCCCAATATTCAATTGGATTCATATAACCAAAAAAAGGCGCGGGGCTTGTGATGAATTGTTTTATTATTCCCGACGCCTTCCATGACAAATACGCGGCTGCGGTATTCCCGCGCATTTTCTTTACAAAGTCGTTCAGCCCGTCTCTTGTCTTTTCCTGTATTGGGTTCGCAAGTTCATTGATATATTTGTTTATATAATTGACGGCTTGCCGTCCGTATCGGTTTTGAATTGCGTTAATCACCTGCCTGTTCTGTTTGTATATTCCGTTGAGGTCTTTTACCAGCTGTCCGTATGCGATAAAATGTTCCTCTCTATTCACGGCTTCTGCCCATACTCCCATGATATCCAGTTTAATTCCGGTCTGGTATTGCGCCGGAATTTCTATGCGCTTGTTTGTAAATCCCTTTTCAACGAAAACACGAAACCCTCCGCTTGATGATCCCATTAAATCGCGGGCGAGCTTCGCGTCCGCGGTTTGTGCGCTAACGGCTGTTTCCCTGTGCATCGGAAAATAATGTTCAACCATCGGCATAAATGTATTGTTATATCGTGTTAACGCTTCACTTAATCGCTGCCCGCCTGCGGTAAAATCTTCGTCAATAGCGGCCAGCAGTTTCAGGTAATTCGGATTCTCCGCGATGAGTTTCTGCGCTGCTGCTCCCATTTTGGCATATCGTTCCTCGGCAAGTTCGAGTAACGGCTCCATGTCTTTATTCTTTACTCCCTGTTTTTGAAACTCTCCTTTCTCGTTCTCATGAAGTAAATTCCCGTACATTACCGCGGCGCGGGAATAATCATCCCGTATTGCGCTGATAAATCCAAGCAGTTCAGATGCAGTGAATATTTTTTTCCCGAATTCTCCGCCAAGGTCGATCTCCGTTTTGTTTTGCCATAATTCGCTCTCTGTAATTCCCAGCGATTTCATGTGTTCCTGTACTCTTTTCGTGCGCGTATCAATAGCAGTCATTTCCGCGTTGTAAGCATCGCTCGCTCCGCGGTAAAGCGCGGCGCTGTTTTTGCCGTTGGTGTCTCCGTTATCAAGCATTCGAGTAAACCTGTAAATGTTCATGTCTGCGTATCCAAAAAGAGGCCCCTTCATGTTCCGTCGCCGTGAGGCTGCCTGTGCTGTTCCTTCTACTCCTTCATCGTATTTGCCGAGTATTTTCTCCACGTCATCTGGTTTCGTCCCCGGTCTCAAGGTGCGGATCGTTTTTATTACGGCATTTTGATAATCCCGGATTCTTCTGCGTTCCACTTCAATGTTTGCTTTGTAAATCTCCTTACCTTTAATCGTGAGATCGTCAACTATTTTTGCCAGTTCCTCTCCTTCCTGCAGCGTCCACTCGGAGAACGGCTTATCCATGATCCGGTAGTAAATGTCTGGCGGTAAGTATTGCAATGCGATTTGTTTTTCGGTCTCTCCGTTTAGTCCGAGGTAATTCTCAGCCCTTCGCTTGATTATGCTTTCCAGTCCAAGAGCCGTAGCCCAGTCTTTAGGCGGTATCTTTAAATATAAATATTTTTTATCGTCGTTGGTCAGGTCTTCAAATTTTGCTTTGTTCAACAGGTTCTGCATTTTCTCTTTTGTAACTTCGGCTTTCCCTTTTAATACAGTTTCTCTGAGCTTTTCGTCTACTTTCCATGTTTCAAAAATTGTACGCAGGTATGGTTTTTCAATTCCTCCGATAAACCGGTCGAGGCCTTCAAGCATGGACGGTTCCACCAGTCTCTGTATTATGGCGATGGCGCGGCCTTGATCTGCATTCAATTCGCGGGGTGATATCGACCTGAGTATTCTTTTTGTAACTCCCTTTTTGGCTTCTCTTAATTCTCTCGCGCTTTTCTGCTTTTGTTTCAACTCGTTGATATGCGCTTTCAATTCTTCTCTGGTTGTTTTACGGGCCAGCGCTACTGTCAGTGTCGCTTCGGCCTTTGCAGATTTCCTGTAGTCTCTGTACTCCTCCTGCAGTGCGTCAAACTTCCCCTGCCAGACTTCTTTTGTCTCCGTGCGGGTTGCTTTCACCGCGTCTCGGACGCGTTCGTCCGCAAGAGCAGCCTGAACGTCGATCTCCAATTTTTGCGCTCTTGCCAATTCTTCAAGACTTTCCACAATGGTGTTGTAGTTTGCCCGCGCTCGTTGTAACTGCCATGCCATTCTCGCGGCATCCTTCTCACCGGTTTTAATAGCTTTGTCGAGTTCCTCATTTTTCCGGGTGATATCCTCACGGGCTTTTATGGCGCTTTCAAATTTTTCAAAAAACTTTTTCCCGACCAAGCGCTCAATGTATTCGTTGTCTTCATCCCGATCAGCGATTAATTCTTTTAAGGTTTCTTCCGCTTTCTGCCGTTGCTCCTGCAGTTGTTTTATATATGATTTTTCGATTGGATCGTTAAACTCTGCGCGCCCGGTCCTTACTTTCTCCGCAAAGTCTTCTAGGTCGAGCTGTTCTGCCAACTGGCGCAGTTTCTCCGGCGTGAGGCTGTCCACGTCCTGTCTGCGGCTGTCTGTTATGCGATATTTAAGGATTTCTGCCATGGTGTCTTCCGCGCTTACCGCAAGGTCTTCCCGCTCCATTACTGCCGCGTAAATCGCCCGGTATTCTCTGGGGGAGCGCTGGATCATGGTCAGAAGCTGCTTGCGCTGTTGCGGGCCTATTTTTCCCTGTACTTTAAAAATAGATTGCCATGTGGGGTGTGTCAGCTTGCTGCGGACAGTTTCTGCTGCTTCAGCATCTTTCTCGTCAATCGCTCCCCAGCGCCCGTCTTCATTGTATAGCGCGGCGGCTGTTTCTACGAAGTCTTCAAGAGCGTGAGGTTCCTCTATCAATTCATTAAATTCTTTGTCGAGTTCTGCCGGTGTCGCTTTTTCTGTGCCGGTTATATTCTTGGTCTGTCCTGTTTGTTCCTCTGTTGAATTAACTGCTTTACGGGCATTTTCCCAAAATGTTTTATACCATGCATCGATTTGCTCTTCATTAAATGTCAGCTTCTCATTTTCAAAATAGTCCATCGGCGCATCATAGAATGTTTCTGTGAAAGTTTGCCATTCTTTGTAACTGTCAAATGAAGCAGCTTCCTCCATCATATCCCGGTCTTCGGTTTGGAATAGAAGCGACGTCATTGATATAGCCTGATCTCCAAATACGGTAAAACTGTGAGAAGCTGACAAACCCATTTTTTCAGTTGTTTTGTCCAGATACTTTATGCCCTTAACTCCCATGCTGTCTAATAAAAGGGATGTGTTTTTTTCTCCGATGGTTTTAGCAATACCTGTATAGAAATCTTCACCTGTTAAGGCTTTCATAATTTCAGATTTTGCTGCAGTCTGTGCTTCCTCAATGCTTGCCCATTTCATTTTTCCATTGATTGATCTGAAAAAACCGTATTTACCGTCTTTAAACTTCCGCAAATTATAGGCTTCATTAAAATTTGATTTGCCGTCTTTATTCCATGTAATTAACTGAACGGCGGTATTCTTCACCTTTTCCGGCTGGTCGCTTAATGATTTTTCCCATTCCAATAGTTCTGTATCATCAGGAATCTTCGCTTCATAAAGCCAGCTGGCCGCGCCTTTGTATTCCTCCAGTTTTTTGCTGAACCAGTCTGCGGCTTCGCGCTGGCTGTAGAAAGAATGTCCCCAGCCATGGGTTTTAGTAAGACTGCTTCTGCCTGCGTAATAATTATCGAAGCGGTCAAACATGGCTGTACTGCCGTTCCATGCAGTTTGGAATAATATCGGAACTTCCGGCGGGAGTTCTCCTTTCTCATAATAATTCTTTATGTCGTTTATCACTCTGTCAGCGTTTGCTCCGCTGTATTCTATTGAGTTCTCAACGTCAAGATTTTCTTTTGAAAAATCAATTATTACATCGCCTTTGTTAAATCTGATATATTTACGTAAAGTACCTGTCTGTTCATTGCTGGGACTTTTTGTTAATTCTAATCCTCCCATTTCCGGTTTTAGTCTTATGTTACCCATTGACATAAATCCGTCCATACCGGGCTTGTAAACTTTCCCTTTATGCTCAAAATAATTCATTTCTCGATGATCTAAATATCTGTGTCCGGGTTCGCCTCCGTCCTTCTTGCCGGAAAGGTCAAGCATAGTTCCGTCAGTCAGAAGGTATCCGGCTTCCCGAAAATCTGTAGTGGTTCCGTATACAGACTTTGCGGCATCTACAATTTCTTGATCTTCATCGCTTAATTGAAAGAGAGTACCTCCTTCAATTCCCGCTTCATTTGTATTGACATTTCTTATTTCATTGATTAAATTATTAATAGCGGAGCTCGAAGAGGGAAAGTGCGCGGTATTTTCCGCCTCTTTTAATATACCTTCGAGCTTTTCTATTTCCATCAATTCAGCGGTATAAATTCTTTTTCCATGTTGGACGCTTTCTTTGATAGTTATTAATGCTACATTTTCATCAAAATGCAGCGGAGCGGCGTACCTATGAATCTTTACATTGGGGTCGTTGTTTTTGTCCGGGCGATTAAAGAGTTTTTCCGCGTTATTAAATAAACTGGCAATATCAGAAGCCACCGCATAATGTTGTTCCCTCGTAAACCCATTTCCCATAGATTTTCTTACTGCGTCATTTGATAACAATTTCCCTATTGATGATTTGCTTAACCATGCCTCATCGCCTGTTTTTGAATTCTGTAATGTTATCGGTTTCCCATTGTCAAGCAAAGAAGTAAGGTTTGCCTGCGCCTTGTCTAAGCCTATCCCTTTCTTGTATATCTCCGCTTGATCGTATTCCCCGGCTTGAAATAACGCCTCCCCTGCAGCATCCAGTACTGCCTTCGTTTTTTCCTTAAGTGTAATATCAGGGTTATTGATTATAGCCTCTCGCTCCGCATTGGCTTGTTTTTTCATGTGGTCTATTGTGGTAGTATGTGATTTGGCTCTGGCGGTGTCCTGCGGGGCTTCTGTTGCGTTCTCTGCCTGTTCTGTATCATTTATCGTTTTTTTTGTTTGCGCCTCGCTACGGGCTTCCTCTTGCGTTTGTAGGCTGTTTTCTGCCCTTGCTTGGTCAACCAGTTCGCCGCTGAATAAAGACTTGTAAAATTCCTCTACCTTTGGTGAAAGCTCTGTCCAGCCTTTCATTTTTTCATAAATGCGCTTCATGAACTCTTTGATCTTCTCAAACAGGTTTTTTATCTGATTGTCAGGTACATTTCCATTGGTTAGATAATTTTCAAGAGCTTCGGCAAAGGCTTCCGAAAATGTTTCACGCTGTTCCATTGTCCATTTAGCAAAAGGTGTATTTTTGTCATTATTAAATACTGCGCCGTTCTTTAATTTATAACCGTCCAATGCTTCGATTGCGATATTCCGTTCTGCTTCTGTAAAGTCGCTCTCCACAATATGGCTTGTTTCGTGTATTACTGTTGAAGCGTCCGCAGCGTTTTTATTTAAATATACAAAATGGCGCATTCCTTTTTCAGTCTTGTCAAACCATGTTGCGCCTTTTACAAATTTACCTTTGCGTTGTGCTGCACTCACGGCTTCCGGCGCGGTATTTGTTATGCTTCCTATCAATCGCTTCATCGCTCCGTTAAGGTTTTCTCCTCGATGTCTGTAAAAGTTATTGAATAACTCCACCGCGAGAGCTGTCTCAAGAGGCGTACTGTTTTTTAAATATGGCGTAAATCGTGCAGCTATTTGGCGGGCTTCGTTGCTTACATTTGGATTGTTTCCTTTCTCATAATAATTCAATCCAGCCTTTGGGCCGCGTGGGTTCCGGTTTACAAGGTCTTCGCGGAGAGTAAGATTCTGCCAGCTGGCGTTCAATTCAATATTCATTCCCGCAAACCGTTCAGCGAAATGGTCGTATAATTGCTGCAAAAGGTTCTCGTGTCCTTTTAACATTCTGAATTCGTCAATCGTGATGTTATTCCCGTTCTGGGTATAATTGATATACCCGTACTGGTTTACTCCAGTCTGCTCTTTATCTTCAATGCGCGGGTCTCCGGCCACAAATCGTCCTTCAATGCTGCCGTCTTCTTTAATGTCTGTGTACTCGTTTATTTCCAGTGTACCGTCTTTATTTTGGTATATATTTGAGTTGTCTGGCGCAGCCAGTTCGATTATTGTTTCCCCGGTTTCCTCGTCTTTACGTTCTACTATCTCCGTGTTTCGGAAGTCCGTTACTTCGGTTATGGCTGATGCATCCTGTATGGCTTTTTGTTTTGCTTCTCTCTGCTCCGGTGTTAACCGTTCCTGCTGTACTTTGTAAATGTCAGATAATAATGCGTTCTGTTCATCAGTTTTCATTCCTTCAATAAACGGATTATTTAAACCTTCGCTTTTTGCTTTTTGTACCATTTCTTTGAAAACAGTTTCATTGGGTGCAGCCTGCGCCATGCTCGCAAGTGCCTGCGCTGATTCCACGTTACTTCTATATCCGAGCCGCGCTCCGGGAATACCAAGGAGTAACGCAGTACCAAGACCGCCGATGGTGGCCTCTTTAATTTCCTTCCATGCTTCTGCAAATTCTTTTTTGTCAAGTTCGGGGTGCTTCTCTAATTCCTTTTCTAATTCATTTCTGAGTTCTTCCAATGGTTCAGCATATATTCTTTCAAGTAATTCATTCCTTCGGACGTTTGACTGTTCTGCCGCGCGATTATAAAATTCTATGCTGGTTATTTGCTGAGTTCCCTCCTCAAATGCTTCCCCAGCTACTTCCTGAAAGTAATCAAGCAACATTTTTGCGCCTGCTCCCATCTTGCCTTTTATAAACCATTTGGTTATTGCCTTCTCTGCCAGTCCCGGTGCAGCTGCTCCAATGATTTTTTTTGTCGTACCGCTGACTACACCTCCGCCTATAGATTCAATAACTCCCTGTATCTGCGCGGAAAGATTAGCGTTTGTCCATGCAATATCATCAGGTATGCCTTGACTGATGAGATCGAAATATTCGAGTCCTACTGTCTGGGAAGCTGTTGTTCCCGCCATTGCTACCATTGATGCTCCAGAAGTAAGTATTCCTGTCAAACCTGCTGGCAGTGAGATCACTCCAGCAATAGCTCCCACTCCCGTTGCAGCTAATGCTCCGGCTCCAATTGCCATACCCATTGGTAAAATATTCTCTGCTGCACTTGTGGTTATGCTTCTGCCTAACGCTAATAAATCAGCCCAGCCTCCCTGTTTAACGTATTCGTCCTGCCATATCTTTGGCACGTTGTCCCGGAGATTATTTAATTTTCCAGTTACTTCTTGCATTGCTTTTAGTACAGTAGGGTCTTGCCCCGAATTGTGGTATTCCTTCGCATATTCATTAAGTAACTGTGAATAAAAAGAAACTCCTAAACTGTCTACTATGGCTTGGACGCCTGTCTTTTTAACAAACTTTTGACCAGTCCATTGTTCGTGAAAAACATCAAGGTTTTGATATGCTACGTCCATCGGTTGGTTCAATGCGTTGGCATATATTGAAGCGGCAAATATTCTATCACGTTCCAATTGCACATCACCATCAAATCCGGGATTGTTTATTATTGTCTGCACTGCATCAAGAAAATCATAATCTCGATCTTTAAGCGAAGGATAATTATTGTATTTATTTCTTAAGGCTTGGTAGTAATCAGTCCCAGCCTGTTCTTCTTCTCTGACTGGCGCTGTGTATTCATTTATTTGTATTCTGCGTTTCTGCGCTTCTTCTGCAAGATTTTGAAATCGTTGTGATAAATTAGTATCGTAATTACCTACACTTTCCTCCTTACTTTATTTAATTGTTCCTGTTTTGATTAAGTGTTCCTCTAGGCGGAGCGATGTAAGGAATGTCTCTAAAATCAACGCGTACCCAGCGATCATTTTCAAGCCTTTCAAGGAACCTGCTTCCATTTTCAGCTGTAGCGTTCACACGGTAAGTCTTACCGTCTGAACCTTTATAACTGATACGTCCGTCTCTGTCGCCTGTACTGTCTCTTTCAAGATTAAAACTTGTCAATTGCAGTCCTTTATTTTTCAATTCGTCATTTGCCCATTGCATATTTCGTTCTGCAGTTTGAGTCATTACTTTATCAGCGTTTTCTCCGCCTATAGTAAGCGGTGATGTATCGTATGGGTTACGTGCGTTTAAAGTGCGTTCGCTGTATCTTAAATCAAGGTTTCCTTGATTTGAATGGAATGCGAAGGCGGTAGCTGTATTGTCTGCAGAACCGAATAATCCTGCGTTACCAATGTTTCCCTCTTTAAATGCTTTCTGTAAAACCTGCGAGGCAAGTTCTTTGCGGTAACCTTCTACAAGACGTGTTAAATTCTCTTCGCGTACTCCATTATAATACGCTTGGAATATTGCCTGCCGAAGGTTTTGCGCATCGTTTTCGTATGCCATTTTTTCTTCTGCAGTCGCTTTCGTTCCCGGAGTATTTGCGCGAATAATTCCATCAAGCGCAAGATATGTCTGTTCTGCCGCTGGGTTTGTTCCGCCATTAAGTATTTTCCCTTCATATTGCGCGGCTTTTTCCGGTGATAATTCTCTTATTTGATTAATGCTGGTAATTGCTGCCGGTCCTGAAATTTCCTTATTATTAAATTGCACATAAAGATTAGCCATAACGTTTTCTGCTTCTGTTCGCATGGATGTGCTGGAACCGTTGATAGTTTTTCTGCTGTCTATTTCTTTCTGTATTTGATCAATGTGCTGTTTATATAACATACCTTGATCCTGATAATCGTTCTTTCTGGCTTCGTATGTCGATTTTAATCTTCCCAGTTGATCAAGAGACATAGCGTCTACACCTGCAAGTTCTTGTCCGAAACGATTAGATAATTCGTTAAACTGTAAATTCTGCGCGGCTTTTTTTTGGGCTTCAGCTACTGCCGGATTTTCACTTGGATTTTCAATTGCCGTTCGGTATGCATCGCCTATACTTGCGCCGCCGTTTTTCATTTGATTAAATGTATTACTTGCACTTGAAGCTGCAGCAGTTGATGAGTTTGTACTTGCGTGTTGAGCTGTTGCGAATATTTTTGCCTCATTTTCTTTATCTATATTTTGATCTGATAAATATTTTTTTACTGCATCCATTCCTTGTGATTGTGCTATTGACATGGCTGTATCATTTATATTTGCTAAATTCGCTTGTCGTTCTGCTGCGAGGCGTGTTGCGGTTTTTTGGTCAGCGCTCATCCATGTAGCACTTTCTATTGTTTCATCAAGTTGTGTAGCATCTCCTGTTATTCTAAATACTTCTATTGCGTTTGTTAGCTGTTGATTGAATACATCGCTCCGATCTTTCATAACTTTAGCTGCCAATTGCCTTTGTGCGTCGAGTTCAATATTTTCAAATGAGTTTGTGGCTATCTGCATTCCTCGGTCTGCACCACTATTTGTCCAGTAATTATTTCCAACGGTATTTATAACATCTTGTTTTAGGTCTCCAAGCGTTCTGCCGTCTTTCATTTTATATTCATCAAACCCCACATATCTGCGTGTAGTTTTCCCGTCTTCTCCTGTTACGATTTTGTAAGGATCGTGCCCATTTAATATGGCTTCGTCTATTCCTTTTTTATACTGTATTGTGCCTGTTTGAATGTTTAAATCAGATTTCCGGTCATGAAGATCACTTATAGTTCTACCTAAATTTACCGCTGCATTTGTTAAACCTACAGCCGCTTGTGTTGCATGAATTATTGTATTTACGGTTAACATTTTTTTGTTGAAATTAATCATGTCTTGGTTTATATCCAGTTGCCGTTGCTGGAGATCAAGGCTGCTTTTCTCAAGCCCTGCTCGCTGCTGCGATAATCGTATGTCCCCTTCTAGGAATTGAGACATTCTTGCATTGTGTACAGCTCCTTTTGAACGCCGTAGAGGGTTATAATCTATATTTATAAGTCTTACATCAGCCTCCTAAAATATTGGAGTAATCAATGGCCCTGATACTCCTATAGAATCCTTAATTTTATTTCTATCTATAATGCTTACAGTACCATCTATAGTTTTATAGGTACTGCTGGGATTACTGTTGATTGTACCTCCTCCTCCGAAATTCTTATCAATGAATGCCTGCAGGTCATTCTTCGCAGCCGTACTGTTTTGAATGCTCTGGTCTGTCAGTTCAATTGCCCTCTGCCAGTCCCCGATTGTATCCTGCATATTCTGTCTGTTTGCGACCATTTCCTGCCGTTGGAACTCAAGGTCGATTTTTAATTGATCCATTTCCATGTTCGCCGCGGTTAATTGTGATCCGAACAATCCGCCGTTTGCGTCAAGCGTTCGGTCTTCTCCCACATAATCTACCAGTTTCCGGTCAAACATTGCCGTGGTGTGCGCTTGGGAAGTTCCTGCCCCCACACGTCCTGTGGCTCCTGCCATTGCGTCAGCGTACCCTATAGCGTTCAGGAAATTTTCGTATGTCTCTTTTCCGCTCGACACAAGTTGATCTGTCTGCGCCTGCTTGCTTTGTACTTCCTGCGCATATTGCGCACTGTAATTCCCCAGCCATTTATCATAGCTTTCGATCTGGCTATGCGCATCCCGGATATCAATTCCGTACTGTATCTTTGCGCCTTCCATATCTGCAATGCTTTTCTCGTAATCGCGGATTGTATTTAAGCCGTTAAGATAACTGTTTTGTGTCTGTAAGGTTAATTGTTGTTGGGCAATTGCCTGCTGCTGTTGCGCGATTTCGTTTGCTTTTGCTCCCTGCTTGGCTCCTATTACAGTTCCGGCTATTGCTGCTCCAGCGCTCACAACTCCGGCCACGGCTCCAATAATTGGTATTGCTGGCATTGTTAAGCCTCCAATATCGCCACTCTTTCAGCGAGGGCAAGCAAAGTGAACGGACACGGTTCTTCGTGCGTTATTATTAATTTTCCTTCAGTATCAATGTTTCCGGAAACGGTTACATCAATTTCGCCGGTAAACGGTTCCGGTGCTGAACCTAACTCATATTCTCCGAAGCGTTTTGTTATCAACTCGGTTAATTTGTTTTCATTTGTTCCTGCATTTCCTCCGATGCTTTTGAATAATTTAAAGGTTATTTTTTCAAGCCTTCGTTTTTTCCCCATGCTTGTACCGTTTGCCGGTATTTGTCTATCATTAGGTGAAAATACTGCCTTGTACGGCAGTCCAATATGAATTTTTGACAATGGCGTTTGGAATTCCACTACACCTTTTTCATTTACTTTAACAGGCGGTTCCAGCGCTCCGTCTGCAAATGCGTTAATCGTTTTCCCTGCAAATCTTTGAAGTCCCGTAATGATTTTGGTAGGGGTAGTATATGTACGTCTTTCCCCTGCGTCAACGTAATGGCTTTCTGTGAAATCGGTATTTATCAAATCATCAAGTATCAGGTGTTCTATGTTTCTGTTGTATCCTCTCTGTATTTCCAGAAAAATCACATCACCTAATGTTTGCGGCGCTACCGCAACGGCTTCAACCTTTCCTTCTGTCGAGTGTCGCGCGTAGGCCAGTATGCCTGCGCGAATGTTGATCGTGCAGCTTATCAAACTGCCAGCACTCGTTACAATCCAAATCATAGGATAGGGATAATCTGTTATTGCATAGTCTTTTATTCCTGCGCCGAATAAATGAGCGGCACGTTCTGAAATATCCATGTCAATATAACCGCTGCCTTGCGTGTTCTCATTCCAAACAAGAGCGCGGAGCGTTTTCCCGCTCCTGCCTGCGTAGACCATTATTTCTTTTGTCCCTCTGGCTTGCAGATCATTTGATCCTGCATACTCGATAATATTCATATCGAAGGTTGCCGGGGTTGGCACTTCGCCAGTGTCTTTCCATGTGGTTCTTTCAGTCGCTGCAAGAAAATGTTTGCCTGCCGCTATCCACTGTATCCGGCTTCCGAACATATCGTTTTCCTCAAGGATTATAGCATCTGCCGGGTTGTCTCCTGCGGTAAAGTCTGTATATCTTGATTCCCCTGTCATGCTGTTTGGAGCTTTACTTAAATAAATACGGTTCGGTTCATTCTTTGTTCCTGCAAAACACAACCGTCCAGAGTCAAATGCTATTGTACCTGGACAGTTATTCTCTGTTTCAAAATCTTTCCCTACAAACGTAGGAAAAGATGAAGTAACGTATACTCCATTCCACGTAAGTTTCATTGGACGCTGTTCAGAATGTACTAACCACATACTATTTGCTGATGCGGCATAATGAATATTATGTAATTGCTCCTCTGTGTATGCGCTTGAGATTTGCTGCGTTACCTGATATTGTTCATTTCCTTGCCACACCCGAATAAGTCCCGCCGTTAATTCAAGTATGATGCAATTTCCGTCTGATAACAGCCAGTCTATTAATCGGGCCTCTTTATTGTCTGCTGTAGTTCCGTCATACCATGTTCCGGGCCGCTTCCGTAATCCTCCTGTCAGCATGGGAATAAAATTCTCCATGCGCTGCGCTCCCATTTCATGGGCTTGGCTGTCAATCCGTCCTGCTATGAGCGGGCTGTTTTCTCCGAGAAAAACATTGTAGAGCAGATTTATATTCAAATTCTTGCCTCTGTGTGAAAGTTTTTGCCCGCTGCCTCCGGATCGTAATTCATTTGAGCGTCTACTCTTTTGGCTATTTCAAGGGTTGTTTGGCTTTCTGCTGCTATCAGCGCGGTAAGCTGTTCGCTTGACGCTATTGCTGTTGATAATAAATAGGCAAGGTGTGTACTGACTGCCTTTCGTACTGTTTGCGGAAACTGGTTTGGATCATCAGGTCGGGCAATATAAATAATTTGAAGCGCATCTGAGTCGCAGAGTATTTTCCCATTTTCAACTTCATAAGGCACATACTCGCTTTCTTCCGGTCTCTTGCTAAATCCGCCATAAACTTTTATCAGCCTTATACAGTCCATTGGGTAATTAAATTGATAATCCCAGCCGAATTCCGGTTTCTCTGCGTTGGGTGCAAGGCGTAACCGCTTTCTGGCAAATTTGAAATCCCACTGTCCAAGTACATACTCTATGGCTTCGGGAAGGAATCTCCCGCAATATTCAGCCTCTTTGGTTCCGTCTGCCAAGTCTGCTATTGTATTGCTTCCCAGCCTGCCAAGAGCGCGGTTGCATATCTGCGTCCAGCTTGCTGTGTAGTCTACGCCATTAAGCTGTTGCATTTTCCGGTCTCCAATTAGGGTTTACCCATTCGTAATATTTAATATCGTTCCATTCGCCGTAGACGTTTTGTACCTGTTTTTCCATTATGCCGACAATTTTCCAGCCGAGTATTTTTGCAAGGCGGTCGTAAGTCTTTTCAACCGGGCTTCCTACCAAAACAAAAAAATTCATTTTCCTGTATTTCTGCATCAGGTAACGGATAAATGTCATGTAATCTTTTGCAAAATAATAACGATATTTTTCTGTAAATGATTTTACCGGTATTTCAAGCACGGCGCTTGCGGCTAAATTAACGGTCAGGTCTATACTGCCGATTACTTCCCCGTTATGTGTAGAAACCATGCGCTGGCGAATAACATCAAGGGGCAGACAATAATTATACCATTCGTCTCCGTCAACCGGATATAATTTTTTTATTTGCTCTTCGTACTTATCCGCCGGCTCAATCATGGTTACACCTTCGGCTGTTCGGACGTTGTGGTTACTGCGCCTGCCGGATCAGGCTGCTTGGCCTTTTCAGCCGCGGCAATAACTTCTTGAAGCTGCTCCACGCTCATGTTTTTTGTGTCTTGTATTCCGAGGTCTTTTGCTTTGGCTATCAGCTCCGCCTTTGTTGGCGGCTTCGGCTGTTCGGACGTTGTGGTTACTGCGCCTGCCGGATCAGGCTGCTTGGCTGCCTTTCTCTCTTTAACAAATTTGACTGCTTCTTCGTCTACCGGCGTGAAATAAGATAACGCTCCAAGTTCTTTTTTTGGGTCAAGCGCGATAAGCTGCGCCGCTATTACAGCGGTAATAATATAAACCATTCCGAAATTATAAGTTTTAACGTTACTGTGAATAAATTCGGTATTGCATAAAAACTTCATTGAGTTTCCTCCTGTGAAACAAAGTGAAAATTGCGCCGGTAGTTAAACCGGCGCTTATTGATTACTGTCTGGACTTCCTTGGCTGTGAAGGACCGGGTTCCAGAAAAGCTGTGATTCCGCTTCTCGCTTCGGCAAGAGCGGCCCGTACATACCTTTTATGTGTTTTAGGCATAGTTATGAACGCGAAGTTCCCCGCCTTCGGGTCGTAAACGGAAGCGCCGGTTACAAGGTCTGTGAAGTATTCATTGTCATCGCTGTGTTGCAATTTCGGTATTACTTCGATAGCAATGTCACGTCCATAAAAGTCATAGTCCGAGTGAAACACTACGGTCGATTCATGCTGTTCACCTGTGCGGTGGCTCTGCATCTCGGCACGGGGATCAATGGCTTCAAAGTCGAGAACATTTTCTGAACCAGTATTGGTTACGGTTCCAAACCTGCTATTAAAATCGGTCATTGTTTTTACTCCTTACCATGCTGAATCTACTTGGCTCTCGTTCTCGCTGATCGAGTCCCAAGGGCGAACCGGTATGCCGACTATTCTCGGCACTAATCCAAAGTTTTCAATCTCGCTGATTGTGATACTGGCGTTTCCCTTATCCCAAGCCGCGGCTTCAATCTGTCCGTATACGCTGGGCGATACAAACAAAACGGCGTTTCCGCCACCAGGTGTGGGCAAGAATGGTTTGCATCTCAATATTAAAAGTTTTGGGTCGAAGTGGTTGGGGTCGTCAGGGTCTACGGCTATGTTGCATATTCTCATAAATGACCGGGACATTCCTTCAACAATTCCGGCATTAATGGCGTACTGCCTTACCCATACATCATGAAAGCCTTTGCCGTCCGGCGCGGGGCGGTTAAGCATTCCTCTGTCAGTGTTTGAAAGTCCGGGACTGGTGTGTTTGCCGTAAATAAAATGAAAGCCTTTTTTACCGAATTCAAACAGCCATGCGCTGGTAAGCCCTGTGCCTGTGCCTCCTGCGGAAAAAACGTAATTCTTTGGGTCTACAATATTTTTTCTTTCTGTGAGGGCTTTAAACGCCTTGCTGTCGCCTGCGTTTTTTGGGTACAGTATGCGCTTGTTAAAATCCTGCATTATGCCTTCAAGGTTTATTGTGTCGTAAGTGTCCCGCGCCTTGTACGGATCATCTGCAAATTGCAGAATCTTGTCTGGCACTTCGCTTTCACCTTCGTAAATCTTTACAGGCTCTTTAAGGATATCAGCCGTTCCACCAACCGCAGGAATACCCGCGTTGACTTCTGTGAATTCACCACCTTCAAGGTGCTTTGCTCTTAATTCTTCGGTGTGTGATCCGTGTGTCGTGGGGAACCATGTTACTTCATCAAGGAAAGCATTGCGCTGTTGGAAGTCTGCAAGAAGGTTTCCGGTCTCCACATTGCCAGCCGCTTTGTTGGCTTCTGCCAATGTATACGGCTTATTCTGTGTTAATACTGCCATATTGGTTTCTCCAAAAACAAAGTTTTTGTTAGGGGACACTCCGACCAAAGGATTTAATCCTTCAGTCCTCGGGTCCCCCTCATTATGAAACCAACATGGCCGGATCGGTACTCGGCGCTGGCCTGCGCCTTTCTTTCTCCTCCATGCCAATCTTGCCGGGTCTCCTCGCTAACCGTCGAGGTCGGTAAAGAGTCGCCTCTTCTACCGTACTTACTGGTAGGTGGTCGCTTCCCAACGGGATACGACCTGTTATAAGAAATATACTTTATAAAAATAATTTTGTCAAATTATTTTTTTTCTCCGTATCTTTCTTTGAATTGTTCACTGTAAGTGTTCATCGGATTTTCGCCTTCCGCCGTGTTGGGCGGCTGTGTCTGCTCCGGAGGTTTTTGTCCAAGCGTTTCTTTTTTCGTGATACCATCCATCACTTCATCAAGTATTCCTGCCATGTTATTTTCTCCTGTCGCCGTAGCGTTCGTTAAATTGGTTACTCTTTGGGAGCGCGTCTTTCTTGTCTTCGGATTTTCCGGAATTTGCCTGCGGTATTGGCGGTTCTTTGTTTCCTGCCTTCCAAATATCAGCAAGTCCTCTTACAAATGCGGTACTGTACAACATTCCGCTTTGGCTCAATTGCTGTACAAGTTGTTTATCGCCGAGAGCTATCAATGCCCTTTTAAAGTATTCTTTTGTCTCGGTTGCATTCTTTTCATCACCGATGTCTTTAAGAAGTCTTTCATCGAATGTATCTGCAAGGTTTTTTTGCCGGGCTGTCTCGGCTTCGCTCACATTCTTGATAATTTCGATATACTGCCCGTACATTTGTTTTGCTTGATTTTTTGTCAGACCGATACTGCGGAAAAAATCAGCCAGTCCCTTCGCCGCTGTTGTTTTATCTTCATCAGCAACGGGGTCGGGTATCTGCTTCGGATCAATGCCGTATTCTTCTGATGTCTTGGGAATATCCATACGCTTCAAGAAAGCATCAATTTCTTCTGGTTTCGCATCTTTGCCGGGAAATATAACAGCGTTTTGCAGGCTTTTTCTGTTGGTAAATAGTTCGTCGAATACTTCTCCAAGCTGTTTACCTTTCATTTCAAGTAAAGAATCTTTGTGTTTTTCCTTTGTCTCTTTCGTGAGTTGCGCTCCCCACCAGCCTTTCCATTCTTCGCCTTCCGCTGGAGCGGCGTTCTGGTCTGCGGCTGGTAGCGTTGCTGGGGTGTTCTGGGGCGGTTTAGTTTCCGCTGGGTTTGTTGGCGGTGTTCCGCCTGTTGTTTTCGGGTCTACAGATTTCCTCCTTCATCTTTTTGATTATTAATTATTTGTTCAAGGTCGCGGTCGTTTGCGTTATTTAATCGCGCTTCTACGTCCTCGAATAAATTGCTGGGGTGAATAATACCAATCTTCCCAAGTAGCCGATTACAAAACCCTATTAACATTTGGTCTATTTCTCTGGCATCTTGTGAGAAGTATCTACATTCATTCAATATCCATGTTAATACGTTCTTTCCGTCATCGGTGTTAAAAGCCCTGCGGAATATTTGTCTTTCCTCACGTTCAATCTTTGCATTTTCAATCATTGCGATGCTCTTCCTGCCTGAGCTTGTTGCAACATTTCAGGCGGTATTTTACTTATATTTGCAAGGGCTTGGCTTCCTACTGCCAATCCTTGTAACTGCTGCTGCTGCGCCATTGCCTGCTGCTGCGCCTGCGCTCTTGCCTGTCTCATTCTCTCAACGTCCGCCATGTCATACACAGTCCGTTTATCCATGCCGTATGCTTCCGCGATATTTCGTACCTGTTGATCTAAATTGATATTGTCCAGTATCTGTGGGTTAAGCTGTGCGAGGGCTGTAATTTCCGCTATGGCTTGCTGGCTGCTACCGAGCATTAAATACCTTCTCTGCATTTGCGCCAGTGGGCTGATCATATCAAGGCGTAAATGTCTGTCCTGTTGGTATAGGCTGTCAGGCGGTCTTGGTATTCGTCCGCTTAAAAGTTCTATGCTGAATAAATCCTCAAGCAGAGGCTCGAGGAATTCTGCGGATAAGCGTCCGTAAAATGCTGACATAAGGGCTGCTTTTTCTCCCTGTATGCCAGCCACTTCCGTTGCGGTCTTCTGCTTTTCCATGTTCTGGCTCAAGATTAAAAAAAAGTCCGTGTAATAGGCTTCGTTAATTGCTTTTTGTAATTGTGCAAGATCGTTCATCATGCCTTCGGGGTTCCCTGTTACCTGAACCAGTGCAAAGTCTTCACCTGGGCGTATGCTCGTAACGCCGTTAGGTTTCAAATTAATTCTGCCGTTCAATCCTTCGGTCGCTTTTATAGGCGGTCTGCCCATCTGCTGTACAAGTCTCGATAAGTCGCCTCTTACACTGTTGGCTTGCCTAATGTCGGGCAATTCCATTGTTCCAGGGCTGTTTGTTCCCCACACTCCGCCGTCAAGATTACGACTCCATCTCCAACAAAAAAAAGGTTTAAGTTGAAAGTATCCGTCCATGATGGCATTTTCTCGGTCAATGTCTGCCCAGTATACTGTATAATAATCCTTGCCTTGCTGTCGTTCCACATCTATGTCGTATCGCTCTACTGGTAGTATTGCTTGTGTAAACTTCCAAAGTTTCATATTCCCTTTGTCGTATGCTTCTTTGATATTCTTCGGTAAATTCTTATCTCCAAATATTGAAGCGGCGCGAAAAGCGTCTATCCAAAAATCTCGGAATAATACGTCTACTTCACCGAATGGGTTTTCATCTATACAGCAATATTTTAAATGCTGGGTTTTGTATGAGGGTATACGCCGAATAACATCATCCTCGCGCGTCATTATCGCGGTTCCGAAGTCTGCGCAGCATTTAACGAAAGTTCTACCTTCATCATAAAAATTACTTTTCTGCGTCTGTCTGTACATTAATTTCTCGGCGTATTGAAGCCAGTCGGTTTCTTCGCTGCTCATATCTTCTATGTCTTCAAGCGCGGCTTTAAACCATGCCTGATTACGCGCGAAGCTGTACCCCTGTATTCCGTCCGCGAGGGTGTTACTCGCTTTAATTGCGGTAGTGTCGTATATATCGGTTGTGTTTTCCGGTTTCTGCGCTGCGTCCGGTTCATCTTGCCAGTTCATGTCCGGGTTAATGTATTTCGCTGTCTGTTTCCAGTTCGCGTCCAAGTTTGAACGGTTGTCTTTTATTTGCTTTTGTATTTTAATTAGCCTTTCAAGACTGCTTTTTGCAATGCGCGGGGTCTGTTTCGTTTTTTGCTCTTGGTTTACATTTCCCTCCTAAAAATAATCTGCAGGGTTCCAGCCTACAGTCACATTCTGTTCTGATGTCTGCTCTGGAATGCCTTTCTCTTTCCTGTTGAATATCCACCATGCTCCTAACAAAAAAACCACCACGAGGTCATCGTGATCCTGTTCGGTTTCAGCTTCAAATTTACGGTTTCCTGTGTTCTCGTTCACCTTCCCTTTAAACTTGTAGAGCTGCGTCTTAAAATCCTCGTTCCATCTGCCCGGTGCTACGCGTACCCTTCCCTGCTGGATCATCACCTTGCCTGCGTCCACTAAATCCTTTTTAGGTACGCTTATAGATTCCACTACTCTGGCCTCGTAGAGTGATGTGTTATTTTTGAAAACCTGCCCGAATTGCGCATAATGAATATTTGGCTTTTCGCCTCCGCTGAATATAATCGGCATTGGGTAAAGTCCGCGCTTCCTCATCAGTTCCACCACTGCGTCTCCTACACCAGTCCCATCCACGATAAGGTCTGTGTTCATTCGCAGTTTGGGGTTTTGCATCAGTGTTGCAGTGCGGTCTGCCATTTCTTCATAACCGAGGCCCTGATATTTCTCAATTAGTTCAATGTCGTAATAATGAATTACGCGATCGGAGGTTACTAATGTTTGGTTTCCGGGTATGAGCTGGGCGTTATCGTGAAATAACATAAGAGCGAAAAAATCGCGCTTCTTAGCTATGTCGGCAGTTAATATATATTCGTGTACAAGTTTTCCTTTTATTAATCCTACCATGCTGTAGTTAAAAAGTCAAATCCGGTTCTACTTCCCCGATATTATCCGGATTGAATGATTCCACAGTGTTATTCATCATGCGTTCTATTTCGTCATAACCGAAAATTTGATCTTCCGGCTCAACGAATTGTGGGCCGTATTCCTGTCGGTACATTCGCGGCCCCATTTCTCCGAGGTTAAACTCCTGTTCCTGTTGGTTTCTGTGCCGGGGTGAGTCAAAGCCTATTATTCCTTTCTCTGCGCATTTTCTGCGGTATTCTTCTTCCGGCTCTGCGGGGATTAGCCTGAACTCCAAGTCTACCACTTTCCATGGGCTGCGTATTTCATACCGTTCCCACTTTGGATTATTGAAACTCTTATAAAAAAAGCCTTGTTTCCCATGCGGGGTGCTGATGCTGATCAGTTCGCAGTCCGGGTTCTCTGTCAGCATTGGTATTACTCCCGATGTGTAAACAATATCCTCTATGCGGCTGGCTTCATCCAGCAGTATAAGACGCGGTGTGCTGGGGCCTCTGGCTGCCTTCTCGGTCGCAGGTACAACCATTATCCAGCTGCCGTTATCCAAAATGATCAGCCGGTCGCTGTCTCTCTCCCTTTTGGGGTATCCTTTGTCTTGGGCTATGAAGCTTTTTACTTTCTCCATGTCCAGGAATGCCTGATATTCTGTAGCAGCGATTATTATTGATACGCTCCCCGCATAATGCTTGGCAATGTGGCAAGGCTTGGCGCTGACAATTGTACTCTTCCCGGCTTGTCTCGCTCCGTTGATAACTTTCCGTTTGTGTACGCTCGAAAGAATCGCTTTCTGCCATTCGTAGGGGTAAAAGCCAAGGCTACGCACGTAATGGTAACACGATATTGTGTGCAGAAGGCTGAGGGCGTCATTCTTGGTAGTCTGTAATCCTTTCAAGTTCGCCAATTATTCGTTCCCTTTCCTCCTGCGAGGCGTTGGCTTGGTTCAAAATTAACACCTTCAAATCCACTATTTGGGTATTCTGAGTTGTCGCCTGAGGGGTTTCTTCCTTTCCCCAGATAAACTCTGTGATCTCCTTTGTGGTTCGGAAGTCTCCTTTTCGTGCCGCCGCTATTGCTCCGGTAATGAATGAAAAAGTCATAGCGCTTACTTGGTCATACTCGCTTTTCATTAAATCGTCTAATTGCGCCAGCGTGTTCCCTGTGAATATGTTTTGAAGGATCAGCTGTGCGTCCTTCTTGCTCATTTTGCATTCCTTGAGCCATTTCTTCGGGAGTTTCGGTTTCCGTCCAGCTCCTTTTCCCCTGTTTGGCTGGTTCATTATGTTGACAGCTTTTCCTTCCAACTGTGATGGCATTGACATGGATCATTCCTCTTTTGTCTGATTTCAGTCTGAAATACAAAATATTCCACTTTTGCGCTTCAAAATATTCATGAAAAATCCTCGACTTTAATGTCTTGTGTATGTCCTTCTCGCTCCCGTGTAACTTTCAAGTTTGGGAAAGCCTCCATTGCTCGCCTGACTATTACATCGCAATAATAGAGGTCTATTTCGATTAATCGCGCTTGTCTCCTGCAGTCATGGGCTGCTATTAAAGTGCTTCCGCTCCCTGCAAATATGTCAAGAATTATATTGTTCTTGACGGTGCTGTTTAGTAAGGCGTTTTCGGCTTTTTCCAATGGTTCCATGCTGTTTTCTATGGCGTTCTTTATCAACGCCACGGGTTTCATTGTCGGGTGCAGGTTTGCTTTTAAGGGTTTTTCATAGTGCCACAGGCTGGTCTGATACTTCCCCATTCCGTAGAATTTATGGGTTTTCTTCCAACCATAAAGTATAGTCTCATGCTGATATTCGTAGTCTAACCGTTCTATGCTGAAATTGCAACTGTTCTTACACCAGATCAGTTGATGTTTTACCGGGATTTCTGCTTTTTGCAGACTGTTCATGAAGATTCTTAAATTTACACCCTGCGGAGCTGTGATATAAAATGCCGCATCATCTTTCAAGTAGTCTTTCATCAGAATAAAAGCCTGATTCAAAAAACTTTCCATGTTGTCGCCTTCCATGTTGTCGCCTTCTATGTTGTTCATCAAGCTGTAATTTTTACCTTTTGCTTTGTTCATGTCTATGTTTTTCTTACCTAAATTCACTCCGTAGGGAGGATCAGTAAATACTAAATCGGCTCTCTCCGCTCCCAGCAGGCGCTGGTATGTTCCAGCACTGGTGCAGTCTCCGCAAATCAGCCGGTGTGTGCCTATATTGTAAATGTCGCCGAGCTTAGTTATGGTTGCTGGGGCTTCCGGTATCTTCCCCAGTTCCTCTCTGATATTGTTCGGAGGCCGGATATTCATTCCCAAGTCTTCAAAGTCTATATCTAAGCCCTTTATGAAGTCCTCAAAGCCTTTTTGTGATATTTTCCCGTATTGACTGCTTATCTTAAGCAGGATTTCCTTCGCGTCCGCTTCGTCCTTCGCTTTAATATAAACTACCGGCAATTCCGGGATTACTATGCCTTCGTTTTCCATGATGATCATAGTTTCATGACGTCCTGTTCCGTCAATCACCCAATTATGTTCGTTGTCTCTCCAAATGAAAAAAGGTACAACAATACCGTGTTTTAATATGCTGGCTTTTATCTTCCGGTAGTCTTCTGAAGACCTATTTTTCAACTCTCCTTGAAATATTTCAAGGCTGTGTAACGGCAGACGGTCTTCAACATAGCAGGTTATCTTGATTACAGGGGTTATTACAGGGCATTCCTTCCTAACGTTTGAAAAATATTTTAATAATTATGAAAGTGATTATTATCAGCAGAAGAACGCCGATAGCTATTCCCATTTTCAAAATTAAATTATCTTTCTTGAGGATTATCTTTTTCAGTTCATCTTCGCGCTCGTATGCCGCGGCCAGTTCTTCGTCACGTTCCTGCATCCGCTCCGCTATTTGTAAGTTGTATCTCTCTAAGTTTTCGATTTTCATCAATGATGTCCCTAACAAAGCGGTCGATTTCTCGCTGTATGTCCTCGATGTTTCGGCTTCTTTCAAGGCCGCCAATAAGTCGTTCTGTAATCCTGTCAATTCGATCTGAAATCTCGTGTTGATATTCTCCCAGACGCTCAATGTTGTTTCGGAGCTGCTTAATCTCTGCCCGCTGCTCAACAACAAGGGTTGCGTCTTCCCATGCATTGATTCCGGTTCTTCTTGAGGTTGTATTACACCCGCTGATAAACAAAGCCACAAAAACAAAAAAAACAATACTTTTAATTTGGCACACATCTTTCCTCCTGATTATACTGCTTTCATTAATTCAAAATGGGGATTGTCCCATCCCTTTCCCCATGTCTGTCCAAACCCTCCGGCGCACCAGTCCAAGCCGCAGGCTTCGGCAATACCTCCTATTTCCTCCCATACTTTTTCAGGCGCGTTCCACCACGGATATCCCGGCTTACCTACTATCTCGGGACATATATCTACGGCGTTTCCTCCGGTATGGTTTGATACTCTTGCGTTGGTAACAATGGTATTTTCCCGCTCTTTTAACAAATACAGTCCAGCTTTCTCCCGCAAACGGTTCACTTCTTCTATGTTTTGCCGTCCTTGGGCATAATATGCGTCTTGTACCGCTTGGCTGCGGTCTGTCTCAATGATCAATACGTTGTATTTTTCTTCTTCGCAGCGTTTAAGAAACTGCTTAACAACTGCAGCGAGCCTTGGCTGTAAAGCGTCAATGTTTCTGTTTACTCCCATTTTCTTTTCCCTTTACGCCGTACCGGCACGTTCTTTTAATACAACAATATACCGTTCGTTTTTCTCAATACATTTTTTCACAATCTCTACACGCCATTCGTCTTTCATTTCTAAAAAACTATGAAGATAGTTTTGATATATAGCTATCTTTTTTTTGCAAGTGATCATAACTTCGCGGCTGACGCTTTTAATCCATTGGTCTATTTTATCGATCAGCTGCTGGCTTATCTGTTCCCATGCTGGTAAAAGTTGATCTTTGTTGCATTGAATTTCTTTAGATGCTGATGATAGGGATATATATTCCTCTTTGATCATCAAAATTAACCGTTCCCGGTATTCTTTGAAATTCTCCGGCATTAACTCGGTAGTAAAATGATTGTTCGCCACGCTGTCGTATAACGGGAAACGAATTGATGTCGATATCGCCACTCTGGCAAGTGTACACATTTTTAAATCTGCAAAAACATTGTTGATCCTTAGCTTCATGTTGTTTGTAATTAGGCGTATTTGCCTAAGACAAATCTCGTCAACTTCTCTTGTATCTTCATTCATCTTGAATTCGGTACTTAAGTTGCGCTGTTCCATTTTTATCGGGCCGAGTGAACTTATTCCGAGTTTCTTCACTACAGAAATAATTACAATAGCCAGTAGTATCATTAGGAACGCTATACCGATAATTAAAAGTGCCAAATTCTCAAACGGCATTTCAGTGAAATTTGCGTTTAATTCTCCTCTTACAAAATACCTCCTTTATTCCGGTAAAATTCATTTCCGGTTAATTCAAATAATACTTCGTTTATATTATGTTTTGCGCCGACTGCCAGTTCAATTTCCTGAACTATCTTTATTTCTTCAGTTTTAAGTATATTGTGGAGTATATTAATATATTCTCTTGCTTCTGATAATCTTCTTATCTGGGTGTTTTTATCATCACTTGTGTGGATTTCTTCGTGTGGGTTTTGGGAATTACGTTCGTTGGATTTATCTACTGTGTTGCCGTTTCCGAGTACAAATCGCTCCTCATGCCTTCAATGATTTCATCAAATTTTTTACTGTTGACTTGGCATTGTATCATGGTACTGATAAGCCTGTCTATAGTTTCTTTCCGTTCTTTTTTAGTGTATTTTGACCAGCTTTTTAAAACACCCGCGGCGAGCGGTTGTCCGTCTGCCCCACGGCATACAGTCTTCGGTATGCCCTGTTTGGCGCTGCTTGCTCCCCAGCGAAGCCCGTTCTCTGTCTCCTCAACGTATCGGTATCGTTCAAATCCTGCGCCGAGGTCTCTCTTTATAAAATCCCGAAACTGTTCAAAGTTTCGGGCGTTGTAACTGTGAGCCCCGCTGGACCAGAATTCCTGCAGGAGCGCGTGAAAAGCGCGGTTCTGTTTCTCCGTTGGCGTGTCAGCCTCCACCGCTTCGTAATACCTTCCTTCGGTCAACTCGTCTCCGGCATAAGTGCCGGGGCCTGTGCATAGTATTCTCATTTTCCTTCCTCCAATCTACCGGTTTAATTCCGCTAACGTTCTGAGCATATTCCAACTTTTCTATAAGCTGCTCTCTTGTCAGTTTTCTTTTGTGGTACTCATTGATGAAATGCCGAAACAAATTAAAAAAATCGTGATTCATAAATCCTCCTTTCCTAAAATGGTATCTCGTCTTCATACTCTTGCTTGACTGTTTTCGGTGTTGTAATTCTTTTCCCTCTTACAATATCCATGTAATATTCCGACAGCTTTTTTACATCATTTGAATTTGGCACTCCTTCTTTCGCTTGTACTTCTTGACAGCAGTCAAAAATGAGTGAATCAAATGTCCTGCAGTTTTCGCATTTTCCCCTGCTCGTAGCAAAACAATATTTTTTCTCGCATACAATTCCGCGTTCTGATACGTTCCGGCATTTCATGCACTTTTCGACGTAGTTCATCGGCATGGAATACAACGCGTTCTCTTGGTTGTAGGAGTGGTAAATTATATCTTCCCATTCTCTTAAAAAACATTTGTACCAGTAGTCCGCTCCGCATTTCAAACAAAATCTGCCGTCAATATGAATTTTCGCTTCACAGGCCGGACATTTTTTGTATCTGTATAATTTGCTTGCCTCTGTTTTTTTGTCGCCTTCTCCTCTCATTTGGTCTCCTTCCTGAATTGCTGGTCGATTGCGTTATCATCGAAGTAACGCTCAACGCCGGTCTTTAAAAATCCCGCAAGTGATCCGTATGGCGGCGGGTCTGAATATCCGGAACCGGCTTTCGTCTTGTGCCAGTGATAGTTTCCGATAGCGTTTTTTATTTCTTCCCACGTGTAATGCTGAAAAGTTCGAAGGATTTCCTGTGAGTCGCTCCAGCGCATAATTAAATCACGGCATTCAGGCTTGAGGCCTTTCTCATTCCAAAATATACGCGCCTTTTGGAATACAGTTGCACCGTCTTCTTTGGTTTCAATGGGTTTGTCATCGGGGCAAGAAGTTTCTTTATTTTCTGTCGCCACTTTTGGCGGTGGAGGTTCATTATTTTTAGCGGTCGGTATGGTTTCTATTTTACTGCTTACTTCGCAAATATAGAGCAGACGTTGCTGCTCTACAGTACGGCTTATTAAATAGCCTGCTTTAATAAGCTCCTGTATTTGTCTGCTGGCTGTTTTTCCTGATAGAGTTCCGTCAAAGAATTTATTACTGGCCCAGCAAAAACCAGTTTTGTATGAAAGTCGCGCTATCTTGCCATAGAGTATTTTCGCGCCGTCGCTTATACGGTCGTCTTCCAGTATGTCTCCCGGAATCGTAATTTCTCTAAAATCGTATTTTTTTACAGAGCGCCTCCCAAATTAAATTTATCATTTCCCCTCATGCCTCCATTGCTGCCTTAACTAGAGCCTTTGCCGTTTTAACCGGCACGGCATTGCCGATCTGTTTTGTCTGTTCCGTTGTGTTCCCTGTGAGAATGTAATCGTCCGGGAAGCCCTGCGCTCGTTTCAGCTCATGGTTTTTTAACATACGGAAACGAATATCCAAATACATACCGGCTTCAACAAGGCAATGTTCTGCCTTTGTAACAATCGTAGACAGCGGTTCATCAATCGCCCTTGCCCTGTCCTTTGCGGAAGTCTGTCCGATATTAAATACAAACGGGCTGACAATACCGCCTGCCTCACTTTTTAAAACCGCCGTCATGAGATTTAATCTTCCTTGCGCTAATATTGTCCCAGCAGGGTAATCTACTGGTTTTGGCATTTGCCCGAATTCATGTCCCATGAGCAGAGAGACAGGATAAACAAGCCCATGATGAGTGCCGCTTCCTGTAACCGTTGAAAGCGGTAAATCGAGTGAATTAACATCACTTGTGCCGTATAAAACCGCCAAGAAGGGCTTGGCAAAATCCCCCCAGTATTTTCCAATTCCAGTCGCTATCCGCCGGATTGTCGCTTCGGCAAGCGGTTTTTTCCTGTCAAAAATAGAAGTCCCTAGTATTGTCCAATCAATAATATCCCGCGCCGGTATCCATGGTTGGCAACCTAAAAGATTATCTCCGTTGCTGCCGTCCATGTGGGTAATTTTCGGCCATACTATACGCTTTTTACCTCTCACCGCCTGAACAAATAAGCGGCGGCGCGTAGTGGGGTCTCCGTAGTCCGCAGCGGTAAGAATTTTCCAGTCTACGGTATAACCAATACTTTGTAACGCCGAAATAAACGCATTAAAAGTATTCCCTTTTTGTTTTTGTATTGGTTTTCCTGTACTGTCCAGCGGCCCCCATGATAGAAATTCTGGCACATTTTCTATTATTACACGCTCTACATACAATTCTGATAACCATTTTAGTATAAGCCACGCCGAAGCGCGGCTTTGATCGCTTCGCGGCCGCCCGCCCCTTGCTATGCTATGATGAGTGCATTCCGGCGAAGCCCACAATAGATTAACTTTTTTTCCGCGTATTACGGCTGTAGGATCAAGCTGTTCTACTGATTGACACCAATGCTCCGCGCTAGGGTGGTTCGCCGCATGGGTTTCAATAGCGCGTTCCCAATGATTTATCGCAGTAAGGCTTACCTTCATACCTTGTTCCTCGGCGGCTTGCATTATCCCTGTCGATTCACCCCCGGCACCGCAAAACATATCCACAACGTTAAAAACTTTTTTCACTGTTTTTATCCGCCTTTGCATTCAAAAAAAATATTTCGTCTAGAATTTCGATTGCTTTTGTGTTTCTGAGTGAAATAACCACTTCGTTTGTTTCTTTCTCGCCTGTATAATATGCGAGGTATATTTTCGTATGGCTCAGATTGTGAAAGTTATTTATACATCTATTTATGGTATTTAGAATCTGATTTCTTTTTATTATATGCCTTGCTGTATCTGTTGTTAACATTCTGTTTTCCTTCTGTGCTGGTTCGCGCTCTTGCAGGTACTCCAATGGGGTATGTAGCCTATCTCCGTAGCCTGCTGCTCATCGCCTTCAAATACGCATGATAAAACTTCCCCATTGGGTGTGATTACTCTTCCTTTCGCTTTTGGTTGAGCCCAATATTTGACGCCAATAGGATTACAGGGCATCATCTTCCCTACCTTAGTGGTGATCCAGATTATCTCTGCTCCGCATGATTTGCATTTCGCCATTGTCGTTTTACTCCGATATGTTCTCAATGAAAAGCTGGCGGCATTCTTTTAATAAAGATTTGCACTTGACCATTTTCTCCTTCGATACCTGCTGTTTTTCGTCATCGGACAGCGTTAAAAATATCACCAGCTCCGGGAACTCCTCGGTCAGTTCTTTGTCTGTGGATATCGTGTTCAGGGTTTCAAGGATGAGTTTGTAATTCTTCTGGGCCTCAAAATATATAAATATATATTTCCTCACGGCCTTGACGTATTCCTCAGCGAACTCGTTACTGACTATGATTTCCCATTTTTCTGCGAAACAGGGAAATGATTTCAATAGTTCTATTTCTCCCGATGGTATAAAGCCGAAGTCCTTATATTGACGCTGTTTACATCGCTCTATGTCAATAAAACCATCTGGGAAATTCTTCCCTCCGTACAGGTGGTTATCAAAATATATGAAGTCTGAATATTTTGTCATTTCCTGTAACGGAACTTCTATAAATTGGCGCTCGGCTATCTGCGTGAGTTCCTTCTGTAAAACTTTATAGGCTGTGTCTCTTTTCTTTGCGCTGATGGCTATCGCTGCTTTCCGAGCAATGTCCTGTTTATTTGTCTTGCTTAACTTCATTACTCTATCCTCCTCTTAATATTTAAAATCCGTAAAATGCAGTATTGCCATTTTGCCATCTGGATATATTTTGAACCATTCATAAAATTCACTTTGTTTTGTGAAACCGTCTTTCATATAAATAGATTCTAGAGGCGCTTTGCTATGCTGTGTTCCTGCGCCTTCTTGATTTAAAATCTTTATTTGTACTTTCATTCCTCTGGTTTTTCCTCTACAAACTTCCTGTCCGTGAGTATATAAAATGTATCCGGCTTTATTCTTTTACCGTCTACTTTTGCGGATTTAACTGTTTTAATCTTCCAGTTTCCTTTTTTATCTTGTTTCCATTCAGCTAACACTAACCAGTTTCCCAATGTTCCGGCTGCTTTTCCTTCTCTTCCCATTGATAAAGCCACACTATCTTTCCCTTTTACAATCGCCGCGCTTTGGTCGCCTGTGTTTGTCGCCGCGCTTTGGTTGCCTGTGTTTGTCGCCGCGCTCTCGTCGCCTGTGTTTGTCGCCGCGCTTTGGTTGCCTGTGTTTGTCGCCGCGCTTTGGTTGCCTGTGTTTGTCGCCGCGCTTTGGTTGCCTGTGTTTGTCGCCGCGCT
>Ga0268262_10000032_pt1 | contig 154891 bp, 121 predicted proteins | sample TergutNc150P3_FD_190354 | JGI IMG/M metagenome (GOLD analysis project Ga0268262, IMG submission 190354) | Nasutitermes corniger P3 segment gut microbial community from laboratory colony in Florida, USA - Nc150 P3 (SPAdes) (version 2) | ecosystem: Host-associated > Arthropoda: Insects >...
TAACTACGCCGCTGTTTGCATCATTTGTGGCATGGGCGCTTGTACCTGCTACGGTAAAGAAATCTTCCGAAACGCCGGTCAGAGTATATCCTGTTTTTGGCGTAATGGTGATGGTTGCCGTATAAACTGTGCTGTATCCGAAAGTCGCATCGTTAGGAGACCATGTTATTGTACCGGTGTATTGTGCCGTTTCGGTGATGGTGGTTACGGGTGTTTGTCCTGCTACGGGTACTGTTACGCCTTCAATTTCCGCGATGTTGATAACTACCGGAAGTACTTCAAAACTTGTGGCAACTGTGGCTTCTACACTGTTGCTGCCGTAGATATATATAATTTCGTTGTAAGTGCCCACTGCCAATCCTGCTTTAGGCTGTACGGTAAAAGTAGCCGTAGCGCCGGTAGAGGCAAGGGTAGTAGTAGAAAGCGTACCGATATCATAATTGGTAGAGGTGGGTTGTGTAAGTGTAACGCTTCCTGTACCGGTGTTTGTAATGGTAACCGTTTGGGCGTCTGGTTGCGTGTAAGGCGTTTGCAGCGAACCAAAGGAGGTTATTGTAGAGGCTGAGATGGTATAGGTCAACACTTCACTTGCTGTAAAACTATATTCCGCTACTGATTTCATTGTTTCTTTGTTTCCAACATGGTCTTCTGCAATAGCAAAGAAGTCATAATGGATTCCGGGAGTGCCATTGAAATTGTACGTTTCACCGGGCAATACAGAGGCGCGGGAAATATAAGCGCCGTAGTCTTCAGATACATACAATTCCACACGTTTTACGCCACAACCTCCCGGATCATCATGGGTTTCAAAAGAGAATTGAACTGCTGACGAAGACAAGGTTGTGCCTGTCAAACTACTTTGTGGGGCGACTGCATCTACTGTATTACTCCATGTATTTGTACCGATTTCTTCATTATCATCAAAAACAATCACTGCTTCCGCTATAATCTCGTCTCCGGTTACTGTAGTGGTTGCGGGCAAAATGGTGAAACTCACATATCCTTCTCCGTTACCTGTCTCTTTGTCGTTGACCGGCAAAAATCCCAAATTGGCATTAATGGGTTCAACTCCTGTAGCAGGATCAATAGTTTGGAGTATCCAAAACAGTTCTCTGTTTACAATATCAATACCGGCAGTTACATCCACCCAGATGCCCATAGATTCGGCAAGATTCAAACGTTTGTAGTAGTTCACCGTGTTTGCAGGAACACTAAACACAAATTCTCCGAAGCCAAAGTCTCCCATACGGAAACTGTTAATATTTTGCCTGTTGTTCACAGGGTAAGTAATCTTCACTCTGGATGCGGGGGCAGTAGCAAATTCGGGGTCATTTTCGTAATGAATAGTATAAGATAATTTGTCGCTTTGCGCTATCCATTGCGGCTCACCGTAGCCTTCGGGACCTTCAATCTCGTTCGGGTCAACCGAACAAAGCACTTTTATTACACCGAAATAGCATTCATTGGTTGCCCTAAGCGATCCGTTGCTTGCAATAATTTTATAGGTTCCCGGCGTTTGAGCAATAATGGAAGAACTGTTTCCAAGCAACATATTTTCTCTATACCACGCGAATGTATTGCCTACCGTACCTCCCTGTACTTCTGTATTTAATGTTAATGTGCTGGGTATAACGCCTCTGCAATCACGCCAATACATATCACCGGGATTCACTGCTACTGCATAGCCGTCTGTAGTATGTCCCAAATTATGCCGTATGCTGAAAAGCATATCGTTGGGCAACGTATTTACAAAAATATCAATTGTGCTTATAAAGCCCGGAGGTAACAAGTTATTCATACCTGTTCCTGTTGTAAGCGGCAAAATCAAAGCATTTTCTCCCAAATCAAGCGCTTCTTGAGTAAGAGCAATAACATTATGGGTTTCGCAAACCAGATTCAGTATTGGATTTATGATGTCCGTATTTCCTGCATTGCCGTATTCCAATGTTAGTTTAGCAGGTCGGTTAGGACGGATAGCATCAGAAGAAGCAGATAAGTTCAGTGCGAGTTTTTGCTCTACCCCTGCTTCTATGCTAAATCCATTCACCAACTCACAATCGGGGTCAGAGCCGTTTCTTGCTTTTACCGTATAATTGCCTGTTGGCTTGGAAGCCAGATTAAAGGTTGCCCTGATGGTGGCATTATTGATAAACTCAATACTTGCAGGGGTGATCTCCGGACTACCTGACTTTTCAAGCCATATCGTTGTGGTGGGGGTAAATTTGGCGCCCCGAATTAACACCGTAACCTGTCCTGTATTACCTCCATAATTCGGAGTAATAGAGCGAATTTCAAACGGCAATATTTCCGCAAGTATTTCAACATGTTGCAAATCTCCGGATAACCTGCGCCCGGAAACGGTTATGCCATAATAATCGGGTAAGGTTGATGGAATATACGTATTAGGAGTTGCCGTAAATTGCCCTTCCGAAGAGTAATCGCAGTTGATATTATTGGCAACATTATTCAAAGTAGCATAAAGATTATTGGTGGCTGTCGGGTCGTTAGAATCAAGCGAAACTAAAATGGTTTCTCCTGTAATACCAGTCGTTTCCAATTTATACTCAATGGGGTAAGCATTCATCAGAGTGCCGGATACAAGGGTGTTCACCGGTAAGTTTATCAAATGTACCTGCACCGGATAATTGGAGGTTGCCGTGTTGTTTGTTTTATTTGTTTCATTATAGGCATTCAACGCATCTGTTTTTACAATCACATAGTAATCACCCTCTTTTAATCCTGATATTCTTGTGGAAAAATTACGGGCGATGGAACTGAATGCCGGAATGTTGATGGCTCCGTTTACCTGACCTAACAATACACTGTTGATGTTATACTCAGGCTCCATAGAAAGATAAATCAAATCTCTGAGATTACTGCCTGATACCGGCGCTGCCGCGTTGTTTCTAATGTTGTAAGTAACGTGAATATCCTCCCCTGAAGTTATTGTAAATTCAGCATTAATATTATAAGGTTCCAAATCTCCCGCCTCCGGCATAGTAACCGTAATATTCCTTGAGAAAAGATTGTTATACTCATTGCTTTCCGTAATTTGGTTATTTGCATCTGTTTTTAACCACAATACAAAATTACCCTGTTTCGGCAGGGGAACCGTAACCGTAACCGTATCTTTATAACTTGCACCACTCAACAATGTCATACTTCTTGTTTTGATTTGCAACTGCAAGTCTCCGGATAGAGGAGCATCAGGATCGTTTGAAAGGATGACCACATCACGCCACGACTTGGCAGTAATATTTCCAGAGCCACTGTTAATTATTGTATAAGCAACCCTGAATTGCTGTCCGCTTAGGGTTGGGTCTAAAACAGTAAGGTTTGTAATTCTCAAATCGGGTAGCGGCACAGATTCAATCTCTATCTGTTTATACATATAGTTATTGCTGCGATTAATATCCGGATTGAGGCTTCTGTTATCTACAGCCGCAATCAAATAGTAGGTTCCGGGCGAAAGCATAGGAACAGTATAACTTGTTGTTACAGAATATGTCCCATCTGGCGCTATGTGCCCGATATGTCTTATTTCTTTTAACAATTGTGCCGAAGAAGAATAGGTGGGAGTTGTTGAAAGGTAGAAAGCATCGTACCATGTGTCGTACAGCGTATTCTTTTCGCTTATGTTCTTAATTTGCAGGGACAGATTAACACTTGCATTCCATGGTAGTGTTGTTGCGGATACGGTGAAACTCATAGCCGCCAAATCCAAAGGATATACACTAACCTCTATGGAATTGGAAGCCGTTACGTTGTTATCTTCTGTTTCGTGTTCATAATAATGATTATCGGCATCGGTAAACACTAAAATATAATACGCACCTGATATTGTATTTGGAAGTGTTACATTGCAACTCTTAGTGTAAGTATCGTCAATATCAAGGTCTCCGGTATTATTTACCGTGTGAAGAAGGGTGGCAGTATTATCTAATACGGTTTCCCTGGAAATATAGATTTTATCGTTCCAATATCCTCCGGTAACGGATGAATTTCCAATGTTTTGCACCGTATAATCAACAATAATGTCAGTGCCGGCTACTGCTCCGGAGGGAATGGTAATTTCCGTAACCACAAAGTCGGGTGAAGGTGAAAGCGTAATGGCAATCGGTTTGCTGGTAACGTTATTGTTGGTGTCCTCTTCACAAATGGCGTGGTTTGCATTGACAAAAGCGTGAATATAGAAATTGCCCTGAATGCCATTGGGCAAATTGAGCGTTGTCAATAAATCTTCTGTTGCATCAGGCGCCAAAGTTAAGGTTACATTATGCTCGCCCATCAAAGTTGCCGTAGCCACATCCAAAACAAGTGATGCAGAAATAAAGAATTTTGTATTCACTTGTTTGTTAGTTACCGCTCCGTTATAATCATTTTGTATGGTATAATTAATGGTAACAGGCTGTCCTGAACTTCCGGTTACAGGAACAGTCAGATTCGTAATTATCAAATCGGGAGCAAGAAGGTCTTGGGCAGGCATAACGAAAGTGTTGTTTTCGGTTTCCCCATTCTCAAACAGTTGTTGTGTAGCATCGGTCGTTGCAATAATATAATAACTTTCGGAACTGATGCAGGGAATTGACAGGGTTGTTGTTTTTACCACAGATTCTTCTGCATCTAAGGAAATGGGATATTTGAGCGAATCTATCAGCCACGCCGTTTCGGGATCAAAGATTTCGGAAGTAGAAATATAGAATTTATCCGTAATGGTCTCATTGATTACTCTTCCAAGTCCTACATTTTTAACCGTCCACGAGATAGTTGCAGGCTCTCCGACAATCAAAGGGGTGGTTATCCATTCCATATCAACAATTGCTATATCGGGAGGCAATATAGTGGTGGCGTGTGTGCAGGCATACAGGTTGTTCTCTTTTTGATCGTACTCAAAAACCTGATTCAACACATCGGTATATACAAAGAAGTAACAATCGCCGGCAATAGTTTTCGGGATGGTTACATTCGTTGTTACATTATATGATTGATCTACTGCCAGAATGCCGGAGTGTAGATTGTCGCTGAGTGCAACCGCCGTAAGGTCATTAAATTCCGGAGTGGGAGACAGATATATCCGGTCTTTCCAGAAAGTTTCGGTAGTGGCATTCGCGCCTTGATTGATTACGGAAAAGGAAATGCTTACCTGTTCTTTCATATTTGCTGATGCCGGCGCTGTCATACTCACAGGCGCCAAATCTGCCGGAGGAGTAAGTGTAATATGTAACTTAACGGGACTTTTGTAAGTGTTGTTTACGTCGAATATACCTTCGTAAAGCGAACCCGTAGAATTTACTACAATGAAAACATTGTAGTCGCCCATAGTGAAATTAGGAACAGTAAAGGTGGGCGTTGCCGTATAGGTTCCGTTTACCGGTAATACTTGATTAGAACGTGTAACGTTGCCCAAGTGAACGGCATTTTGATTAAATTCCTCCTCCAAAGTAATGTAAAAAGCATCTGTCCATGAGCCTGCCGCAGCGGCTGCCCCCTGATTCTTTACTTCATAGTTAATCGTCCAGGAATTTCCGGAGAAAATATTGGCGGGAAATGAGGCGTTTAATACTACCAAATCGGGTAGCGGAGAAGGAAGAATATCGAATTGGGTATAGAAGAAGTTGTCGTAAACATGGTTTCCCCGCGAAACTTCAACCACCGCCTTTATTGAGCTGCAATAACCAAACAGATAGGGATATGGAATTCCTGAAATATTTGGGGTATAGGATACCGGTGGTACCGTTGAGCCGGTAGGCGTCCAATCTATATTGGTAACCGAACCCATATCGGCAGTAACCAACATATAGTAAGTTCCTGCAAATGTATTGGGAATTGTTACTGTGGTTGAATTGGAGTAGTTTTCCCCTGCATTTAATGGTTGCATATTGGGAACCGTTGCCAATAATTTTGTTTCCGAATGAGCAGTCCCTTCCTGCACGAATGGGGTAAGGTAAATTCTATCGTTCCATACGGGTTCAAGGGTAGCACCTTCGCCATCGTTTTTCACCGTCCAGGAAACGGTTACTGTTTGACCGGCATAAGCAGTGGAGACATTTACTGTCGTAACGTGCAAATCGGGTAACGCCCTGAGTGAGAAACTGCGCGGGGTACTCTCTAATTCAACGCATAATGTTCGAGCAACTGCTTTCCAATGATAAGTATTCCCATACGTCAGGTTTGCGATATTGGTGGAGAGGGTTCTAATATTTGATATCGTTGGTGTTAGCGGAGATTCCTCTCCGTCATTCCATACATAAAGATCGTAGTATGCTGCGCCCGCAACACTTTGCCACGAGAAAGTAACTGTTGTGGTGTTCAATACGGCATTATCAGCAGGGAACATATTGGTGTCGAAAGTTCCTAATGAACTTACCGGACGAATGTAGATTACATAAGTCATCGGTGTACCGGTTGCCGGTGTGAGCGTATATATCAATTCATCTGTTTCTGTAGAACTGTTTATAAGTGTCATAGCAGGCAGAATATCCGTACCCGATGTCAGATAGCCTGTTGTGTTGGCGGGAGGTGTGGTAACCGTCCACGATACGCTACCAACCTGATATAGTTGGGTAAAGTCCACCTCTTCGGTTTCTTCGCCCGAACAAACCGATTGCGAGAAGATATCCTTGCCTTCAAATTCGTAGGCGCCAATATCGGGGGCAGAGCCTGTACCCGAATATTCGGGATGTCCGAAGCGTGGATTCCCTTCCAAATCATTGCTTACCCACGACAAGAGTTTTCCACCGCTTTCTGCCCAGGTTTGTACAGCAAGATCAATGTGAAAATCAAAAGGTGCAATGGTACTTACGAAAGCAACCTCCTCAACCTGCGAATTACTTTCCCGGGAATCTCCCAATTGCATTCTATATAAATCTAAGGAAGAACAATTTCCTATCGTTGAGCGATAGATTCCCCCACTTGTTTTAAAATAGATGTTGTTATTCGTTTCCGGTAAGATGGCGTCATTCGATTCATTATAAAAACAGTAAGAGTTTGTATTCGCAGACTTATTAATAAAGATATTGTTACAAAGTTCAATTTTTCCGGTAGCATTTAGTTTTCTCACACAATAAGCCGTTGAGGCAGATTGTAGAAACACCGTATTATATGCCAGCAGGGTCGTATCCGTACTGGTAGTTGTACGTATATAAATTCCGTTTGTGGCATAAATTACATTATTTATAATACGGTGGTTATTACCATGCGCCAAATCTATACCTGCACCGGTAATATTGGTGAATATATTCTCCTTAATGGTTAAGTTATTCTGACGATAACCAGCAAAACTATATTCATAAATTCCTATATTAACATTATTAAATGATGATTTACAGATAGTATTGGAAGTAGTAATAGTAGAAGAAGTATTTGTATTGAGGTGAACCCCATAATAGGCGTTATTTATGGTAACATTCTCTACCCACAGACGGTTTACTACGTTTTCCACACGTATTGCGAAGTTATTTGACGTATTTTGCAATGTTATTTTACAATTACGAATGGTAATATTATTGGCGGCAGTTAAATAAAAACCCCGCTCTAAATTATTTGAAGATGCAGTTCCTGCATTTTCAATATCAATGCCGTCAAAAGTGATATAATCAATGCCATTGATAGTGAAACAGGCATCATCGTTACTTGAAGTAGCGGTTGCTTTGATTAACGGATTATCACCTGCGCCCGATTTTTGGAAAACAACCGGCGCCGTTTCAGTTCCTGATGTCTTAATCCGCATACCGGTATTGGGCAAAGCAAGGTTATGTACCTGTCCTGCAACAACCTCAAATGTAACCGCATCGGAAATGCCTCTTATATTTAACGCAGTTATTGCAGCGTCAAAACTGTTGAAATTTCGCCCTTCGGTGGGAAGAACCGTATTGATGGTGTAAATGCCGTTCATAGGAGAAATATCGGTTTCATCTATTATACCGTCAAACTCATAAGCGCCGATGTCAGGGGTTTCGATATGGCGTGCGTTACCTTCAAAATCGGTAAGTATCCACGACAAAGGTTGCGCAGTGTTTTCCGCTTTAGAAGGAATATCGGTTCTAATATGAAAATCTAAGGGAGCCTCAACGCTTTCAAAAGTAACATCCGTTCCCATAGAATTACTTTCTGTCCCGTTGGTAAACAATGCTTTATATGCAGATACAATACCGTAGACTGAACCGTTCCCTAATTGATAAGTTATACCATTCGGACAGAAATAGATATTGTTGTTGGTAGTAGGTAAAATGTGTTCATTTGTATAGCTTCCATTATGGAAACACCGTGTATTACTGCCTGTTGATTTATTGATAAAAATATTATTTATCATACTCAATTTTGTGGCGCTGTAAGACTTTAGCACACATTGTGAAGATGATACGGTACCATAAATATATACTGTATTATATGCTAAATGTACGGTATCGGTTGGCAAACTTGCATTTAAATAGATGCCGTTCGTAGTAGCATGAATGACGTTGTTGTAAATACGTTGATTGTTTCCATAACCCAACGTAATACCGTTAACGGCATTGGTGAATATATTCTCCTTAATGGTTAAGTTATTTTGGCGATAAGTATCACTGCTGTTTTCTATAATTCCTGTATTCACATTATTAAAAGACGATTTACAGATAGTATTGGAATTAGCAGTAACATTGGGCTCCGAATAGAGGTAAATTCCGTAATAGGCGTTATTTATTGCAACATTCTCTATCCACAGGCGGTTTACAGCGCCGTCTGTACGTATTGCGGAATAGTTGCTTGAGTTCGTATTTTGCAATGTTATTTTACAATTACGAATGGTAATATTATTGGCAGAGATTATATTAAAAGCCCGCTCTAAATAGTTGGCGGCTGCATTTCCTGCATTTTCAATATCAATACCGTCAAAAGTGATGTACTTAACGCCGGTGATATCAAAACAGACATCTGTTGTAGCGGAAGTAGCAGTTGCTTTAATTAACGGATTGGCGCCTGCACCCGATTTTTGGAAAACAATCGGCGCCGTTTCAGTTCCTAATGCCCTAATGCGCATACCGATATTGGGTAAAACAAGGTTATGTACCTGTTCTGCAATAACGTCAAATGTAACCGCATTGGAAATACCTCTTAAATTTAAAGTACTTATCGCAACTTCAAAACTGTTGAAATTTCTTCCTCCGGTAGGAAGAAGCGTATTGATGGTGTAAACGCCGCTCAACGGAGAAATATCGGTTTCATCTATTATACCGTCAAACTCGTATGCGCCGATGTCGGGGGTAGCGCTATGGCGCGTGTTGCCTTCCAGGTCGGTAAGTATCCACGACAAAGGTTGCGCAGCGCTCTCCGCTTTAGAAGGAATATCTGTTCTAATATGAAAATCTAAGGGAGCCTCAACGCTTTCAAAAGTAACATCCGTTCCCATAGAATTACTTTCTGTCCCGTTGGTAAACAATGCTTTATATGCAGATACAGGACCGTAGACTGAACCGTTCCCTAATTGATAAGTTATACCATTCGGACAGAAATAGATATTGTTGTTGGTAGTAGATAAAATGTGGTCATTTACAGTGCTTTCATTATAGAAACAGCGTGCAGTAGTGCCTGTTGATTTATTGATAAAGATGTTGTTTATCAGATTTAATTTTGTGGCGGTGTTTGCTTTTCGTACACATTGTGAAGTAGTTACAGATCCGTAAATATATACCGTATTGTATGCCAAATGCACGGTGTCGGTTGGCAAATATGCGTCTAAAGAGATCCCGTTTGTGGTAGCGTGAATGATGTTGTTGTAAATACGCTGATGATTTCCATGACCCAGTGCAATACCGTTTTTGGCATTGGTAATTTGGGTTCCTTTAACCGTAAAGTTGTTATATATGCATGATGTGCATGAAGGTAGGGAAATGGCAGTGCCTGATATATTATCAAAGGTACAATTATTGATGAGAACATTAGTGCAACTACTACCATTATTAAAAAAGTAGATGCCGTTAGTGGCATTTCTTACCGCCACATTTTCAAGAATTAAATCATTGATGGGAGCGCTTACATATATTCCCACAGAAACATCTGTAAATAACACATTTTCTACGATTATCCTGTTATTGCCGTTTCCGATAATACCAATACCATAACTATTACCTACATTGTACAATCTAATATTACAATTACGAATGGTAATATTACCGACAGAGTTTAGAATAAAAGGTCGCTCTAAATAGTTGGAAGATGAGTTTCCTGCATTTTCAATATCAATACCGTCAAAAGTGATGTAGTTAGCGCCATTGATAGTAAAACATTGATCTGCATAGCCGGTAGCGGTTGCTTTGATTACAGGATTAGCGCCTGTTCCCGTTTTTTGGAAAATAATCGGTTTGGTTTCCGTTCCGGAAGTAATAATTTGCATACCGGTAATTGTTGGCAAAGCAAGGTAATGTTCCTGTTCTGCCAGTATCTCAAATGTAACTGCATTGGAAATACCTCTTATATTTAACGCACTTATTGCAACGTCGAAACTGCTGAAATTTCGCGCTTCGGTGGGAAGGTCAGGATTGATGGTGTAAACGCCGCTCAACGGATAGATATCGGTTTCATCTATTATACCGTCAAACTCATAAGCGCCGATGTCAGGGGTTTCGATATGGCGTGCGTTACCTTCAAAATCGGTAAGTATCCACGACAAAGGTTGCGCATTGCTTTCCGCTTTGGAAGGAATATCTGTTTTAATATGGAAATCTAAGGCGCCAACATTTACAAAAGCAACATCCGTTCCCATAGAATTACTTTCTGTCCCGTTGGAAAACAATAGTTGATATTCCGACACGATACGGCATTTTGTAACGCTCCCTAATTGATAAACTATGCCATTCAGACAGAAATAGATATTGTTGTTGGTAACAGGCAAAATGTGGTCATTTACACTGCCTGCATTATAGAAACACCGTGCACTCTCGCCTGTTGATTTATTGATAAAGATATTGTTTATCATACTCAATTTTGTAGCGCCGTTAGATTTTTGTACACATTGTGAAGTTCCTGCGGAACTGTAAATATATACCGTATTGTATGCCAAATGCACGGTATCGGTTGCCAAACTTGCGTTTAAATAGATGCCGTTTGTGGTAGCGTGAATGACATTGTTGTAAATACACTGACTGTTTCCATAAGCCAGCGTAATACCGGTAGTAACATTGATTATTCTGTTTCCTTTAACCGTAAAGTTGTTATGTCTGTATGATGATGCGTTTGAAGACTGGATAATAGCAGATGTTATATTATCAAAGATACAGTTATTGATGAGAACGTTTGTAGAACTGTTATTATAAAAGTAGATGCCGGCGGTGGCATTTTTTACTGCCACATTTTCAAAGATTAAATTACTGACGGTATTGTTTACATATACTCCGGAATAAGTATCTGTAAATAATACATTCTCAACGGTTAGCCTGTTGGTGTTTCCTGAAATATTAATACCATAGTAATTATTGTCCTTGCGCAATTTAATATTACAATTACGAATGGTAATATTATTGGCATTGTAGAGAAGGAATACCTGCTCTAAATGATTGGCAACTGCGGTTCCGTTGTTTTCAATATCAATACCGTCGAAAGTAATGTAACTTACGTTTTCTAAAGAGAAACAGACGTCTGTATTGCTTGTACCTGTTATGGCAATTTTGGGATTGCTGCCCGCGCCCTCTTTTCTGAATATCAGCGGATACTCTTCGGTTCCGCTTACCGGAATTGACAAGGCTTTTACGGCAGGCGCCGTCATAGACACATTGTAGGTTTTGCCGGCGGCTACTTCAAATATTAAACTGCCGGTTTTACCCCTGCGATTCAAATCATCTATGGCTTCTGTAAAGGTATTATAGTTTCTCGCTCCGGTTGCCTCATCGCTATCAATAGTGTAAACGCCGCTCATGGGCGTGTATTCGGTAGGGTCTATTATTCCTTCAAATTCATAAGCGCCAATATCGGGGGCAGTTCCTGTTCCCGTATAATTCCCGTGGTTTGCACGCAAATTGCCCGCAATATCGGTGAGTACCCAATCCAAAGGGTGCCCGCCATTCTCTGCCTTGGTAGGAACTGCCGGATCAATACTGAAGTTGAAAGGTGAACTCACACTCATAAAGGGAACATCCTCATAATAAGAATGCGCCTCTCTTCCATTGCCCAGCATATCCCGGTATTGTACCAGCGATTTATAGTTTGAGGAACCCCGATAGGTATAAACAACACCGGTGGGGCAATAATAGATGTTGTTATCACTACCCTCTAAAATAGATGTGAGAGTATTGGCATTGTAGATTACTCTTGTTGCCGTATTGTTCCCTTTATTCACTAAGATATTGTTGGCTATAAAATATCTGGCATTCGCGTTCTCAACGGAAAAAGCCAAACAGGTACTTGTTCCCGTATTCATATCCGGAATGTAAATTGTATTGTGCACAAAATAGAGGGTATCCATAATGCCGGAACGTAAAATGTCGGTAGTAGAAATTCCGATAAAATTCGCATTTGGGTTATTACAATAAATCACATTATTGATACAGCGCTTATTATTTCCGGGACCTAACACAATACCACGATTCGTTACATTGGTAAATAGGTTATCTTTTATCGTAAAATTAGTATGTAGATACGAAACGAAGTCTGTTTGGTAAATTCCCTGATACACATTATCCAGGTTTGATTTGCATATCGTATTTCCGTTACTGGAAGCATTATCAAAATAGAATCCATAGTAAGCATTTGTTATCGTTACATTTTCAACGTATAAATTATTGCCGCTTCCTGTTTCATAAAAAGCATAGTTACGAATATTATTTCTAAGTTGAATGCTGCAATCCGCAATAGTGTTATTATGCGATGTCCCTGATATATAAATGCCATAGAAATAGGGGGTATTGTTCGCATTAAGCAAGTTGATATTACAATTTCTAATTTCAATGTGGGAAGCATTGTTCAAACTGAAAGCGCGTTCAAGGGTAAGCACATTATTTCCACTACCGGTTTGCACTGCATTTTCAATATCAATACCATTAAAAGTGATATAGTTCACATTGCTCAAATTGAAACAAATATCTGAAGTATTAGTAGTACCGGTTACCAACAGTTTCGGATTGGCGCCTGTTCCCGATTTACGGAAAGTAATGACCTGTCCTTCTTTTCCGCTTATTATCAGTTGCAATCCTGTGGCAGAGGTGAGGGTAATATCGAAGATTTGATCGGCAGGGACATCAAAAAACAGATTCCCTATGAAACCTTTGCTATTCAATGCTGCAATTGCCTCTTGAAAAGTTTGGAAGTTTCTATTGTCGGTTTCCAAAGCGTTGTTAATCGTATAAACGCCGTTCATCGGCGTGAGATCGGTTTCATCGGGAGTGCCTTCAAATTCGTAGGCGCCAATATCGGGTGCAGTTCCCGTTCCGGTGTAGTTTACGGTATTATGTTGTCGCGGATTACCGACAATATCGCTTAATACCCAATCTAAAACCTGCCCGCCACTCTCTGCTTTGGTGGGTTCTGTTGTGCTAATATTGAAGTTGAAAGGTTCATCTGTACTTATAAAAGGCACATCCAACTGATAGGAATAGCTTTCACACGTACCATTCAAATAGTTACGGTATTGCACTAATGTAGCGCAATTTACCGTACTGTTCGTGTAATAAATAAAGCCATTAGGACAATAATAGATGTTGTTATTGCTACTCTCTATTATTGATGTGTTTGTATTGGCATTGTAGATCACTCTTGTTGACGAGTTAGTCCCTTTATTCACTAAGATATTGTTGGCTATAAAATATCTGGCATTCGCGTTGGAAAGGAAATACAAACAGGTACTCTGTCCTGTATTCTGATTGGAAATATAAATCGTATTGTGTACAAAATAGAGCGTATCCATAATGCCGGAACGTAAACCTCCGGCAGCCTCAATTCCGATAAGACCCGCATATGCACCTGTATTTTGAAAGTGAATTACATTATTGATGAGGCGTATATTATTTCCGGTACCCAAATGAATACATCTATAATTGATATTGGTAAACAGATTATCTTTTAGCGTAAAATTATCTTGCGGATATATCTCGGAACTCGTGATGGTAATTCCATGATACACATTATCAAAGTTTGATTTGCATATCGTGTTGCCGCTACCTGTAGCATACTGAAAATAGAATCCATAATAAGCATTTTTTACCGTTACATTTTCAACGTATAAATTATTGCCGGTTCCTGTTTCATAAAAAGCAATGTTACTGGAACTGTTTCTTAATTGAATACTGCAATCCGCAATAGTATTATTGTGAGATGTTCCTGATATATAAATGCCATAGAACGCAGAGGAAGTGTTCTCATTATACAAATTGATATTACAATTTCTAATTTCAATGTTTGAAGCGTTGTTCAAATTGAAAGCACATTCAAGGGTGGGTACACCGGAGCCGCTACCGGTTTGCACTGCATTTTCAATATCAATACCATCAAAAGTGATGTAGTTTACATTAGTCAAATTGAAACACATATCTGAAGTATTGACAGTACCGGTTACCAACAGTTTCGGATTGGCGCCTGCTCCCGATTTACGGAAAACTATCGGCATCGTTTCGGTTCCGGAAGTAGAAATTTTGAGACCGTTGGCAGAGGACAAAGTGAACTCGTGTACCTGTCCGGCAACTACCTCAAATGTAACCGCATCGGAAATACCTCTCTCATTTAACGCTTCTATTGCACTGGTAAAACTGTTGAAGTTGGCACCACCTGTGGGCAAACTATTATCAATAGTATAAACTCCTGCCAACGGCGTCGGCGTCGAACAAATTACATGGACAGCACATGTAGCGTTATCATATTCAAAATATCCAATTGACGCAGCCACAGCGCCGACAGGGTCATATACTGTGAATGAAAGTTTTGACCAGTCGCCATCCATAATCATGACCATTATAAAAACATCGTCATTATGCTGAACATTAAATGGGACGGACACCGATAAGATCGAAGGATTTAACGAAACTATCATATTCGTACCCGGCAGGAGCAAGAAAGCACTGTAGTTTCCCGGCTCTGAAGCCGAGAGCTCCGCTTTATAGGTACATGACTCGGGTTCATCGGCTTTTGCCGTAAGGTTTCCAAAGGTTAGCGCAGCAATAAACGCGCAAAGGACAAAATTTGTAAATTTGTTTTTCATATTTTATTGATTTTATATTTATATCTAACAATTGCAGAAGTTGATAATACAATTTTTTATACTACGCGCAAAAATAATTTTAATATAATGAAAAATCGAAAATAGGCAAAATTGCCTATTGAAATTTCATATATTTTTGCCCTCACTTATTAAAAAGCTATGCAACCCAGGTTTCGGATTATCTCGCACTTCGTTTTATTACTCCTTTTACTTTTTGCGTTAATGGCTGCCGCCACCTTTATCGGCGCTGCACAGTCAAGTGAATTCGTGATTATCCATTTGCGGATACCACGCATTATTATGAGTATTTTTGCGGGCGCAGCGTTAGCCCTTTGCGGCGCTATCTTCCAGTCTATTTTTCGTAATCCGATTTGCGACCCCTATATTTTGGGGATTTCATCAGGGGCATCTATCGGCGCTGCCCTTGCTTTTATTTTGGGATTGGATTTTTTTCTGTTTGGGGTAACTGCCTTTGCTTTGACAACCGCTTTTTTAACCTTGTTGTTAATTTTGGGGATTGCAAGATTTTCAAAAATAAAATCTACATACATTATGTTGCTGGCGGGTATCTCGCTCAACTTCCTTATGGCTTCGGCGCTCACTTTATTAATGGTGTTACACCATCAGGAGATGCAAAAGATTATTTTTTGGACAATGGGCAGTTTTGCCACAGTTTCCTATTACGACATTATGTTTTATATCCCCATATTTCTTGTTTGCACATTTTTCATTTTCTTGTTATCGAAAGATTTGAATATAATGCAATTGGGAGATACTCAGGCGCAATCGCTCGGCGTGAACACGCAGAAAATAATTTATACCACGTTGTTGCTCTCTTCCGTATTGATTGCCGCTACGGTTTCCATTTGTGGCGTTATCGGTTTTATAGGGTTGATTATCCCGCATCTTGCAAGAATGATTTGGGGAAACAGGACAAAACACTTGTTCTCTTTTTCCATACTGCTGGGTGCTATTTTTATGCTCATTGCCGATACGTTGGTGCGGATTTTAATACCCAACGCCGAATTACCGGTAGGCAGCATCACCGCATTAGTGGGCGCTCCCTATTTTATTTATATGCTGGTGAGAAGATATTAGAGTTTAGATATTAGATATTAGAGTTTAGAGTTTAGAGTTTAGATATTCGGGTTTGGTGGTGAGGGTTTTTGTGGTGGCTTTTAACATTTTAAGTAATGCTAACGCATCTTCATTTATAGAATGATATTCTACTTCAGTAATGTATTCTGTTTGAAACAATAATTCTAACCAGAATACAGTTTCGGCGCTTTCTTTTAGGGCAATATAAACTTTTGCCAAGAACTCCTTTTCACTTATTGCATATTCTGCTTCTGCCAAATTAGCCCCAATACTTGTGCCACTACGCAATACTTGTTTCGATAACACATATTCTTTCTTCTCATCACACAAATGTTTGTATAGACTTACTATTCGCACAGCAAACCCTTTACTCTTATCCCTCGCAACATTCTTTTTATTCATATTTCCCAAATATCTAAACTCTAAACTCTAAACTCTAAACTCTAATATCTAATCACTACCTCACAAATTGATACGCTCCGATATCGGGCGGGTTGTTGCGCGGGTTGCCCAATATATCTAAGAAAACGCCAATATCTTTTCCTTTGCCGATAGCCGGCGAACTTGACTGCAACGTGAAATCGCGTTTATCTCTATCATTCTTATCTTTATCGGTAAACATAGGGTCTTCATTACGCACACAATCTTCAAAATAGGGAGAAGCTTCTTCTGATCTCACCAAACAGTTTTGAAATACCGCTTTTACGTCAGCCCCTTTATCTTTATAAACAACTGCTTCGGATTTAATTTTGTTGTCTTTTGGATAACTTCCATAAATAATGCAATTCTGAAATTTGGCATCAATATCGTAGGGTGGAATATCTTTGTATGCAGGATCGGAGATTTTATTACTTACATAACATGCCGGTACTTTTCTTTCTGATTGACAAAAATAGTTGGCTACGGTTAAATGTTTCATCTTATATTGCCCGCATTCTAACTGTAAACCACATCCTCCGTTATTAATAACCAAACAATTGGTCATCTCTAAATTTAAAAAACGTGATAATACGCCGCTGTTCTTTGTATTTTTGATAATGGTATTTTCAATTTTTACTAAACTATTTGACGTAACAGTAATTCCATCTTCATCAGGCAACGGATCTACTTGAACGCCAATAAAAGCATTGGTAATAATTGCATAATTGATATTCACATTCGCGCCTTCATTAATCCAAATTCTATTCCACTGATTATAGTCTTCGTCAAACCAATGTTCTAATCGGTCGCCTCTAAACAGCACCGGTTCTGTCAATGTTCCATTGACTTCCAAATTACTGTATCTGTATGCCCACAATCCTGAATTATTGTGAAAATAGATTCTTGTGCCCGGTTCTATAATCAATGTTCCGGTAGAATCAATGGTTGCCCACCCATACACTACGTATGGTCTATCTTTAGTCCACGTTACTGTTTCGTGTTCACCTGCAACGACTTTATATCGCAAACCTTCTGGTCCTTGATCTGCAACAATATAGCGTGCATCTTGCCCGTATGCGAGCAATTTAACATTTTGTTGCTGTGAGCCGGTTAAAAACACAATAGAATCAGTAACTAAAAACGGATTGTTTTGATTTAACGGATTGATATTGACTTTCACAAAAACAAAAATACTGTCTTTTTTTGCAATGGTTACATTTTTAAATGAAGTTCCCGATATACCATTTACATTAATACTGTACATAGATTGATTCCCCCCTGCCAGATAAATGGATTTGATAGTAATTTCCTTATTTGATGTATTATGTACTAAAAAATGCCGTGTAACAGAGCCAATGGAGGTAAACACTGTATCAAAGAGAATATCGAGTTTTGTATCCATTATATACATTGTAGTATCTCCATCATCAATAAGATAAGAAAAATGTAGCATATCATCATCAGGCAGTGGCGGTCTGCAGGAACCTGCCCAACAAAGGCAAATGAAAACAGGTAATAAATAGAGATAGAAAACCGGTATCCGGCGAAAAAAATGAGTCATATCTAAAAGAACTTTAAAATTAACGTCTTGTACTTCCTGAACTGCCCCCTCTTGAGCTGCTGCTTGAACCGCTTGAAGAAGAACCGCTGCTACTACTGCCGCTGCTTCTGCCTGAAGAAGAACTGCCCGGCGATGAATATCCGCTACCGCTATTATGGCTTGGAGAAGAATAATTGCCTCTTGAAGAAGAGTTATCGGAAGGAGGTGTATAAGTAGGTGTACTTCTTGAGTTATCGGGGCGGAAGCCGCTGTCGTAAGAGCCACGATTATCGGTTTGTGTGGGCGGGGTTTGCGGGCGGGTAGTTGTGGGGGTGTTGGGTCTTTGCATGTCGGGTCTTTGCGTGTCGGGTTGTCGCGTGTTGGGTGTTGTTGGGCGGCTGTTCGTTCCGGTATCTCTGTTTCCGGTAGTAGCGCCGGTTCCCGTACCTCTGTTTCCTGTGGTAACGTTGGTCTCTGTACCTCTGTTTCCGGTAGTGATACCGGTTCCCGTACCTCTGTTTCCGGTAGTTACTGAAGTTTCCGTGCCTCTGCCGTTGGTAGTATTGCCTCGCGAGGAGGAAGAATTGCGCACGAGGTCGTCATACCGTTGGTTAAAACTTTCCGGAGTATTGCTACGGGACACAAGGCGGTGCCCATTTTCATCTTCTTTATTGCCAAAAATACCTCTGTTACTTGTTCTTCCTGTGGAAGCGCCACCTAATGAGTTTCGGTGTCCGTAATAATAGGAATTGTTGTGGTCGTAATTATTATGGTAATAGCCAGCCCAATATCCGGCATAGTAGCCGTCGTAATAGCCGTTCCAATAGCCGCCATAATACCACGGGCGATGGCATCCCCAACCCCAACCATAGCAGAAACCGTAGTTATACCAGCCATAATCATAATACCAGGGGCGGTAATAGTAAGAGGGCCACCACCAGTTGTATCCCATATAGATGCTTACGCCCCAACATGCCGGCGAATAGTTATACCAGTACAGGTTGGTATAGTAGGGGTCATAGTATCCGAATCCGTAATATGGATTAGTGTGAAAACGTCTGAGCCTTGACGAATAGTAATAGTCGTAATAATCGTTGTCGTCATAGTAGTAATTATTCGTAATGTAGGTATTCCCTGATTCATCAGTGTAGGCTTCTCTATCTTTTACAACATTTTCATAATAATCCTGATCACTGTTTTCGGTGGGTTCGATTGTGGTTGTGGTTTGCTTTGCAGGTTGTTCCTTTTTGACATAATACTGCGAATCTGTGGATTTTACGTAGATGTCATCGTAGTAAACAAAAGAGCCGGTTTGACAGGCAACGGCTACTACAAAAAGGGCTAAAATGGAAAGGTTGACGTTTGCTTTCATATCTATTATTTTTTAAAATTTTGAATTTAAGACTATTTATTGCCGCAAAAGTATAATTTAAACTGAAAAAAAACAATTATATTATTTATCAAATCATAATTGTGCGCCATTTCCCTTCTTCAAAAACTGCAAGTTCCTTTATTCCAAAATTTTGTAATTTACTTTTGGCTTCTTCATAATAAAGGGGCAACTCATCGGCTCTATGTGCGTCGCTGCTGATTATCATCGGCGTTTTGGCTTGGGCTAACTTCTCTAAAATATAATCCGACGGATAAAAGTCTTTGCAACGCAAACGATAAATACCGCGTGAATTAATCTCCACAATTAAATGTTTATGAATAATCAATTCAATGGCGTGATCCACCAATTTAACGTACCAATCGTCATCTTCTTTAAAAAAGCGATCTTGATTGTGCATTTTTATTTTATCTAAATGGGCAATAATATCAAACTTTTGGGTTTCAATCATCTCAAATGTCTGTTCCCAAAAACAGGTTACCGCTTTTTTGATGTCGTGGTTAAAGAATTGCGACAAACCGGCATCGTAAGTTTCTCTTTTCGGACCATCTATAAACCAAATATCCTCACTGTCAGGAACTTTAACCAAATGCACGCCGCCAATAATGTAATCCAACTTATATTTCTCTTTATAGTACGAAAAATCTTTGGTGATGTTCGGAATATAATCACATTCCAAACTTTTGAAAATTTTAATTTGAGGATATTTATTTTGGTAATATTCAATTTCCTTCAGATATTCAGGAATTTTATCTTCTGTTAATGTAAAATCATATTTTTCGGAAATAGGGGCGTGGGAAGAAAAACCAAGATGCGCGAATTGCAACTCTACTGCTTTTTCTACAAAAAAACGCATATTCTCCTTGCCATCGCAAAAATGTGTATGCGTGTGATAGTTAGATTTCATAATATGGAGTAACGATTAATTGTTGAAAAAATTTTGTTTTCTTTGCCATTCCATATTAAATATTAAATAAAAAAATGCTTTTTACCAACGAATATTTTATGCACATAGCGCTGTTGGAAGCGGAAGAAGCCTTTGAAAAAGGGGAGATTCCTGTGGGCGCAGTTATCGTTTTAGATAACAAAATCATTGCCAAAGCGCATAATTTAACGCAAACGTTGAACGACGTTACCGCGCACGCCGAAATGCAGGCACTTACCTCAGCCTTTCATTATTTGGGCGCAAAATATTTGAACGACTGTACGTTATATGTAACATTAGAGCCGTGTGTGATGTGCGCCGGTGCACTCTACTGGGCGCAAATCGGAAAAATAGTTTACGGAGCAGATGACCCGAAAAGAGGATATTCGTTGATAAATGCGCCGTTGCTTCATTCTAAGACGGAAGTGGTAAAAGGAGTATTGGCGAATGAATGTAAGGTGTTGTTAGAAGCGTTTTTTAAGAGATTGAGAGAGTGACCTCATTGTTTTTTGTGTATTTTTGCAGCGCGTTTTTTCAAAATAAAAAATTGATTTACAATGATAAAGATTACATTGCCCGATGGCTCAATAAAAACATTTGAAAAAGGAACAACCCCTTATCAAATAGCCCTCTCCATTAGCGAAGGGTTGGCGCGTAACGTACTCGCCGCCAAAGTAAACCACGATGTGGTAGCGCTTGATTTTCCAATACAAACCGATGCACACCTCACCCTTCTCACCTGGAACGATACGGATGGAAAAGCCGTGTTTTGGCACTCTTCCGCACACTTGCTTGCTGCCGCTGTGGAACAGTTATACCCCGGCGTAAAGTTCGGCATCGGTCCCAATATTGAAAACGGTTTCTATTACGATATCGATTTTATGGAATACCCGATATCTTCGGACGATTTTAAGAAAATTGAAGATAAGATGATGGAAATTGCACAGAAACGCCCTAAATTTGAACGTATTGAGATTTCCAAAAATGATGCGAGAGCCTTCTTTGTGAAAAAGAATAATGAATATAAGGTAGAATTGATTGAAGACCTTGAAGATGGCAAAATTACTTTGTATAAGTTAGGCGAGTTTACCGATTTGTGTCGCGGTCCACATTTATTTGATACCGCCACCATTAAAGCCGTGAAACTGCTGAATACTGCCGGAGCCTACTGGCGCGGCGATGAAAAACGCAAACAACTTACCCGTATTTATGGCGTTACCTTCCCAAAGAAAAAAGAGTTGGACGATTATTTGCTGTTGCTGGAAGAAGCTAAAAAACGAGACCATAGAAAATTAGGAAAAGAGTTGGATCTGTTCACTTTTTCTCAGGCGGTAGGGATGGGACTTCCGATTTGGCTTCCTAAAGGCGCCGAACTGCGCGAACGGTTAGAGCATTTTCTGAAAAAAGTACAAAAGAAATATGGCTATCAACAAATTATTTGCCCGCACGTAGGCAATGTGGATCTGTACAAAACCTCAGGACATTATGAGAAATATGGCGCCGATTCGTTCCGTCCTATCACTACACCGCAAGAAGGAGAAGCATTTTTCTTAAAACCGATGAACTGCCCCCACCACTGCGAAGTGTATGCGATGAGACCGCACTCTTACAGAGAACTGCCGTTACGGTATGCCGAATTTGGCACTGTTTACCGCTACGAACAAAGCGGAGAATTGCACGGACTAACGCGCGTGCGCGGGTTCACGCAAGACGATGCGCATATTTTCTGCACCCCAGACCAACTGAAAGAGGAATTTTGCAAAGTGATAGATATTATTCTCTATATCTTTAAAGTGTTAAAATTTGAAAACTACACCGCACAAATTTCACTCCGCGACCCTGAAGACCGGAAAAAATATATTGGCTCTGACGAAAACTGGGCAAAAGCGGAACGCGCCATTATGGAAGCCGCAAAAGAGAAAGGACTGCAAACCGTTACCGAAATTGGCGAGGCTGCGTTTTATGGTCCTAAGTTAGATTTTATGGTAAAAGACGCCATCGGCAGGAAATGGCAGTTAGGAACCGTTCAAGTGGATTATAACTTGCCGGAACGGTTTAATTTGGAATACATTGACGCCAACCAGCAGAAACAGCGTCCCATTATGATTCATCGCGCACCGTTTGGCTCTTTAGAACGTTTTGTGGCAGTGCTGTTAGAACATACCGCCGGTAACTTCCCCCTTTGGCTCACCCCCGAACAGGCAATTATCCTTCCTATCTCGGATAAATATATGGAGTATGCCTACGCATTGAAAAGTGAACTGGAAGAACATGATATTCGCGTGCATATTGATGAACGCAGCGAAAAAACCGGCAAGAAAATCCGCGATGCCGAGGTAAAAAAAATACCCTATATGCTTATTGTCGGTGAAAAAGAGGAAGCAGATAAAACGGTTTCAGTACGCGAACACAAAGCCGGCGATCAGGGTACAATGAGCATAGATGACTTTGTATCAATGATAAAACAAAAAATCAAAGAAGAACTATCATAAAATAAAAAAAAGATAACAAGTAAGTAAAATTGAAAAAGAAAAAAAATATTTTTGTACACACCAAAAAAAAGCCTGTTATGCGCATCAAATACTGTTTCATTTTTCTCTTTCTGTTCTCATTTTGTAAATTGTTTGCTCAGGAAGATCCGCTGTTTACTTTTTTCCCGTGGATGCATTCTTTATACAATCCGAGTATGATGGGAGAGAAAACCGATCACCTTAATTTTACCGGAATCCTGCGCCAACAATCTATGGGAATGCACTCAGATAAAGAATTAGATAACAAAGATGACCCGAATGGAAATAATGGGAGCAATCCAAATCCAAATCCAAATGGTAAGATTAAATATCCCAGTCAAGGCGGGCAACAGATATTGTTAAATATTGATTCTTACATTAAAAAAATTAAAGGTGCGGTAGGCGTTTCTTTTCTTAAAGATCAAAACGCAACAGCAATAGGGTTTGATAATATTGGTTTTAAATTAGGATATGCGTCTCATTTTCGGGTTCGCAGAGGAAAATTAGGAGTTGGGGTACAATGCAGTTTTCTAAATATGACGCCTGTAAGCAAGGAAGAATATATTTACAATGATCAGGGCGATCAAACAATTCCTTCAAGCGGATCAGGAACATCATCAAACGGATCAGGAACATCATTTATGGATTTTGATATGAGTTTTGGGCTTCAATACAGAACGCCTACCTGGTATGTAGGGGTATCCGGCACACAGTTGTTGGGCGGAGTGCGCATTTCAGGAGAAAAAGGAACGGCTACTCCTACACGAGTGCTTTATGTTACCGGAGGGTATATCTGGAATTTAAAAACTCCTGTTCCCTGGTCTATTGAACCTCATCTTCTTCTTCGATGCAACATCTCCGAATGGCAATTTGGAGCGATGGCTTTAGCAAGATACAACGGAATTTTGTGGTTTGGACTCTCTTATCAGAATATGGGTGTTGCCGCACTTTTTGGCGCAGTTCCTTTTTATAATGATACTAATGAATATTTGAAAGGATTAGAAATAGGAGTTTCCTATACCTTTGGAACTACGAGATACAGTTATACGGGTAAAGGTGGCGCTTGGGGTGATTTTGAATTAGTGGTTCGTTACGGATTGAATTTCTATAAAGAAAAAGCCCTGAACGGATACGGATCATCACGCCATTTGTATAAAAATCAATACTAAAAACAATACGAATTATAATAATACAATTTTTTTTGCGTTTCCCAAAATCATAACTTTAAAAAAAATGAAAAGATTATCTTTATTTGCATGTATTCTAATAGGCTTAGCCGCTTGCAAAAATTCGGGTGATGGGCAGTTGATAGGGGTTTCAAATAACACCAAAATTATTTCATTTACTCCTTACGGAATGGTATTTATTCCTCAGGGTAATGTTACTTTAGGGCTGGGGGAAAATGACCCTGCCTTTTCAACACTGGCACAGCCTCGCACAGTTTCCGTAACCCAGTTTTGGATGGATGAAACTGAAATTACCAACAGTGAGTATAAACAATTCGTCAATTGGGTAAAAGACTCCATAGCACATACTATATTGGGCGATGCCGGAATTACCGAGGCGGAAAAATACGGACATTTCCTTAAATATAAAAAAGGAGACCATGCCGGAGAAGAAATAGAACCTCACATCATTAACTGGAAAGAAGAGATTCCCTGGAACTCTACCAATGAAGAAGTACAGGAGGCACTCGGATCCCTTTATGCAAAAAGTTCCAATTACTTTCATTATCGTCGTTTAAACATATCAAAACTAAATTATGAATATTGGACATTTGACTATCAGGCAGCCGCAGCAAAAGAAAAAGAGGGTAGCCCTATCGGCGGGATGTTTGCAAGCAGAAAGAGCCACGTGGAGGGCGATATTGACAGGTTTGTCAAAAAGTATTCCACTAACATATATCCCGATACTTTAGTTTGGATTTATGAATTTACATATTCAGACAATGAACACATGACTCAAAACTATTTTTCACACCCGCTATACAGTCATTATCCTGTAGTGGGCGTGAACTGGCTGCAATGTCAGGCTTTTTGTCATTGGCGTACACAACAGCGTAATGCGTGGCTTTTGAGCAGAGGTTATCCTGTAGAGCACGATTTTAAGTTACCTACGGAAGCAGAATGGGAATGGGCTGCACGTGGCGATTTACAAGGGAATATCTATCCCTGGGGAAGTTATTACCCCTCAAACGAAAACGGATGTTTTCTGGCGAATTTTAAACCACAAAGAGGAAACTATACGGCAGATGGTAGTTTATATCCTGCTGTTGTGGCACATTATCTTGCCAACGACTATGGTTTATATGATATGAGCGGAAATGTTGCCGAATGGTGCAGCGATAGTTATAGTCCTTCTGCATTTACCTTTGTTTCCGATATTAACCCTGTTTATAAATATAATGCTGCTCCCGACGACCCCCCAAGCAGAAAAATGAAGGTTGTCAGAGGTGGCTCGTGGAAAGATATCAGCAAATATATTACTGTTTATATGAGAGATTATCAATACCAGGATACCTGCACTTCCTACATCGGTTTCCGCTGTATCCAGCCGGCAATTGTAAACCCGAAAGAAGCAAACAAGGGGAGCGGGTCGAAGGTGTACAGGTAGAAGTGACAAGTGACGAAATGAGGAAATAGAATTAAATAAGTTAAATAAGTAACAAATAAAAACCTTAAATATTAAATTTTAAAATCATAAATAATTATTAACCACAAATCATTAAAAGTATGGGACTTTACAAAATTGTTCGTAGCAAAGGGTACAAAAAATTCATGGCCAGATTATATGGCTGGGGCGCTGCAGTAGTAATTCTTGGCGCGCTTTTCAAAATCTTACACATTAAAGGCGCTGACTTAATGTTGATGCTCGGTATGGGAACAGAAGCCATAATCTTCTTCTTTTCCGCATTTGAACCGCTTCACAAAGAATTTAACTGGGCGCTGGTATATCCCCAGCTGGGATTATCCGAAGAATCTGATATGTCGGATCAACCGAAACCTACGGTTACGCAGCAATTGGATAAGATGCTGGAAGAAGCTAAAATAGGTCCTGAATTGATAGATAGTTTGGCTTCAGGAATGAGAAATCTGAGTGAAAATGCCAGAAAACTTTCTTATACTACTGATGCAGCGGCAGCCACCGAAGGCTATGTGTCGAATCTCTCCAAAGCAAAAGATGCCGTACAAAATCTTACCGGCATTTATGAAAAATCTGCAGATGCCATCTTCACTACCTCCGATATGCAGGTAAAAGGCATGCAGGATCTGCTTGACAAACAAAAACAACATGTACAAAAAATTCAGGACACCCTTACTACAACATCTGATATGCAAGTAAAAGGTATGCAGGAGATAATAGACAAGCAAAAACAACATGCACAAAAGTTGCAGGATTCATTATCTACAACCACTGATTTGCAGGTAAAAGGCGCTCAAGAATTGTTTGATGTACAAAAACAACATGCGCAAAAACTTCAAAATGCACTCACCACTACTTCCGAAATGCAGGTAAAAAGTGTTCAGGAGATGTTTGAAATGCAAAAAATACATGCACAACAATTGAATGAAACCCAAATGCAAAATGCTCAAAAATTAGGTCAGATTCAAGATCAAGGCAGCCAGGCAATTTTTGATAACTTCAAAAAAATTCAGGAAAGCGCTGCTATACTTGCCAATTCTATGAGCGATACCGTTCAGGAAACTCAAAAATATAAACAGGAGGTTGATCAATTGTCCAAAAATGTAGCGCAAATCAATGCTATATATGCTAATATGTTAGCTGCAATGACCACTAAATAAAATAATTACGAATTACGAATTACGAATAAAACCTATGTCACTCGTCACTCGTCACTCGTCACTAAAAACAATAACAATTAATCATTAATCATTATTAAAATATGGGAGCAACAAATTGTCCGGAAACCCCCAGGCAGCGAATGATAGGAATGATGTATTTAGTGCTCACGGCAATGTTAGCGCTAAATGTATCTAAAGATATATTGAACGCTTTTTCTATTGTTGATGAAGCATTACATACTTCCAATCAGATTACCGTGAGTAAAAATGCTCAGGATTATGCCGAACTGAATAATCAAAAAGCAATATTAGGTGAAGAGAAAGTTGCCGAAGCATTTGGAAAAGCAATGCAAATCAAAGAACTTTCTAATGAAATGGTAGAATATATTGAACAGGTTAAAATTAAATATATTGAATATGTTGATGAAACTGCATACAATGAAGATGGAACCATTAAGACGGTTGCAGAACTCAGAGCTAAAGATAATATCAGCAAAGCAAACAATTTTATGATGCTTCAGGGGAATGCAAAAGTGCTGAAAGATAAGGTTGAAAACTATCGTAATCAACTGTTATCTTTTGTAGATGAACAAGACCGCGAAGCGATGGCGCAAACGATTGGGCTGGATGTCAATGAAAAGTTTAGAAACGCAACAGGTGTCTCCGAATCCTGGGAAAGGCACTATTTTGAGGATGTGATTTTTGCCGCCGGCGTTACCCTGTTAAATAAAACCGTTGGAGAGGTGCGAAACGCAGAATCGGGGATTTTGAAATATGTCATTCGTTCTATTACAAGAAATGACTTTAACTTTTCTAATGTAACTGCCAAAGTCATCCCTAAATCTCAAATCGTTTTCGTGGGAGAGCCCTATGAAGCAGATATTATTGTGGCTGCCTACGACGACAAACAGCCGATTGATGCTTATTGGCGTCCGGGTACCGGCATGATGACTTCAACGCAAGGCGCTTCTCTTGTCAGAGGCGAATCCGGAGTGGCGCATTTAAGAATCTCTGCCAATAATGTGGGAGATTTTAATTTCACCGGACTTATTCAAATGATAGGACCTGACGGCGTACCTCAACAACATCCCTTCACCGATAAATATACGGTAATGGCGGCAGCTGCTACATCCGCTGCCGACAAAATGAATGTGCTTTATGCAGGTATTGATAATCCTGTTTCCGTAACCGCTTCTGTTGCTGCTGAAAAAACAAGTATTACACTATCCGCTGGTACTTACACACAAACAGGTCCCGGAAAATACGATATTAAAGTCCCTGAAAATCTAGCTTCCAAAACCGTTACCATCAATATCTTTGCTAATATAGACGGAAAACAGCAAGCGATGAACTCCAATGTTTTTCGTGTTAAACGTGTTCCCGACCCTGAACCAAGAGTCGGCAGTGTTAAAGGCTTAAAAACTTCAAAAGCAGAACTGCTCGCAAATCCTTTTATAACAGCCGGTATGGGTTCAGACTTTGTTTACGACCTTTCGTGGACGGTTAAATCCTATCAGGTAACTTTTATCATAAAAGGTATTGAGGATCCTCCGATGATGTGTAATAACAAGAGTTTCTCCGAGGCGGTGATAAGCAAAATAAACTCTTGCGGTGTAGGTACGGTAATCTACTTCTCAGATATTAAAGTTGCTTCTGTTGCCGGAGACAGAACATTAAATCCGGTTACTGTAATCTTAAAATAATATTAAACAATATGAAAAAAAGAATCATTCTTATTCTATCATTAGTATCGTTCTCGTTTCTATATTCGCAAACGGATGATACTCAAAAACCGCCGCCACTCACAGTGCCGTGGGAAATTGTAGAAGTAAGCGAGTGCCCCGGTGCTGTACCTTATCCAGCTGTAAAAGAAAACGATGTGATGTGGTACGTAACCATTTGGAGAGAAATAGACCTGCGCGAAAAAAGAAATCACGCGCTCTATTTCCCCACTGAACCACAAGGTAATTACAAATCGTTAGGGCAGGTTATTCTGGATGCCATTGATATGCAAAATCCTAATAATGCCAATGCGCTTCTGCTTTACACCGATGAATTTTGCAACGTAAAAAAAGAACGTAGCGAGATTATTAATGCACTTAAAAATTCCAAAAAAATTCCGGATATTGACCCTGATACGGGAGAACCTATTGGAGAAAAAATTATTGACGATCCATTTACTGCAGCTCAAATAATGTACTATCGCCTGAAAGAAGTGTGGTTTTTCGATAAAAACAGAGGAGAATTGAACGTGCGTATTCTCGAAATTGAACCTTTCTTTGAATATGAAAAAGAGGGTGTTGATTTTGGCGATGAAGATAATGTTAATTCTTTAAAAACGAAAAGACGTTTAGGAAATATTAAATATGATGAATTAAGACCTTTTTTGGCTCAACAACAGTACTACACCCCTTCAAACGGTGCGCTTAATATGACATTTGATGACATCTTAACGTGGAAGCGTTATTTCTCAAGTTATGTTATTGCAGAAGGAAATGTTCACAATAATCGAGATATTCAGGAGTATATTAAAAACCCCCGCGACCAGCGCTTGGAATCGGAACGAATTTTGAACGAAATTCGTAATTTTGAAAGTGAACTTTGGGAATACTAAATCAATTACGAATTACGAATTACGAATTGTGAGTAATATGATAAATTTTACAGCCTCTGAAAGGGCTGTTTTTTTTTAAATCAATATCTTTTCATAAAGTGCAGGAACCGTAGTCGGTACGTTACGGCGGCAACCAACAATCCGATACAGATTCCAATCCAAACGCCCACACTGCCGAGATGCCAAATAAATCCGAACAGATATCCAACGGGTAATGTAATGATGATATAGGAAAGAATTGCTATAAGCATAGCAAAAGTAACATCTGCCAATCCGCGCAAGGTGGATAATCCTACTTGTTGCCAGCCGTCGAAGAGTTGAAAAATGCCGGCAATAACAAATAGTTGCGCTGCTACGTGAATCACTTCAGGATCGGAGGAGAACCACGTGGGGATAATGTTTCTTAAAACAATAAATGTGATTGCCGTACACGCCATAAAGGCAGTAACGAGATGCAATGACGCCATCGCTGCCATTCGGGTGGCTTTATAATGTTTAGAGCCAAATTGGTGCGATATGCGAATAGTGCAGGCAGAACCTACCCCGAGACTTACCATAAAAGTAGCCGATGCTAATTGCAGTACAATCTGATGCGCCGCCAAATTCACTTCATTAATCCAGCCAATCATAATAGCGCTTAAACTAAATGCAAACACTTCCACAATCAATTGTCCCGAAATAGGAAATCCCGTTTGTATCAACTGTTTCAATGCCGGAAAATGAATGTTTCTCCACGCAAAATATTGGGTAAATTTTTTCAAAGCAGGATGCCGGAACACTACTATAACAAAAGTTAATGCCATCACTATTCTTGCAATGAAGGTGGCTAAACCGGCGCCTTCCACGCCCAGAGCAGGAAAACCAAACTTTCCGAATATCAATACATAGTTAAAAATAATATTGATAAGATTTCCAGAAATGGTTACCCACATAGCAATTTTGGTATTTCCAACCCCTTCCGAAAATTGTCGGCACGTAAAAAACAGTAAAACAGGTACGGAGGAGAACAACAACCAATTGAAGTATGGCATTGCTAAAATAACTACATCTTCCGGTTGGTTTAAGTGGTAGAGTAGGGGTTTACATATTAACATCAATCCTAATAAGATAATGCTCAATGAGACATTAATAATCAATGAATTTTGAAAAAACGTACCGATTTTCCACCATTGTTTCTTTCCGAATGCCTTTCCTACATGCGGCGTTTGCCCTAACGAAAATCCTAATCCGAAAATAAAGACCAGACTAAAAATGGAGTTGGCAAACGCTACCGCTGCTAACGGCACAGTACCTAATTGCCCTACCATTAATGTATCTACCAAAGCCACCGTAACTTGTCCCAATTGAGATAAGATAATGGGAAAAGCGAGGTGTAAATTGCGTTTATAATAAGGTACAAATTTTTTTAGAGACATGGCTATGCAAAATTCTCTCTGTTCTTTAAATATTAAATCTTCAACACACTATCATACTCCTTGCGAGTAGTTTGGCGCTTCGCTGGTGATAGTAATGTCGTGGGGGTGGCTTTCTGTCACTCCTGCGTTGGTAATTCTACAAAATTTGGCGTGATGGAGGTCTGTAATTTGTTTGGCGCCGCAGTAGCCCATACCCGCGCGCAATCCGCCCGCCATTTGGTAGATCACTTCAAAGAGGTCGCCTTTGTAGGGAACTCTGCCGGAGATACCTTCCGGTACCAACTTCTTCACATCGTCCACATCTCCTTGCATATAGCGGTCTTTCGAGCCTTTCTGCATAGCTTCCAATGAGCCCATACCGCGGTAACTTTTAAACTTACGACCGTTAAAGAGAATCGTTTCGCCGGGGGATTCTTCCACGCCGGCTAACAGACTGCCCAACATTACCGAGTTAGCGCCGGCAGCCAATGCTTTCACAATATCTCCGGAATATCTGATACCGCCGTCGGCAATAATGGGGACACCGCTGCCTTTGATGGCGTTATAGACTTCGTAAATGGCGCTGATTTGCGGCACGCCCACACCGGCAACTACGCGCGTGGTGCAGATGCTGCCGGGACCAATACCCACTTTCACGGCGTCTGCACCGGCATTTACCAACGCTATTGCCGCTTCGGCAGTAGCAATATTTCCCGCAACAATATCTAAATTCGGATATTGTGCTTTAATTTTCTTTAAGGCTTCAATAATGCCTTTGGAATGACCGTGGGCAGAGTCTAAAACAATAGCATCTACTTCGGCTTCTACTAAGGCTTCAATTCTTTTATCCATATCTGATGAAATACCTACTCCGGCTGCCACACGCAAACGACCTTGAGAATCCTTGCAGGCAAAAGGTTTGTCTTTGGCTTTCGTAATATCTTTATAGGTAATGAGCCCAAGAAGTTTACCGTCATTGTCCACTACCGGCAATTTCTCAATTTTATGCTGTTGTAAAATATCGCTGGCTTGATTAAGATTGATGTCTCTGGTAGTTACAATCAGATTATTTTTAGTCATTACCAAATAAATCGGTTTACTGAAATCTTTTTCAAACCGGAGGTCTCTATTCGTAACAATACCTGCTAAGATATAATTATCGTCCACTACCGGAATGCCGCCGATTTTATATTCCGCCATCAGTTTCAGTGCATCGCCAACCGTTTTGTTCGGTTTAATCGTAACGGGTGTATTAATCATTCCGTTTTCAGCACGTTTCACCGATTTTACCTGCTTTGCCTGCTCTTCAATGGGCATATTTTTATGAATTACGCCAATGCCACCTTCACGTGCGATGGATATTGCCATCTTGTCTTCTGTGACAGTATCCATCGCCGCTGAAATGAAAGGTACATTCAGTTCAATATTTTTTGTAAATCCGGTAGTTAATACTACCTCTTTGGGAAGAATTTCGGAATAAGCAGGAATCAATAAAAGGTCGTCAAATGTAACGCCTTTGAGGTAAATTCTATCGGTTTCAAATGAGGTCATAATTTCTATTGTTTTTATCATTTATCTTAATATGACAATCGTTCCCGTATATTTTTTGGTTTTGGGAATTGAGGCATATTTGAATGCATAGTAATAAGTTCCTTCCGGCAGTTTTTGTCCTCCCTGCGAAATTCCTTTAAAAGCATCTTCCTGATTAAGATAGGCAGAGCCTTTGAAAATACATTTGTAGTTTTTTTGATGAAATACAACTTTTCCCCAGCGGTCGTAGATAGTAAGTTCGTTTTCTCTTACCGGATTTAATTTTTTTATCCCCAGCATCTCATTTTGATTGTCACCATTTGGGGTAATCACATTGGGAATTATTAAGGGGCAATCTTCTACCAACGTATTTTTCTCTAGAAAACAGTTTACAATGCGCAAATTTTGCAAAGTGTCGTACAGGCTGGTGTCCATATAAGCATGTACACGATAGTATCCAGCATACTCAATATCTGTACTTTTTTCGGTCTCTGTCCACATAGAGTCTTTATCTAAATAAGTCCAGCCGAAGGCGGTAAAGTTGGTTTCCAATTCAATGGTACCCTGTGGGTCATCATTGGAACAGTAAACATCTTGGTCAAAAATGATTTTCAAAACTCCGGTATCAATAATGGTAACATCTAAAGTAATCAGGGTATCACAACTCACATCGGGGTCAGTAGCATAAAACATACGCTCAATCTGGGTTTCCCAATCGCCCTCAACATTTGGAGGTCGTTTCACAACAATATCTCCCCAAATTACGGAATCGCAGGAACTGATTTTGTATTTCAAAGTGATATAAGGATCCATACTAATGTGCCAGCGCACCAAACTGTCGCACCCTGAAACCGAATGTAAAGTATCCCACGGAGTCTCGACAGTAGCTTGAACATCGGTGTATGTAAGAATACCGTGTGTATTGGTAGGAACTGAAATATTTCTACCCTGACAAACAGTTGTATCTAAAATAGTACGGATAAAATCAATCTTAATGTCAGTGGTTAAAGTTTCAATAAAATCAACAGAATCGGTAGGGATTGTAAACTTAATAGAAACTTTATAATCATCGCTCACGATGGGAAATGCTATTTTGATGGGAGTGGTATTGTGAATTTCAATTCCAATATGAAAGTTATCCCACCAATAATAAGTATAATTTTTAATTGTAGAATCTAATACTGCAAAATCGAAAAGAATAGAATCGCCGGGGCAATAACTTGCAGCCGGCTTCTCTTCTCCATTAATTAACATAACGAAGTAACTATTTTTAGGGGAATTTTTGGGTGATTTTTTTTTATTTTTTTGCGCGAATGCCGACGCTGCAACGCAGATAATGAAGAGAAAGAGTATTATTTTTCTTACCATTTTGTAATTATATTTAACGGCTGCAAATGTACACCATTTTATAAAACAGCGAATTTTTTTTTATACCGCTCACCACTCACCACTCACCGCTCACCACTTCTTTATTTTACATAACACAACAGCAAAAACAATCAGGTAAATATAACCCGGTATCATAACACTGTACGCGTAATGTGTCCCAAAATGATCGGATAATGTTCCGAAAATAGGAGGCAATACGGCGCCCCCTGCAATACCCATAATTAAAAAAGCAGAAGCCAACTTGGTGTGTTTTCCTAAATTATGAATGGAAAGAGGCCAAATAGCAGGCCACATAATGGCATGTGCAAAACTTAATCCGATAATGGCATAAATAGAAAGTTTCCCTGTAAAGCATAAGGCGAGAGTGAGTAGCATTAACCCAAGAACACTGTTCATAATTAATGAAGTGCGTTGTGAAATAACTTTTGGCACCAAAGCAATTCCTACTATGTATCCAACCACTAAAGCAATTAATGCCGCCACCGGATAGTATCTCGAAATCGTTGCCGGAATTTGTAAACTGTTGGCATATACAATCAAATAATCAATAGCCAATACTTCAACGCCTACATAAAAAAAGATTGCCGCAATGCCAAACCACAAATAAGGGTAGGCAAAAATGGATTTGTGCGTTGATTTTGTTTTCTCATCTTCCTCTTCATATATTTCAGGAAGTTTTGCTATTTTAATAAACAACACCAATCCTGTTAATACTGTTGTCATAATTAAATAAGGGAAAATCACGCTATTTGAGAGTTGCTGTAACACTTTTTCGCGCAATTCAATATTGGTAATGGAGTCGAAATTTACCAACAGATGTTCCGTACTTGCAAATAATGCGGAGAAGAGCGCCAGCACACCGATCATTCCGGCAATTTTATTGCAGATTCCCATAATGCTAATACGTTGCGCCGCAGATTCGATGGGTCCAATAATGGTTACATAAGGGTTTGTTGCGGTTTGCAATAGCGCCAACCCCGCGCCCTGAGTAAACAATCCAATCAGAAACAGCAGGTAACTCCGTTGTATTGCCGCAGGAACGAATACCAGCGAGCCTATCGCCATCACGATTAATCCCAATGCCATTCCGTTGGTAAATCCTGTTCTTTTCAATATGGATGAGGAGGGAATTGCCATCACAAAGTAGGAAATATAAAATGCAAAAGGTACTAACGATGCTTTAGCATCGGAGAGTTCACACGCAGTTTTCAAAAACGGAATCAGCACGCTGTTGAGCCACGTTACAAATCCGAACACAAAAAAGAGCGCGCCGATAATGAAGATGTTAAAGGAGTTTTTTTGGGACATAAGTTTTGGTTTTAAAGATTTTAAATTAAAAGGTTAAGGGGTTAATCATCTCATCATCTAATCATCTAATCAATCAACTCAAACCCTGTGTATTGTCGTAGTATTTCAGGGATAAGGATACCGGAGTCTGTCTGGTTATTTTCTATGAGGGCAGCCATGATGCGCGGGAGGGCTAAGGCGCTACCGTTCAAGGTGTGCGCTAAACGGGTTTTGCCGTTTTCATCTTTAAAACGTAGTTTCATACGATTTGCCTGAAATGCTTCAAAATTGGAAACAGAACTCACTTCCAACCAGCGTTGCTGCGCTTTGGAAAATACCTCCATATCGTAGGTTAATGCTGAGGTGAAACTCATATCGCCGCCACAAAGTTTTACTACCCTGAAGGGGAGTTCTAATTGTTGTAATAGCGACATTACATACGTTCTCATCTCTTCCAGTGCCTGATATGATTGGTCAGGGTGTTGAATTTGAACTATTTCTACTTTGTCGAATTGGTGCAAACGGTTGAGTCCGCGTACATCTTTTCCGTAAGAGCCTGCTTCGCGGCGAAAACATGCCGAATAGGCACAGTTTTTAATAGGGAAGTCGGATTCTTTTAAAATCACATCTCTGTAAATGTTGGTCACCGGAACTTCAGCCGTAGGAATCAGGTAGAAATCGTCTAACCCAGCATAATACATTTGACCGTCTTTGTCGGGAAGTTGTCCTGTGGCATACGCCGAGTCTTTGTTTACCATATAAGGCGGTTGAATTTCGATATAATGGTTTTTTACGGCTGAGTCTAAAAAGAAATTAATGAGTGCCCGTTGCAAGCGCGCTCCTTTTCCTTTGTAAACGGGGAATCCCGCGCCGGTAATTTTTGTACCCAAATCGAAATCAATAATGTCTAATTTTTTCACTAAATCCCAGTGTGGCAGAGCATCTTCCATCGGTGTGGCATCGCCTTCCGAGTAAACAATTTCGTTATCTTCTGCGCTTTTTCCGGCAGGAACACTTGCGTGCGGAAGGTTTGGCATAAGTACTAACAACTCTTGAATGGCGTTCTCCTTTGCCGACAGAGACTCTTGTTTTTCCTTCTCTTCCAATTTTAAACGGGCAATATCCTCCTTTGCCCGATTGGCTTCTTCAGTTTTTCCGGTTTTAAACAACATACCAATCTCTTTCGAAAGTTGGTTCTGTTGCATTAAATTATCATCTAACGATTTTTTTAGATTTCTAATTTCTACATCTAAAGCCAGCACGTCATTTACAATCTGCCGGGCTTCAAAATTTTTAACTTTTAGGCGTTCAATAACAAAATCTGGGTTTTCTCTTAGGGTTTGAATGTGAAGCATAATACTTTTGATTTTTAGAAGCCGCAAAAATACAGAAATTTCAATATTTTATTTGTCACAGAGACACAAAGATAGGAGATTACTCTTCCTCCTCTTCTTCTGTCGGAAGCATATTCAAAGATATTTTCTTTTCCGATTTCAATCCCAAATTTCTTAACTGATTGGCTTGACTTATCACATTTCCTTTACCCTCTTTGAGTTGTCCCAATGCTTTGTCGTATTTTTCCTGACTTGCCCTGATGCTATTTCCAATCTCCTCAAATGTTTTGGTAAAACCCACAATCTTTTCGTAAAGGGCTTCCCCTCTTTTCACAATTTCCATTGCGTTTTTGTTTTGCCATTCCCGTCTCCATAAGTCGGAAATCAGTTTAAGACAAGCAATTAGATTTGTAGGACTGACTAATAAGATTCTTTTAGAATAAGCAAATGCCCACAAATCTGTATCTCCTTGTAAAGCAGTGAAATATGCAGGCTCAATCGGTATAAACATCATAGTAAAGTCCAACGATGAGTCAAGGTCATCATATTTCTTTGAACTCAATTGATTGATGTGATTAATGACGGAATTTATATGTTCATCTAAAAACATTTTTTGTTCGTCGGGATTATCGGTGGCAACAAATTTGTCGTATGCCACTAAAGACACCTTTGAGTCAATGATAATTACACGTTCATCGGGCAAGATAACCTTGACATCAGGGCGTAACGTATTGCCATCCTCATCTTTCATAGATTGTTGAATAAAATACTCTCTATCTTTTGTCAATCCCGATGATTCTAAAATTCGTTCCAAAATCATTTCGCCCCAGTTTCCTCTTTTTTGCGGTTTTCCTTTCAAAGCGGTTGCCAGATTGTTTGCTTCGGCGCTCACTTTGTTGGTTTGCTCAATCAAATCCTTTACTTTTTCTTCCAGCGAAAACCTCTGTTTTGATTCCTTATCATAAGTCTCTTCCACTTTGGTTTTAAACTTGTTAATATCTTCTTTTAAAGGATTTAACAACGTTTCAATATTCGCTTTATTGGTTTCGGTAAATTTAGAAGATTTTTCCTCAAACAGTTTATTGGCGATTTTTTCAAACTGCAAATGCGCCGTTTTTTGAAGTTCCTCAAACTCTGCTTTCTGTGTTTCCAATTTTTCAGATAAAAAAGCATGATTTGCCGATACTTTGCTCAATTGTGAGGTCAGTTCTAAAATAGTATGTTCTTTATTTTCAAGTTTTTCAGACAGTTCTTTATTCAGCAATGAAGCCGCACTGGCTCTTTCTTCATTCAATTTTGCGGCATTAACAGTTTCGTTGAATTTAGTGTTAAGCGCCTCAAACTCTTTTTTAGATACATTTTTTGATTTATGAGATAAATAAAAAACGAGATAGGAAAAGAGTATTCCTGTTACAAATCCTGAAATTAAGTATATTATTTCCAAAATAGATTTTTAATTTTATGGTTAAATATGGCAGCAAAAATATTTTTTTTGTTTTACAAAATGTGTACTTATCCATTTTTCCTACTAATGGTAATCGAAGATTTTTATGAAGTGAATTTTGCCTCAAATATTGTTAAAGCCTTTCCTTTAATTTCAACTCTGTCTCCATTCAATTTGACTTTTATATATCCTGTTCTTCTGGATAATTGCACAGAGTCTAATTCTACTTTTCCAAGTTTTTCAGCCCATAATGGAGTAAGTGCACAATACGCCGAACCTGTCACAGGGTCTTCATTTATTCCGTCAATTGGTGCGAAACATCTAACAACAAAGTCAGTCTGTTTTGAATTACTCTTTGAAGTTATCATTAAGTTTCCCAATCCATTTTCAGATAATAACGTAAAGTTTGGCTCGGAGTGTAAAATCTCACTCTCTGTTTCCGCTATCGCAATTACCCAATCATAAATGCTTGAGTACATTTCAATTGGGTCAAATCCTACTAAACGTTTAAAATCTTTATGAATATCTATTTTTTGTATTGGATATTTGGGAAAATCCATAATTATCCAATCATTTTCTCTTTTTATTATCAACTCAGCACCCTCCGCCTTAAATTTTATCGTTTCGTTTGCCGCTTTTAATCCAAGTTCATAAATAATATGAGAACTTGCTAATGTTGCGTGTCCACAAAGCGGAACTTCTTTTGTCGGAGTAAAATAACGAATTTGAAAGTCGTTTCCTTCCGGAAAAATAAAAGCAGTCTCGGATAAATTCATTTCTAATGCAATATTTTGCATCCAATCCGAAGAAATTTTTTCCGTAACAATCATCACACCTGCGGGATTCCCTTTGAATGGTTTATCTGTAAAGGCATCTACCTGAAATATTGTGCTATTCTTTATCATTTTAATTTATTCTTTAGTATTTTAATGCTGTCCTCCGTTTGCGTGCAATGTTTTTATCACACACTTCCCTACGAGCAACCAACGGCAAAAATAGCAAATAACCTGTTTCAAAAAATGTACCCAAATACTATTTTATGTTAATTCGCGCTTGAATTTGAAATTATTATAGACTTTGATATATGAAAGAAAATACTCAAAACCCACTCGGAAATCGCATTGTAGAAGTACTTTCCAAAAGCGGAAGAGAAAAGTACAACTACAAACAAATTGCTGCAAAAGCAGGAATATTTGATAAAAAAGGCAGAGAAACCATAAAACAGATTATCAACGATTTTGTGGATGCCAAAATTTTGCTTCACGCAGGCAGAGGCAAATATTGCATCAATCCAAAATATTTAACCAAAGAAAATACCGGAAAGAATTATGTCATCGGTAAACTTTCTGTAAGTAGAAACGGCGCGGCTTATGTAGCAACGGAAGGGATTGACGACGACGATATTTTTATTGCCGAAGGAAATTTGAGTAACGCGCTGCATAACGATATCGTGAAAGTGGCTCTTTTTCCTGCACGCCACAAACGGCGCCCCGAAGGACAAATTGTAGAGATTGTTGATAGAAGTAAGAAACAGTTAGTGGGTAATATTTCCATATCGAAAGGTATTGCCTATTTTATTCCCGACAATCCTGTCTATCGGCGTGATATTTTAATTCCCGGACAGTTGCTCAATGGCGCTACAACAGGAGATAAAGTGGTGGTGGTGATTACCGATTGGGTTGCCGGAACAAGAAGTCCGCTGGGCGAAGTGGTACACGTTCTGGGTAAACCAGGAGATAATAACGTGGAAATGAGTGCTATACTTGCCGAGTTCGACTTCCCGATGAAATTCAGTGAAGCCGTTGAAAAGGAGTGCAACAAAATTGATTCCGTTATTTCAGAGAAAGAGATTGCCACGCGTAGAGATTTCCGAAATATCACTACATTTACGATTGACCCCGCTGATGCTAAAGATTTCGACGATGCCATCTCTTACGAAAATCTTGGTAGCGGTATGCACCGTGTAGGGATTCACATTGCCGATGTTTCCCATTATGTACGCCCCGAAACTATTATAGACAAAGAGGCTTACGAAAGAGGAACCTCCGTATATTTAGTGGATAGAACCATTTGTATGCTGCCCGAAAAGTTATCAAATGAACTCTGCTCCTTAAAACCAAATGAGGACAAACTGTGTTACAGCGCTGTTTTTGACATGGACGACCATGCCAAAGTGCATAAAGAGTGGTTTGGAAGAACTATCATCAACTCTAACCGACGTTTTGATTACGAAGAAGCACAGGAGATTATCGAAACCAAACAGGGAGATTTCTCAGATGTTATTTTGAAAGTACACGGGTTGTCGCAAAAACTGCGCCAGCAACGTTTTGATAATAATGCAGTGAACTTTGATACCGAAGAAGTGCGTTTCAAATTAGATGAAAACGGAAAACCAATCGGCGTATATTTAAAAGTGCAACGCGAAGCAAACTGGTTGATTGAAGAGATGATGTTGTTGGCAAACAAACGGGTAGCCGAAAAAATCGGCAAAAAAACATCGCGATTTAAAGAGATCAAAACATTTGTGTATCGTATTCACGATGAACCGATTGGTGATAAAGTAGAAAATTTTAAAAACTTTGTCGCAAAATTGGGACTTGAACTTAAAACCGGAAATCACAAGCAGTTCACGCAATCGTTAAATCACTTGTTGGAAGAAGCCAAAGGGAGAAACGAATATGAATTGCTTGCCAAACTGTCTATCCGCGTAATGGCGCGAGCAGTCTATTCCACAGAAAATATCGGACATTACGGGCTGGCATTTCCTTACTATACGCACTTCACTTCGCCCATTCGGCGCTACCCAGACTTAATGGTACACAGACTGTTGGATGCATACTTGCACGACAAACCATCGGTAAACAAGAGCCAATATGAAGAATTTTGCAAACATTGCTCTAAAATGGAACAGAAAGCCACTGAAGCAGAGCGCACTTCCATTAAATACAAACAGGCAGAGTATTTAGCCGACAAAATCGGGCAAGTATTTGAAGCTACCGTGAGCGGCATCTCTAAGTGGGGCGTTTTTGCCGAACTGAAAGAAACCAAATGCGAAGGCGTTATTCCTATTAAACGCTTTGACGATGACTTTTACTATATTGATGATGATAACTTTACATTAATAGGTTTGCATACCGGAAAAAATATCCGTTTTGGAGATACAATTAAAGTAAAAGTGGTTGAAGTGGATTTACAGAAAAAAACGATGACGTTTGATGTTGCGTAAATTTTACAAACTGTCAACTAACTCAGGATGCTCCGTTAGATATTGTTTCATTCCGTCGTAACCGATTTGGATAATAGCTTTGTATTTTCTGAAATCAAAGAGGTTGTAGTGTTCCAATTTTTCAAGTCCTACATAGTAATCGGCTTGGTGAATTCTGTTGATATTCATCTGTTTCATCATAGCCATACCTGCACGATAACCTATTTCTATTTTTCCTGATGTCAGTATTTGTTTACTTACTGCTGTTACGTCAATCATAATGATTTTTTTACACTTTCCTTTAATTGGTTCTATCGGAAGATTGTTCATTATTCCGCCATCAACATAAACAATGCTGTCAATAAACGGAACACAAGTGTGTATATTGTAAATCAAACTATCCCATTTTTCGCACACTGCTAAAACACCTTAACATCTTTATCAAACCGCACCATTTTCTTTCCTATTTGGCGAACGGTAGCAATACCTGCCTGATGCAATTCTGTTTCTAAACCCTCTTTAAACGACATAGCGGCTACTCCCAAATAGATTTTATGATTTTTGTAATTCGGACACAGTATCTTAAAAATCTCTACACGCGAAATAAGTTTTTCTACTGAAATATTTTCCGGTTTGGCATTATATTTTACTTCAATTATCGCAGCGCTTTTTCCATTGAATAAAACTAAATCAAATTCAGCACTTTTGTCTTTGCTTTTAAATGCTAGATTTCTTGCTATTTCATCAAATTTCTCATTGGCAAAAGTTTTATCTGCTTTAAAAGCGTAATAAAAATAGTTTTCTGCCATTTCACCATTGCTGTTGGAAATGCCTCCCAATAAACGTCCCAGTTTATTTAACTGTCTGTCTGTTTTTCTGCTTTCAGCACGCATTTCGGCAAACTTTTGCTTATTTTCGGCAATCATTTTGTCGTTTTCAGCGGCTCTTCTGTCGTTTTCAGCGGCTCTTCTGTCGTTTTCAGCGGCTCTTCTGTCGTTTTCGGCAGCCATTTCTTTTATTCTTTGCTCATTTTCTTTCGATAATTGAAAGGCTTCTGCAATATCTTGAGTGGTTTTCTCAAGATTTTGATAATTCTTGTCAAGATTTTGGGAGTTCTTCTCAAGATTTTGATAATTCTTGTCAAGATTTTGGGAGTTCTTCTCAAGATTTTGATAATTCTTCTCAAGATTTTGATAATTCTTCTCAAGATTTTGATAATTCTTGTCAAGATTTTGGGAGTTCTTCTCAAGATTTTGATAATTCTTGTCAAGATTTTGGGAGTTCTTCTCAAGATTTTGATAATTCTTGTCAAGATTCTGGGCGATTCTGTCAAGGTTTTGGGCGGTTTTGTCAAGCATTGCATTAATACTTTCCCAAGATAAATTGTTGTAATTGTTCATATTAGTATATTTTTATTAAAAATTATTTCTTGCTGTTAATTCGCGGTAAATATATACTTTTTTGTTTATTGCAAACAATATTATTAAAAATGAGAAGTTAATATTGAACAAATATAATCTCAAAAAAATGACGGATCATTACCACGTTGAAGTTGGTGTTTACCAAACTTATCACCACGGCGAACATATTTGCGGAGATGTTTTCCTTTCCAAGCGAATTCCGGAAGAGAACCGTGTGCTGTGCGTACTCTCAGACGGTATGGGCTCAGGCGTAAAAGCCAATGTATTAGCCACACTTACCGCTACCATAGCCATTAATCTTTCTATAGAACACAAACAAGCCAAAACAATCGCCGACATTATTATGAAAGCGTTGCCGGTGTGTAGCGAACGGAATATCAGTTACGCCACCTACACCATTGTGGATGTGAACAGCGATACCAACGAAGTTACCATTCTGGAATACGACAACCCGCAAACCATCGTAATGCGTGGATACAGAGTAATGGAACCCAACTGGGAAAAAGTGAACTTTGAAAATAAAAATGCCGACCGCCGTTTGCAAGACCTGAACACGGTTACTTTTATACCGCAATTGGAAGATAGAATCATTTTCTGTTCCGACGGTATTACCCAATCGGGGCTGGGAAAAGGGCTGGTTACAGGCTGGGGCAGAAACAATCTCAGAGAAGAGATTAGAAACATTATTACCGACAACAGTTCAATTTCTGCTGCGGAACTGGCGGAAAAAATTGTAAAGAAAGCGGCTGCCAATGACCTGCACGTTCCTAAAGATGACCTTTCCTGTGCCGTAATTTATTTCCGCGAGCCGCGCCGTACGATGATATGCTCCGGTCCGCCGTTAAATCCCGGAAAAGATGCTGAATTTGCGGAAAAACTGCGCTCTTTTGCCGGCAGAAAAATTGTGAGCGGCGCCACAACTACAGAAATTATCTCCAGAGAACTGAAACGTACCGTAATAGACGAGCCTATCGTAGATCATACGTTGCCTCCAATGTCGAAAATGGAAGGTATTGACTTGGTAACCGAAGGGGTTTTAACATTAAGTAAAGTGATATATCTGTTAGCCAACGTAATCAATACAAACTACCAATATGGACGTGGTCCGGCAGATAAAATGTGCCAATTACTATTAGAAAGCGACGAAATCCATATCTTGGTGGGTACTAAAATTAACGCCGATAATATTGACCTTTCGCAACCCGTTGAAGTGGAAATTCGTAAAAATATTATTCAACGACTTGCTAAAATACTGATGGATAAATATATGAAAGTTGTGTATATGGAATTTATGTAGAAAAAAAACTAACATTTATGAATGAATCTGCAATTTGTCATCAAGGCATTATAAAAGAGATAACAGGCAATATGCTGTATGTTGAGGTGGAACGCCGTGCGGCGTGTGCCGCCTGCCACGCTAAAAATTTCTGTATGCCCTCCGAGAAAAGAGATGAAATTATTCCCGTTCACACAAATAATCCTCACGAATTTAAAGTAGGAGAACCTGTACAGGTGAGCCTGAAACAATCAATGGGGGCAAAAGCAGTCGTCATTGCTTATCTGTTTCCTTTTTTGGCGTTGGCGCTGGGATTGTTTGCTGCCTATTATTTCACTAAAAATGAATTACTTAGTATTGGTGTTGCTTTTGCGGCTACCGCACTCTATTTTTTGTTTCTTAAAAGAATGGATAACAAAATTAAAAAGCATTTTACGTTTGTGGTGAGTAAAATTAACGAATAGAAAAGCCAACATAATCCATATACCATCTACAAATAATAGCATTAAAACTTCTGAATTTTTTAAGTCTTTTATATTCTTTTTTTTCTAACCTGTCTTCCATCACTGATGTGAAAGTAGAATAGTACATCCAATCATGTTTTTTCATTTTTTTTAAGAGATAGTTAGAGGGAAAGAAATCACGTAGTTTGTTTTTTATTTTTTGAATTTTTATATCTAACGGAGTTACTTTCATTTCTTCATCATGAAAATAGACATTTAATTTTTTAAAAAATTCATTAATTGCAACCGCATCATAAAGCCATTTATTTTCTCTAAATTCATAAGGCAAGTTTCTAAAAAAGTTAACTATTTTTTTATCCCATAACAAAAAGTAGGTTTCATATCCCCAAAAATCAAAAACTTTTGACGAATGAAAAAGAAATTTTGAAAACTTTTCCTTAACACACCAATCTTCTATATAAGGATTGTATTTTTTTGAATAACAGTTTTTTACAGGATAATCTTTTAGAGTTTTGGAAATTCTACATTTGAGATATTTTTTTTCTTTTTTATTCATTTTGTTAAAGAAAAAATAAGTATCTATTAGTCTGTTGGGTAATTTATCATTTTGTGTTTTAGTTTTAATTGATTTTAAAACATAACTACCGGCAATATTATCTCCAACATGTCCGGGAAGAAAAATGCTGTTTTCAGGAATAAAATGTTCTTTTCTTAATTTTTTAACTGCAAAATATTCCTGCAAATAAGGCATTGAATACCCATTGCCCACAGATTTCATATAATTCAAAAATTCATCATCATCTATATACGTTTCTAGTTCAATCTCTTCATAATCAATAAAAAACCATTTATATCCTAAATTTTGTGCTACTCTTCTGCTTATTTCTTCTTCTCTGTTTTTTACGCCATAAGTAAAGCATATCACATTTTCATAATTAAGTTTTTTTAAGATACAAGCAATCAACCTGCTATCAAAACCGCCACTTAACGGTAGAACAGCAGTTCGTGAATTAAGAAATTTTATTAACCGTTTTCCCGCTTCATAAAATTCAGATATTATTTCACTACTCAATTTTTGAAAAGTATCATTTAAAAAGTTTTCGGGCAAAAAATTATAATCATGAATTCTTTTTTCTGTTCCGTCATTATTCAACAAAAGCATTTCTCCTGCTCGTGTTTTAAAAATCTCTTTATCTAAAGTTTCATTATCTAAAACAAAACCAATAGACTGAAATTCTGTTTGGGCTTCTAAATTTGCAGTTATTCCTTTTTTCAGCTTTACTAAATAGTTCCAATCATCGCTAATAATCCAATTATCATTTTGTTTTAAATAAAAAACAGGGAAATAATTAATAGTGTCTGAAATAATGCTAATTCCATTGGCGGAAGTTATAATGCAAGTATAAATACCATTGAATTTTGGGGTAACCGCATGATGTTTTTCAATATTTACTAAAAAATCTATTGCCTCTTTTCCATTATGAATATCATTATTTTCATCGAAAAAATAACCTGTAAAATAGTGATTATCTTTACATTCCCATTGATATGCTTGGTTGCCGAACAATTTATAAATAATCATGCTTTTTTAGATTTTAATTTTTTTTCTGTCTTTAGCAATAAAAAAATAACCTATTAGTATTGCGGAAGATACAAAGTGAACGATTGAACTTGTGATACATGCGCCATTAATGTTCCACAACGGAATTAAAATTACCAATAATATTGCTGTTAGCACAGCGCCTGCTACCGACTTCAAAACAAGTATATTCATTTTTCCCAATGCCGCAAAATAATGTCCGTAAATATTTGAAAACGAAATAAATAAAATTCCGGGACTCATTAACAATACGATATGTTTCACCTCTGAACATTCCCGAGTAAAGACATAAGTATAAACAGAATTAGGTAACACCAATAAGAGAAAAATACAAAACAATGTAAAAACAATACTGAATATTGAAGATGTAACTATTCCATTTCTTGCATTTTGCGTATTTCCTTCTCTAATAATTTTGGAATATTGAACCATTGAGATACTTTTGCTTATGTGCCATACAGACTCCGATATTGAAACTCCTACCATGAAAATTCCCAATGAAACTTCACTTAAATAAAATAATATAAAATACATACTTAACCGAGTAACCACCAATTGAAAAAAACTACTCAACTCATTGAGAAATCCATAGTTGAAACATTGTTTTGTAACAGAAAAATCGAATTGCAATTTTATTCTTCCAACCGTTTTTCGGGTGAGAAAAAATGCAATGGATGCAACCACTATGAAAGAAAAAATATGCGCATAAAAGTAATCGAAATAAGTACTATCTGTAGTTTTGTATAATAAAAACATAAATATCAACAAAAAAAGAGGTTGCAAAACAGTTAATAAATTGAAATATTTAATTTTTTGCATACCAATATAAAGCGCATTGTGAAAGGTTAAATAACCCGATAACAAAGAGGATATGAATAAAAAAACAGGAAAAGAATTATTGGGTAAAAAATAACAAACCAAAACCCCAACCGAAGAACAGATAAACGTCCATAAACAAGCCTGAGCATATAATTTAGAAGCCCCTACCTTTCTTACAAAATAAGAGATGCTACTGTTTGTAAAAATATTAGTAAAAATAGCAATAAACCCTAAATTGGTAATAAATAAAGCCTGATATCCTTTCCCCTCTGCGCCCCAAAACTGCATAATACACACTGTTATTAGAAAATTAGCAAGTACGATTACCCCTTTGCTAAAAATTGTTAATATCGTGTTTTTCTGTTCTTTCTTGCTAATCATTTATCTTCAATAAAATCTATAAAAATCTGCTCTATATGTTTCCACTGATACTTATTTTTTGCAATTTCATACGAAAAGTTGCAGCATTTATTATAATAATCGGGATTATTGACATAATTTTCAATCAATTTAACAATATTTTCAATATTTTTTGGATTTACCAAATATCCAAAATTATTGATTTCATTTTTAGAAAAAAACTTTCGTATAGCCTTCACATCTGAATAAATAACCGGACGTCCTGCTGCCAAATAATAGAAAATTTTTATCGGTAAACTATGATTTTTTATAAAATCAATTTCTCTTAAATCTAAAAACAGGTCTGATTGCCCGATTTCTTTACAAAAATCAAGAAAAGGTAATTTGTTTATAAATTGAAATTCAAGTTTTTTACTATTTTCAAATTTACTAATATCAAAATCTTGCGTATCAATAACCTTTAAAACAAACATTGTGTTTGGCATTTTTTCCGCACATTTTTCGGCAACTTTCAATATATTATCATACCCATTTGCTTTTGTAAGATTTCCTGCATAAAAAAGTTCGCATTTTTTAGAAATATCGCGAATGGGGTACTGCTTTAGGAACTCAATATTTGCAAAATAAGAAAGGAAAATAAACTTTTTACATGGAAATAGAAACCGAAAAAACCTGCTTTTATAGTATTCTCCAAAGATAAATTTATCAACGATACAACCTGCATAAAACGACAAAAATGTGAGTGTAAAAAATTTTATTACTTTTTTTAAGAAATTAAGATTAAGCAAATTAATTTTTGAAGGATACCATTCTGTTACATCATAAATAAGGGTTGTTTTTGCTTTTTTAGAGGTGGTATATTTTTTTGCTGCGATGACCGCAATCGGATTATCGCAAATAATAATTTCGGGTTGAATATCTAAAAGTATATTTTTTATTCGTTGAATTACATTTGTTTTTGACAATCCTAAATCATTAAAACAAAAAACATTACTATAATTATTCTGTTCAATTTTTGATGAAACAATAGAAACATCGTACCCTCTCTCTATCAGCGCTTTTGCTTGCTGATACCAAACTCTTTCATCGTCGGGAAAATGTGCTGTTAATACGAACCCTATTTTCATTTGGCAAAAGTAATATTTTTAATCTATCTACAGAATTTTATATTTTCGCCACACTAATTACTAATCACTAATCACTAATGAAAATTATCGGCATCACAGGCACCATTGGAGCAGGAAAAGGAACGATTGTTGACTATTTAGTTAATAATTACGGATTTAAACATTACTCCGTGCGGGGGTATTTAATTAAGGAAGCACAAAAGCAAACCCTGCCCTTAAACCGAGATACTTACGTAATGTTGGCTAACCAATTGCGTGAAAATCATTCTCCCTCGTTTATCATAGATGAATTGTATAAAGAGGCTGAAAAAAACGGCATTAACGCCATTATTGAAAGTATTCGTACGCCCGGTGAAATTGCCTCGCTACGTACTAAAAAAGATTTTACCTTATGGGCAGTAGATGCTGACCCCAAAATCAGATATGCCAGAATTTCTGCCCGCCAATCGGAAACAGACCATATCTCTTTTGAAACATTTTTGGCAAACGAACAACGCGAGATGCATACGAATGACCCCACAAAACAGAACCTCGCAGAATGTATCCGGCAAGCTGATAGTTTGTTTGTAAACAATGGCGATTTGGAAAAACTTTTCCAACAGATTGAAAATATTTTGAGTAAATAATCACTGTACACAATTATTAAAACCCTTTTTACATTATTTCAATGTAATTTTTTCGATAAGTATTAACCACTTAAAAATAATCATTATGTTAGAAAGAAAATCATCAAAAGGAAATCTTGAAAAAAGAAGAACCACTTTTTTAATTATAGGATTTGTAGTAGTTCTCGGTTTAGTTTATGCCGGATTTGAGCTTTTTGCTCCTGCAAAAAACCTATTGACTTAGGACCGCTTGAGCCTGTCGAAATTATAGTGATTGATGTAAATGCCCCTGTCACAGACCCACCTCCACCTCCATCATTGGAACAACCGAAAAACTATAAGTTAGACATCGTGGATAACAATACTAAAATAACTCTTGATAGTGTTCCTTGGAATACTGAATCCAATGAAGGTGATGTTGTACCTGATTACGAACCCGTTCCTATTGTAAATGAAGTGCCCGATGAGCCGCCACGTCCGGTAAAATTCCCTGAAAAAATGCCTAAGCCTGTTGACGGTTTTGACAATATGTACGCTTTCCTGAGGTCAAACCTCCATTATCCTGAAATACCCCGTACTTTGGGAATTTCAGGCACAGTACTGGTTGAATTTGTTGTTGAGAGAGACGGTAGCATTACTAATGTAACAGTAGCAGCAGGCGTTTCCCCCGAACTTGATAAAGAAGCTGTGCGTGTGGTTAAACTGATGCCCAGGTGGAAACCCGGTGAACAAATGGGAAAAACGGTTCGCTGTTCATATAGCATACCTATCAAATTCACTATTCATTAATATACCGTGTTTAATAAAATTTTAGCAAGCCCATATATAACATATTTAAAAAATGATATTTTTGCAGTCGTTGAATTTTAGTTACAAAAATCATTAAAAATAATCATTATGATAGAAAAAAAATCCCAAAAAGGCGACCTTGATAAAAAGAGAAACACATTTCTACTTATCGGACTTGTTGCGATTCTCGGTTTAGTTTACGCTGGCTTTGAACTTTTTGCCACCAGCGATATGTCTAAAGATTTAGGAATTCCCGATGAGGAACTTATTCTTGTGATGGACGAAGATGTTATTGCTACCGACCCGACCCCTCCCCCTCCGCCCCCCCCTATAGCCCAACAAGCAGAAGTTATACTTAAAATTGTAGAAGATAATATTAAAGTGAATACTGATTTCGATTTTAGTCAGGATTTCGACTTGGATATGGCAGTAGAAGAATATGTGCCTATTGATATCGTAGCAGAAGAAGTGGATAACACACCTCCGATGCGTTTCGTGGAAGAGATGCCTGAACCCGTTGGCGGTATGGAAAATATGTATGAATTTCTTCGTACAAATTTAAGATATCCCGAAGTGGCTCGTAATAACAACATCTCAGGTCAGGTATTTCTTGAATTTGTTGTTGAAAAAGATGGAAGTATTAGCGGTGTGAAGGTAATCGTTGGCGTTTACCCTGACCTTGACCAGGAAGCAATACGTGTAGTGAAAATGATGCCAAAATGGAAACCCGGTAAACAAATGGGAAAACCAGTGCGTTGTTTTTTCAATATTCCTGTTCGTTTTACAATTAATTAAAAGATTGGAAAAGAGAACATTTCTTTTTGATGGCAAAGCCAAACAGCTTTACGCTACCGACGATCCCTCGTTGGTAGTTATTTTGTATAAAGATGACGTTTCCGCATACAATGGCATAAAAAAATCATTAATTCAAAATAAAGGAATATTAAATAATAAGATTTCGGAGATTATTTATAAAACATTGGAAGAAAATGGTGTAAAAACACACTTCGTAAAACGTTTAGATGACCGAAATCAATTGTGTAAAAAAATTACGGTTTTTCCTCTTGAGTTCATTGTGCGTAATGTAATTGCAGGTTCATTAGCCAGAAGATTAGATTTGGAAGAAGGAATTCGCCCCAAAAACATTATTTTTGAAATCTGCTTGAAAAGCGATTTTCTGAACGACCCACTTATCAATGAACATCACGCTGTTGCCTTAAATATCATCTCTTACGAAGAACTTCAACAAATCTACCAACTTTCAATGAAAATCAATCAAATTGCTACCAACCTTTTTGATAGCGCAGGTATTGACGTAATTGACATGAAGTTAGAATTTGGATACGATGAAGACCACAATCTTTTATTAGCCGATGAAATCTCTCCCGACACCGCACGCTTTTGGGACAAAGAAACCAAAAGTAAATTAGACCGAGACCGCTTTAAACGTGATATGGGGAAAATTGAAGAATCTTATAACGAAATCTTAAAACGATTAACAACCTAATGAAGTTGTTGCACTTATTTATATTGAGTATTCTCATTTCGACATACTGCGTTGCATTTGCCCAAACGCAAATCCCAAATACAAATGCCGATTACATAAAAATTGACCCTTACGGAAATATTTATGCAGTAAAAGAAACACAACTATCCAAATTTTCACCTCAGGGAAAATTGCTATTCAGTTATTCTGACCATAAATTGGGCGTAATATCTTCTATCGATGTCTTTAACCCAATGAAAATCATGCTCTTTTATCAGGATGCGGGAAAACTCATCTTCTTAAACGAACAATTGACGCTTATTAACAACTCAATTTCTTTGCACGATGCCAATTACTTTACTATCTCAATGGCTTCCTATTCGGCTGCCAATCAAATTCATCTTTACGATAACGCGAATAGACATTTGATAACTTTAGATTTTAATATGCGGGAAACCTCAAGAACTCCCATTAATTTCCATTCTTTTAATCCACAGAGAATGATAGAACTGGAAGAAAAAAGTTTGGCATTTCAAGATTCAGAAGCAGGCGTATATCTATTCGATGGTTTTGGAACTTTTAATAAATTGATTCCCATCATTACGTCTAATGCTGTAGAAATTACCCCAGAATTGATTTATTATACAAACAACAATGAGATTGTAATCTATAATTACAAATTATTAAAATCTGATACACAACAACTTCCAATTTCAGACGTTATTCAAACATTGTTATACAGAAATAATATAATACTTTTACTTCAAAATGGAACTATTTGGATATATGAGTTATGAAAAAGAAAACAATTAACAAAAAAAGCCGGAATTGGATACTCTTTATTATGGCATCGGTTGTATTATTTGCTATGATATTATATTCCAACGCTTTAATACAGAAGATAAGAGAAGAAGAACGAAGAAAAGTAAATGTTTGGGCAGATGCCATCACTTATAAAGCCGGTATAGTTGCCTATATGGAAAAATTTTTTGAAACCATTCGGATTGAAGAGGGTAAACGTGCTACTATCCTTGCTAAAGCTATGCAAAAAGTGATTGAAGCCCCTCTTAATGAGGATATGTCCTTATATTTAGATATTATCGCTTCCAATTCAACTATACCCTCCATTGAAACGGATAAAGAAGGCAATATTAACTGGACGGTTAATGCAGACAATGATGTTTTAACTTTGAAGCATATTAATGAACTTGGAGATAGAAAAGTAGAATATGACAGTGTCATAATGAATTACTATAAAAAAGACTATAATATTCTTTATTACAAAGAATCGAAAGTTTACACTAATTTACGAACAACAATTGACAATTTAGTGGAATCGTTTTTTCAGGAAATTGTTATCAATAATGCTTCTGTTCCTGTGGTAATTACAGACAGTACAATAAGCGATATTATTGGTTACGGTATGATTAATGAAGATGAGATTAAAACAAAAAAAGACGAGATAATTAAACATTTTCTTTCTCATCATCCCCCCATAAAGATTGCTCTTCCTAATCAGGGTACCTGTTATGTACTATATGATGAATCGCCCATACTCACGCAACTGCGCTATTACCCTATTGTACAATTTATCATCGTTTTAGTTTTTATTATAGCAGGTTATCTTATCCTCAGTTTTGCAAGACGTTACGAACAAAATCAGGTTTGGGTGGGAATGTCGAAAGAAACGGCGCACCAATTGGGAACTCCCATTTCCTCTTTATTGGCGTGGATTGAACTGCTCAAAGAGCAGGAGGTTGACCCCTCAATTATAAAGGAGATTGATAAAGATGTGCATCGTTTGGAAACCATTGCACAACGTTTTTCAAAAATCGGATCAGAACCGGAACTTGAAATGACAAATATTGCCATTGTCATCGAAGAATTTATAGAGTACTTACAATCAAGAATATCTTCAAAAGTGGTCATCAAAATAAATCGAAACGATGTTAAAAATTTTAATTTACCTATTAACAAATATCTATTTGAATGGGTAATAGAAAATTTGTGCAAGAACTCAGTAGATGCTATGAATGGAAATGGAGTGATTATTATTGACCTGCTGGAAGATGAAAAACATTTTTACGTGGACGTTACAGATACGGGTAAAGGGATATCTTCCAATGAGTTTAAGACAGTATTTCAACCCGGATACACAACCAAAAAGAGAGGTTGGGGACTTGGTTTAACATTAGCAAAAAGGATTATCCAACAATATCATAAAGGTAAGTTATTTGTAAAATCTTCGGTAATAGGACGCGGTACGGTGATGAGGATAGAACTTAAGAAGTAAATAATGAGTAATTTATATAGAACATCCTATGGGTATTGAGAAATATTTGTAGTTTTACGGAGTGAAATTAAAAATGTAATAATATAAATACAAAGGAGCAATACATACCCATTCTTCGAAAGTTTGTAGCCGAACATGGTGATGAATATGGTATTCATCGTATCGGAATTTTTTGATCGGTGGCTCGTGACGAGCAGACTGAAGCAAGTGATGTTGATATTTATTACGAAGGTGCTGCACTTGGACTTAAATCTCTTACAGGATTGCCGCTGGCACTTTCTGAATATCTTGGCGTTCCGGTAGATGTTGTGCGAGAGCACAGTGGATTTAATACCTATTTCCGTAATCGCATTATGCAGGAGGTAATATATGTATGACAAATTATTGGCGATTGAAACGCTGAAAAATATTGAAAATTCGTTTTTTCTTTAGATGCTGATGTAATCTTTTCTGTTATCAAGCTTAACATTCAACCGCTTTTGGAAGTGATTCAGCAAATGAGAGACGATATAAGCAATAGGTGTTGAAAGAATAATGGCGGTCGCTTTGCCAAGTGGTCAAGGTCGTGTTGCCGACCCACAAATCCGACGCAAAACACCACCTTGCCCACCGCCCTGATTACGCCCTGCACGGAATTTACCAAAAAAGTAGGTTAAATCTTTCTGTAATACGCATAACTAATAAAAAAGTAATTTCAAGGTAAAAGAGTATCTGAATTTATTTCATTTATTTTGGTGTGAATTTATTCTAAACACATTTTTCGTGTAATTTCGCACACCAATATTATTTTTTATGATTATAGACAAACTTTATCTGCACGTAGCTGCCAAAGGGCACGTGTGCGTAGGCTTAGACACGGATTACGAATATCTTCCGGCGCATTTTTCCAAAGCGTTTTCCCATATCAGTGATGCGCTTTTTTCGTTTAACAAACAGATTATTGATGCAACCATAGATGTTTCTGCGTGCTACAAAGTGCAAATTGCCTATTACGAAGCGTTCGGAATGCAAGGGTTGAAAGCATACCAAAAAACATTATCCTATCTGCGTGAACGCAAAGCGATGATTATTGCCGATGTAAAACGTGGCGACATCGCCAAAACCGCTGAAATGTACGCAAAAGCACACTTCTCCGGTGATTTTGAAGCCGACTTTATGACACTCAATCCCTATATGGGTATGGATACTATCTCTCCGTTTCTGCCTTTTGTTAAAAACAACGAAAAAGGTGTTTTTGTACTCATTAGAACTTCCAACGAAGGCGCTAAAGATATTGAGTATCTGCCAACGGAAGAGAACAGGCGCGTATATAATGTAGTGGGTGAAAAATTGAATAGTTTGGGAAAAGAGTATCTCGGAAAATGCGGTTTTTCCTCTATTGGCGGCGTTATGGGCTGTACTCATGCCGACGAAGCGCAAGAGGTAAGAGAACAGTTGGATTCCACATTTTTCCTAATTCCGGGCTACGGCGCACAGGGCGGTAAAGCCGAAGATATTGCACGCTATTTGAAAAACGGAAACGGCGGCGTAGTCAATGCCTCCCGCTCTATTCTTTTAGCATACAAAAAAGTAGAAAACGGAGAAGAACAGTTTGCGGAATATGCACGAAAAGAGGCTATCCGAATGAGAGATGAAATTTGGTCTAAAATCTGATTGAAGTTATGGCTATACTTGTAAAGAACATCAAAGCATTAGTACAGGTTGAAGAAAAACCGGTGGTTTGGCGCGCAGGAAAAGAAATGAAAACCCTGCATACTATTGAAAACGCTTACCTTTTAACCGAAGGCAAAAAGATTATTGACTTTGGTAAAATGTATGATTTCAATCCTGAAAAACTTTCAAAAATTAAAGAAAAAATAGAAGAGATCGATGCTACCGGAAAATTTGTGTTCCCCTCTTTTTGCGATTCGCATACCCATATCGTTTATGCGGGAAGTCGTGAAATAGAGTATATTGACAAAATAAAAGGGTTGAGTTATGAAGATATTGCAAAACGCGGAGGCGGTATCTTAAATTCTGCACAACGTTTGGCAGATGCAAGCGAGGACGAGTTATACAAAGCGGCTATGGAAAGACTAAAAGAGATGGCTGCGTACGGCACGGGCGCTGTGGAAATTAAAAGCGGCTACGGACTGACCACAGAAACAGAACTGAAGATGTTGCGCGTAATCAAAGCGTTGCAAAAAGAGTCTCCTTTAATCATTCGCTCAAACTTTTTGGGCGCGCACGCCGTACCGCTGGCATATAAAGGCAAACAGCAAGAATATGTAGAACTTATTATCAATGAAATGATTCCGTTGGTGGCTACCGAAGAACTTGCCGATTTCATTGATGTCTTTTGTGATAAAGGATTTTTTACGGTGGAAGAAACGGAACGTATCCTTATGCAGGGAATTAAATATGGTATGCGTCCTAAAATACACGCCAACGAATTAGATTATTCCGGCGGTATTCAGGTGGGCGTTAAGTACAACGCCCTGTCTGTTGATCATTTAGAATACACAGGAGATGAGGAGATTGCCTGTTTGTTAAACTCTGAAACAATGCCTACATTGTTGCCCGGCGCTGCCTTCTTTCTAAATATGGTTTATGCACCTGCACGCAAAATGATAGACGCAGGACTGCCGGTAGCCTTAGCCTCTGACTATAACCCCGGTTCCAGTCCTTCAGGAAATATGCAATTGATACTCTCTATGGGTTGTATTAAATACAAAATGGTTCCTGAAGAAGCCCTAAATGCCGTAACTATTAATTCGGCTTATGCTATGGGAATTAGCGATATGGCAGGCTCCATTGCCAAAGGAAAAATTGCGAATTTCTTTATTACAAAACCGATTCCTTCTTTAGAATTTATGCCTTACGCCTTTGGAAGCAACAAAGTGGAACAGGTGTTTTTAGAAGGAAGGAGATTTTCAAACTTATGAAAAAACTCTCTATGAATGAACTGGGGCGCATTACCCCCGAAGAATTTAAAAAACAGTCGAAAACTCCACTTATCGTAATTTTAGATAACATTAGGAGTATGAATAACGTGGGCTCTATTTTTAGAACCTGCGATGCTTTTGTGGTTGAAAAACTCTATTTATGCGGCATCACTGCCCGACCGCCGCATAAAGATATTGCCAAAACCGCCCTCGGTGCCACCGAATCTGTGAATTGGGAATATGTTGAAGATGTCGTAGAATTAGTGCAACATCTAAAACAAAACAATACCAAAATTTATCTCATTGAACAAACCGACACTTCTATTTTTTTAAATCAATTTCAATTCCCTGAAGAAAAAATAGCAATAGTTTTAGGAAACGAAGTTTTTGGAGTCACCGAAGCCTTACTTCCTTTGTGCGACGGCGCTATTGAAATTCCGCAACAAGGCACCAAACACTCCTTGAATGTTACTATTGCAGCGGGAATTGTAATTTGGGAGATATTTAAAGATTAAAGTGACGGGTGACGAGTGACAACCTGCAATATTATTTTCATTATATTTCGGACCTTTGTACATCCTGTGTACTACATAAGCATCAATGCGATAGCAATCCTCATCTTTACTGTTATATATCATTTCCTTTTGAATCATAAATATCAACAGGTTTAAGATAACGACCTTCAAATACGATGTCGGCTTGGGTAAAAAACTCTTCATTAGTGAGGCGTTTTTCATTGTTTTGTGCGTATAAAGAGGCTATGCAGAACAGAGCAGTTAAAAGTAATAGATTTTTTTCATTTCAATTTTTTAGTTAATACTTGGTTTAAACTTTTCAGAAAAAATTGTTTCTTTGCAAGTTATTTATGTACATACGTAATTAGAATATGCTAAAAAAGATAACAAGGCGAATACTCAAAACTTTACTTTGGATTATTGTATCTTTAGTTGCGCTTGATTTGCTGATTGTTACGCTTATTATTGTGCCGCCTGTGCAACAGTTTATCCTTTTAAAAGTATCTAAAATTCTAACTAATATTACCGGCGGAGAGATTACGGTGGATAAGATCTACCTTTCACCAACATTAACACTGACTGCTAAGAACTTTGCCATTAAAGACCATCATTACGAAAATATGATTTTTGCTTCTACCCTGAAAGGGAGAATTAATCTTCAAAAAACAGGGAAAGGGCAAGTGTGTCTGTCGTTTGCAGAATTGGATAACGGAGAGGTTGTACTGCGCAGTTACGCCGGAGAAGAAACAGTAAATATTGCACTTTGGGCAAGAGGTTTCAAAAAAGAGGAAAAAAGAAATTCAGGGTTTAAGTTGCTGTTCGATAATATTAATCTTAAAGATGTCCGTTTTGTTTACATCAATGATGATAAACGACTGTACAAAACAGACAACACTATAGATTATGCTTTTTTTGAACTGCAACATATCAACTTAAACGTAGATGATTTTTTGGTAGCAGGCGCTGATATCTCCTGCAAAATCAATGCACTTACGCTATCACAACACACCGGTTTTGAAATTACCGGTTTTACAAGTAATTTCCGTATTTTCAATCAGGGGTTAATATTAGATAACTTGCACTTTACAACACCTAACAGTTCTTTTAACGGAGATTTTGCTTTTCGATATAATGACTTTAAGGATTATTCCGATTTTGTAAACCTCATTAATTTCGACACAAAGATAAAAAGTGCAAGCGTTTCTATGAAAGATGTGATCTATTTTGCTCCGGCACTGAAAGGAATGGAAAACCACTGTATTGTTTCAGGATATGTGTACGGTGTTGTTAACCATCTTAAAACTAAAGATATATATCTGAAATACAAACAACAGACACATTTTGCAGGAGATTTTGCACTTGCCAATGTTTTAGATTCCGCAAACAGAAGTTTTGATGTTGTTTTTCGAGACGCCAATATCAATTTTTTAGAATTGGCACAATTCAAATTGCCTGAAGGTAAAACCATAAACCTTCCGGAACAAACCAAAGATGTAAACTGGGCAAGAGTAAAAGGCAAATATAAAGGTTCATTTAAAAAATTCAATACCGATATTTTGGTACAAACCAACGCAGGAACTTTAACGGCTAAAATTAATTCCGCTCCCAAAGACAGCGCGCTTTATTTTTCCGGAACGGTGGCTTGCCATCATCTGGAGTTAGGAAAACTCGCAAATCAGGAAAAATATTTTGATAAGGTAAATCTGCAAACATCATTGGAAGGCAATGCCGTAAAATACGATAGTCTGCCAGCGTTTATGGCTTCCGTCTCGTTAAAATGGCAGGGAAATATTTCAGATTTGGATATTTTCGGAAACAAGATAAAAAATATTGCTCTTACCGGACATTACAAAAAACAGAAAGTAGATATTGCGCTCCATACTGTCGATTCGTTAGCCAAATTTCAAGTAAAAGGCAGTGCGAGTTTTGCCGACACCGTTCCTGATATTAAAGCCACTTTAACGAACGTAAATATTAAACTGTCAGAGTTATTTTCGCACTACCCGCACTCATTGGATTCTATTACTACCAAAGGTTTTGATAAATTTATCCTCAAAATGCAACAAACTCCCAATCTGGTATTTTCTATGGATTCTCTTGAGATAGATATGCATGGTAATAAGTTCGATAATTTCAACGGTTTTGCTGGTATTAATTATGCCAAACTTTCAAACGGAGAAAAAACATCCCGCATAGACTGGTTACGTCTAAACGCCATAAACAGACCGAATTTTCCTCATCAATATATCCTCCATTCTAATTCTGTAAATGCTTCTTTAAAAACTAACTATGATTATTCGGATTGCATTGCAGCGCTTGGAAATGTGGCAATATACTACATACCCGAAATGTTTGGAAATCACGCCGGAACTCTTAAAGAGATTACCTCCACTGAAACTGAACCGTTTATTGATTTTGACGTCCAATTTTATTATACGCAAAACCTCTTCAATTTGCTCCTTCCCCGTTTGAACATTGCAAGAAACAGTTCGGCAAGCATTCACATAGGAAAAACAAGAGCGGACGATCTTATGGATATTATCGTTCCTCAAATGAGATATTCCGGTTTGGGCAAACTCAATAACCTGACATTCACAGGAAAAATGAATAAAGAACAGCGAATGGAACTGCAACTGTACTGCGACTCTGTTACTATGTACCGCAAAAATGACGGGGTGTTTACCTTTGCAAATATTGAAGTGAATACGCGCAGCAACCAACAGGATATTCAGTTTGAAACTTCCTGGCGTAACCCGCGTGAAATCTCTATCTTTGAAAAAAATCATTGTAACGGTGTTCTTTTTGAAGATAATTTAAAACCTTCTCTGAAAATTAACGACGCCAAACTGTTTATTCGGGAATCTGCGTGGCAATTTGCAGGCAATAATAATACCATTACTTTCGACGACAAAAATCTCGTGTTCAACCAATGCTTATTAACTTCCAATGCAGGGATTATCAGTGTAAACGGCGAACTCTCGAAAGAAGCCGATAAGGTATGCAATATTTTGCTGGAAAATTTTGATGTTTCATTGCTGAACAGTCTGACCGAAAGACTGCGTATGAGTTTCGCCGGCAATATGTCGCTTATGGGAATCATCACCGGAAAAGAAGGAGGCTACGGAATAGAAGGTAAGTCGTTTGTGAAAAATTTTGTATTTAATGAGGAACCTTTAGGAGACCTGTTTTTGGATGCTGAAATTTTAGAAGATGGCGACCCCCATTTTATGGGAGGCATATTATCCAATGCAAAACCATTGAACATTGATCTTGCAAAATTCTCCTATACCGATTATCTATCTTTGCCGAACAGGATTATAGAATTAACCGGAAAATGGAATTCCAACTCAAAAGATCTTCGGGTACACGCCGATATGGATACGCTAAAATTAGGATTTCTATCTCCGTTCCTTGCCTCATTCAGCGATATTGTTTCAGGAGATGCTTCAGGACATTTAGATTTCATTATGACGCCAGATTCACTCTATTTCAACGGTAAAGTAAAAGTAAAAAAAGCGCTATTGGGAATTGCCCCTTTGAATACAGTTTACAATATTACAAATCAGGAAATTCTGTTTGATAATAAAGGAATTACATTTAAACAGGTATTAATTAAAGATAAATTTAAAAATGAGGCTATACTTTCGGGTTATGTACACCATACAAAATTTCAGGATTTTAAAATAGATTTGAAAATAACTACCGATAGAATTATGGCATTAAACACGCCCAAACAGATGGATGTTTCTTTTTTTGGCGATGGCTTTGTCGCCGGAGATATTGACATTCAGGGAGATACTAAACAACTTAATTTTACAAGTCAGAATATTAAAACCCTGTCCGGTTCTGCCATTACATTTCCTATCACCTCGGCAAGCGCTGTTTCCTCCTCTAAAGGAATCTATTTTGTCTCCACAAACGATAAAAAAGAAAAAATAATTGAAGAAACTAACACCTTTTCTACGATATTAAACTTTGATTTTATTTTTGATATTACGCGGGATGCTGATGTAAAATTGGAATTAGACCCCATTGACGGCATATTAAAATGTAAAACAACCGGTAAACTACATTTGTTATATGACACCAATACCGATGATATGAATTTAGACGGGATACTCTCTATCGTGAGCGGAAAGTTTAATATGTCGCTAAAAAATTTCATTCCGAAAGATTTTACCATTGTGGAAGGAGGAACTATCGCTTTTGCAGGACCTTTGACTTCAGCGCAATTAAACGTGAAGGCGCTGTATCAAAAAACAGCACCGCTGAAAACATTAAATCCCGACTTGCCCGGTCGTACAGAGGTGGCAGCATACTTAGGCTTAACCGGTAATTTAATGAACCCTAATCCAACGTTTAAGTTTGACTTTCCAAGATTGGACGAAGATAATCAGTTGAAAGTTTTTGCTGCCTTAGACACTGCAAATCAGTCAAATGGAGTTCGCCAATTCTTCTCGTTCGTCTTTTTGAATACTTTTATTGCTTCAACTTCTAATATTGGAGCGCAACTACCTGATGCACAACAGGTTGGTGTTGATTTGGTAAGTGGTATGCTTAGTTCATTTCTTTCAGGACAATTAAGAAATGTTGATATTGGTGTTAATTACATTAATAATCTGGATCAAAGTCAAAATATAGATTACAGAGAATATTCGGTAAATACAACCGTAAATTTGTATAACGACAAGTTATGGCTCAAAACAAATTTAGGATTAGGCTATGACAATAATAGCGAGAAAAACAGTAATTTTGTGGGCGATTTTGTATTTAGCTACCCAATAAACGACAACTGGGAGTTTGATTTCTTCTATTTCTACGATCCTACAAACACATTTCAAGATGTTACAAAACCGCAACAAGGAGGCGGAATCAGTTTGAAATACAAGTTAGATTTTAATAACAAAAAAGATTTTATGGAGAGTTGGGAAATGAAAAATAGAAAAAACAAAATAAAGAACAATCATCAAATCAATAAAAAATGAATAACAAAAATTTCTTTACTGTCATCTTTTTTCTTGCGGCTTTAATCTTTTTAGGATACCTGTTTTCTAACGTTTTAATATTTATACTTTTAGCAATTATTTTTGCTTCCATAGGTTCGCCTTTGATGAAATTATTACAAAAGATTAAAATTAAAAACAGAACATGCTCCTCATCGCTTGCCGCCGGAATTACACTTTTTCTCTTATTAGGGTTGATTTCTTTGGGCGTTTATATTTTGATACCCTTCGTTGTTAAAGAGATAGAAGTAGTCTCTTCCATAGACCCTGCTCTTTACACTACTGCGTTGGAAAATTGGCTGCATCAGGCGGATATGTTTTTGTACAACAAAGGTTTGTTAGAATTTAATGAACATCTTGGAGATATTATTTTAACACAAACCAAATCATTTATCGGCGCCATTAGCATATCACAGATGGCAGGCAATCTATTTTCTTTTGCCGCCGCACTGTTTATTTTATTGTTTTCTGTAATTTTTCTTACCTTTTTTGCACTGAAAGACAAAGAGATATTTTTCAAAATGATACGTCGTGCCATTCCTGTTTCATTTAGAGTTCATTATGATAGAATTTTAGCGCAAACGCGCGTTCAGGTAGTGAGATACTTCTCAGGAGTGTTATTGGATAATATTATACTGGGAGGTGCTATTGGTTTAGCGTGTTATATTGCAAATATTCCGAATGCTTTATTAATAGGATTTTTAGCCGGAATATTTAATATTATCCCTTACATCGGTCCTTTTATTGCGATGGGTCTGGGGTTGGCAATCTCCATTACTTCCATTCTTCCTATGAATCCTACGGCAGAAATGCTTACCTTACTCTTTTGGAAATTTGCAATTATCTTTGCCGTCCTCAAAGCCATTGATATGTTTGTGTTAACTCCTGTCATTTTTGGCAAAAGCATACAGGTACATCCCGTAGAGATTTTTATCGTAATTCTATTGGCAGGATACGTGAGCGGCATTATGGGAATGATCTTTGCGGTACCCGCATACTCAATGATCAGGATTATTGTGAAGGAGTTTTTTGGAGGATATTATTTTGAAGGAATGAAGGAATGAGATATTTATACAGTCGTTCCTGCCAATCTTGTTTTATTAATGACATTCTGTTTTGAACGGCGAAAACCGTATGAATGTGTATTTGTGTAAACGTGTTTGCCATAATTTTATCTTATTGGTTTATGTGTGGTTTTGGTTGCATTCCTAACGGAATGCAACTCTTAACCTTGCTCAACAAAGTGATTTTTTCAATTCGTTAACATTGTCATTGGGCTTTTTACATGCTTGGCGCAAGATATTTTTTTTCATAGCACCTCAAAAAAAAGAATTAACCGAATAAAAGGGCTACCTTTCCGTTCAATAAAAAAACCTACTTTTGCCGCCAAGACAAAAAACAATGGCTACCCACATCATCACATACTCTTTGTTAAAAATTGAAAACAATAGATTATGTTTGATTTAGATAAATTTCACGAAATTTGGCAAACGATTACCCGAAATAAAACGCGCAGTATTCTCACGGCATTTGGAGTATTTTGGGGTATGTTTATGTTTATTGGAATGCTCGGCATTGGGCAGGGATTTGAAAATGGTTTAAAAAAAATGGTGAATGTAACCACCAATTCAATGTTCGTGATGGCGCGCACTACTACTGTGGAATACAAAGGTTTCAACGCAGGTCGCTGGTGGAATATGAACAGAGATGATATAGAACTGCTGAAAAAACAAATCCCTGAAATCAAAGCCATATCCGGAATGATATGGCTAAATAATGTAAAGGCTGTTTTTAAAGAAAAAAATAGCGATGTTACTGTTCTCGGAATTGATAATTTGTATTATGAAATTGAAAATCAAAATATATCTTCGGGAAGAGGCATTAGTTATTTAGATGTGCTGGAACGGCGCAAAGTGTGCGTACTGGGTAACGAAGCGGCAGATGAACTCTTTACTCCCGATGAGGATCCCGTTGGGCAAATGATAAAGGTGGGCGCTGTCTATTTTACAATAGTAGGTACGGTTAAGTCGCGCGGACAAATGAATCTCTTCAGTAAACCGGGTACTACCGCATATATTCCTTCATCTACCGCACAGCAATTAGAAGGAAACGGCAATAGCGTAGATATGATTGCTATTGTGGTGCCTGACGATGTGAAGGTGAATAAAATTGAAGCAAAAGTGAAAGATGTGTTGCGTGCCAAACATCTCATTTCGCCTGAAGATAACAACGCCGTGATGACTATGAATCTTCAGGATGCTTTCTTAATGTTTCACTACCTTTTTCTCGGTATTGCTTCTTTAATCTGGATTGTAGGAATGGGCACCCTGCTTGCCGGAGTGGTGGGCATCAGTAATATTATGCTCGTAACCGTGAAGGAAAGAACCAACGAGATTGGCATTAAACGTGCACTCGGCGCCAAACCCAAAGTGATTACACGACAAATTATGATGGAGAGTTTGTTGCTTACTTTTATCGCCGGATTTCTCGGAATGTTCTTCGGCATTCTGGTGTTGGTACTTACCGAAAAAGGCACGGAACATTCCGAAGGAATGTTTGCAAATCCTACCATCTCGTTTACGATGGCAATTGTGGGTACCATTATTCTCGTTTTGTCCGGACTGATTGCAGGGATTATTCCTGCCAAAAACGCTTTGAAAATAAAAGCCATTGACGCATTGAGAGACGAGTAGAAACGAATTACAAATTACGAAATACAAATTATAAATTATGGATTATGATAAAAATTAACAATCTTGGGGAAACAAACTCTCTTTTCAATCAATTTATTTCAGAAGTTAGAAATGTAGCAATTCAGAGCGATGCTATGCGTTTCAGAAGAAATATGGAACGAATAGGCGAAATTATCGCCTACGAAATCAGTAAAACATTAACCTACGAAAAAAGAACTATCACTACGCCGTTGGGGGAAGTGGAAATGAATCTCCTGAAACAGCAACCGGTGCTGGCTACTATTCTACGTGCCGGATTGCCCTTGCACCAAGGGTTTTTAAACTATTTTGACAGAGCCGAAAACGCCTTTATCTCCGCCTTCAGAAAACACGATGTAGAAGGCAACTTTGAGATTCAGATTGACTATATGTCATCCCCCATACTGAAAAATAGAACGTTGATTATCGTTGACCCGATGCTGGCTACAGGAAAATCAATGGTGTTGACTTATAAGGCATTGCTCAGTATGGGCGCTCCCAAACATATTCACATCGTTTCGGTCATTGCCTCAACCGACGGCATCGAGTATCTTCAAAAATATCTACCTGCCTCCAAAACCTCAATATGGGTAGGCGCCATTGACTATGAACTTACTGCACAATCATATATAGTTCCGGGCTTGGGCGATGCCGGAGATCTGGCGTTTGGGGAGAAAATATAAGATTTAACTTTTACAAACCAAAAATCGCTAACAATCCATTTTGTTGATTATTAGCGATTCTATTTGTGGTGCTGGACAGAATTGAACTGCCGACACACGGATTTTCAGTCCGTTGCTCTACCAACTGAGCTACAGCACCAGCCCTGATTTTAAGAGGCGGCAAAAATATACTTTTTTTGAAATCAAATCAAAAAAATAAAAATTCTTTATTTTACTGAAATAAATTCTATTTTTGCAACCTAAAAAAATTATTATGAAAATCCGTTATTTATTATCAATTTTATTAAGTTTACTAATTATGAACCAAACGCTTGCAAAAGATATCAAATCCGATTCCTTTAAAACAAAAGATGGTAGAAAGGTAACCGTTCACTTTATTCAACATGCCAGTTTCTATCTTACTTTTGACGGACTCACAATTTATGCCGACCCTGTTAAATATGAAGGAGTGGATTACAGTACGCTTCCTAAAGCCGATATCATTCTTATTACACACGATCATTACGACCACCTTGATAAAGAAGCAGTATCAGATATTATGACTCCAACAACCGTAATCTATGGCAGCAAATATGCATTAGAGGTGATAAAGACAGGTATAGTATTACGAAACGGCGAAAAGAGTTCCTTCAAAAATATTATTACCATTGAGGCAGTACCTGCATACAATACTACAGAAGGTCGGGAGAGCTATCATCCGAAAGGACGCGACAATGGATATATTATCACTTTGGGCGGGTCGCGCATCTATATCCCCGGCGATTGTGAGGATATGCCGGAAATGAAGCAATTCAAGCCTATTGATGTGGCTTTCTTTCCTATCAATCAACCTTATACTATGACGGTTGAGCAAGCCATCAATGCGGCAAAAATCATTAAACCCAAAATTTTATATCCTATTCATTACAGCGATACGGATCTAACCGGACTATCTGTCCTAAAAAAAGCAAAAATTGATGTGCGGATTTTTAAAATGTAACACTAATTTAGAGTTTAGATATTAGAGTTTAAACAATCTAATCAATCATCTAATCACCTAATCATCACATCATCTAATCATCTAATCTTATGTCTATTTCTTTCAAACGACATCAATTTTCTAACGGACTGCGTTTGGTGGTGCACGAAGACCCAACAACACCGTTGGCATCGTGTTTCATCTGTTATTTTGTGGGGTCAAGAGATGAAAATCCTAATCAGACAGGGTTGGCGCATCTGCTGGAACATTATATGTTTTGCGGGTCTAAGAATATTCCGGAATATGACGTTCCTTTAGACAAAGTGGGTGCACAAAACAATGCTTACACCACAGATGATATTACCTGTTACTATATTACATTACCTGCCAACAATATAGAAACTGCTTTTTGGTTGGAATCGGATAGAATGATGCAACTTGCTTTTAGAAAAAAAGAGTTGGAAGTGCAGAAAAATGTTGTCATTGAAGAGTTTAAGGAGCATTTTTTGAATAAACCTTACGGCGATATGTGGATGCTTTTTAATGAGGCTGTTTTTGAAAAACATCCGTATCAGTGGTTGCCCATTGGAAAAGAGGTCGCTCATATTGAAACGGTGAATATGGATATTATCAAAGCATTCTATCACAATTATTACGCGCCCCAAAATGCAGTAATTGCCATTGCCGGCAATGTGCATTTTGAAGAAATAGTATCTTTAGTAGATAAATGGTTTGGTACAATTCCTAAACGTGGTAATGTTGGAAGAAATATTCCTCAAGAGCCAGTTCAAACTCAATCAAAAACAGTGAAGGTAGAAAGGAAAGTACCTTACGATATGTTGTTGAAAGGGTGGAAAATGTGTGGACGTTTAGCGCCAGATTTTTACGCTCTGGACTTGCTTTCCGATATACTGGGTACAGGAAAATCTTCTTTCCTGTATCAGGAATTGGTGGAAAAACAGCACATCTTTACAGATATTTCTGCTTCTATTACAGCCACATTCGATCCGGGTATTTTTATGATTTCCGGGCGTCCCACAGATGGTACCTCACTGCAAAAAGCCAACGATGTTTTGGAGCAATATCTAAATTCCTTTCCCAAACACGATCAAATTGAACATAATTTGCAAAAAGTAAAAAATAATGTAGAATCTATTTTATTAAAAAATGAAATTAAAATTGAAGACCGCGCTACTACATTAGCGCTTTCAGAAACATTTCACAGTGTTGAAAGATTTCAAAATGATAAAGAAAATTATTTTAATGTTAATGAAAATCAATTAATTAACGCTTTTTGTAAGACCCTGATTCCCACTAATGAGACAACGCTTTTTTATCAATGTGAAAAAAAATAAATTTTTTTTATACGTTTGCAGCCCATTTTTTTGTAATTTTTAAAAATCTTTAAATATGAAAAAAACATTATTATCTATTTGTTTAACAGCGTTTTTGTGTACAATTTTTGCGCAAAATCTGAATGAAGTTTTATTTAGAGTGGGTGATGAATCCGTTACAGCAACGGAATTTCTTAACACTTTTAGTAAAAATAACTCTTTAGAAAAAGCAACTGCCAGCGAAGTAAGAGACTATTTGAATTTGTATATTAACTTCAAACTCAAGGTAAAAGACGGTTATGACACTCAAATTGATATGACTCCTACTTTTCAAAGAGAGTTGGTATCATACAGGCAGCAATCGGCAAAGTCTTATTTGGTGGATAAAGAAGTAACCGACCAACTTATAAAAGAGGCTATGGAAAGAAGCAAGGAAATGATTCGCGCATCACATATTTTGGTAATATGTCCGCCCGATGCTTCTCCAAAAGACAGTTTGGCTGCTTATCACAAAATTCTTGACATTAGAAGAAAAATTATATCAAAATCACTTACTTTTCCGGATGCAGCCGTGCTATTTTCTGATGATCCGTCTGCAAAAGATGAAATGGGAGCAAACAAAAAAATTCAATATGGAAATAAAGGAGATTTAGGCTATTTCACTGTTTTTGAATTGATTTATCCCTTTGAAACAGCTGCATACAATACGCCTTTAGGAGAGTGCTCTTTGCCGGTACGCACACAATTTGGCTACCATATTATATGGGTTCAAGACAGGCAACCTATGGTTTCAAAAATCAATATCTCTCAGATATTATTAATAGACAGCGCAGCCCATTCCGGTAATATGAGCCCTGCTGTAAAAGAAAAACTGCAACTTATTGTAGAAGAACTCAAAGCGGGAAAAGATTTTGCAACACTCGCCGAACAATACACCGAAGACCCGGCATCTAAAGAAAATAGCGGTAAACTTGATCCTTTTAACGCAACCACAAGTCGTCGCCCCGGAGACTATATTAAACAATGTATCTCTCTTCAAAAAGGTCAAATATCAGACCCCTTCCCTTCTGTGATTGGCTGGCACATCATCAAACTCAACGAGTTGGTTTTTCCTGAAATAAAAGATGATGAAAAATATTATAATATCGTTTCAAAAATTCAAAGAGATTCCCGCTCGTCAAAAAGTGTCGAATCATTGATAATAAAATTGAAGAAAGAGTATAATTATTCGGACAAAGGAAAAGCCGCTGCTTTCAAACTCCTGTTAAAGAAATTGAATGTGGATAATGTTCTCCCTCCTGCAACCGATCTAATGGCAATTTCAGGTGTTGAAAAACTAAAACCTTTAGCTTCTTTTGCTAATCAAACTGTTACTGTTCAAGATTTTATTCAATATTTAGACCGTTCTAAAGTGACGAATATTAATGGTAAAGCTGATAATTTCTTAAATATTCAGTTTGATAATCTTATTAAAGACAGGATACTGAAATATGAATTTGATAATTTAGAAAATAAGTATCCCGAATATAAAGAATTGATTAGCGAATATCATCAGGGAATGATTCTTTTTGATATGAATAATGAAAAAGTTTGGAGCGAATCCTTGAAAGATACCGTCGCATTTGAGGCTTTTTACGAAAAGAATAAATTTAATTATTTAGATGATAAAGGAGAGCCTAAACCGCTTGCCGAAATCAGATCAATTGTACTCACCGATTTCCAAAATGAACTGGAAGAACAATGGTTATCCCAACTGAAGAAGAGATATCCGGTATGGATCAATGAAGAATTGCTCAAATCTATTTTGAAAAACAAGTGAAAAAATACTTCCCGTTCTTATTTTTTGTTGTAATGCTCGTTGCAGGATGCAAACAACCCATTGATACTGTTGTTGCCGAAGCATTTCATAACAAACTATATCTATCTGAAGTGATTGAAAAAATCCCATCTCTCGCTTCCAAAGAAGATTCTTTACAATTTATGGAACAATATGTGGAAGAATGGATTCTAAGACAAACTTTGCTTGCACAGGCAAAGCGCAAATTGTCGCAAAAAGCGCAGAACTTCTCTTCTCAAATAGAGCAATATCAGGAACAACTGCTCATTAATGCGTACTTTCAAAAAATAAGTAATAACGCTGCATTGTTTGAAGTCTCAAAAAAGGAATTAGATGAGTTTCTCAATGAAACACAAACCGATGATGTTCCAAAATACAGAGATATGGTGAAACTGAACTATGTAAAACTGTCTAATCCTTCCAAACTTTACAGGAAAATAAAAAATCTTTTTTTTGATGATACGGACAGAGCAAAATCATTAGTGCAAATTGAACAACTTTGTGCAGACACAATTGAATATTACTTAGATTCCGAACATTGGTTTTATGTTGATTTAATAGAGCGGGATTTTCCATTTTCTCTTTCTGATTTAATAACCAATAATTCTCGTGAAAAGATAGATATTGTTGCGAATGAAAATCGCTATCTCATTCTCATTCTGGATAAAAAGCAGCAGATGCAACATAGAAATGTTTTAGAAGATAAGAAAATGGCACAATCGTTGATCCAGCAACAAAAAAGGGATATGTTTATTACAAACTATCAGGATTCGTTGCTGAAAGATGCGTTGCTGAATAAAAAGGCGGTGCGCTATCTGATACATTGAAGTGACAATAGCAAGACAAACAGTTTCCCCTATTTTTGTACCCATAGCAATTGTACCCAATGAAAAAAAATCTATTATTCTTAACCGCCCTCTTCTACGTAACCTCTTTGTACGCACAAAACAATGAAAAACACCTCACCAATGAAGAGTTTTTTACCCAAGCCGACATCGTATTTGAAGGCTATTATCTTAAAACTGTTGATATTTATGATTCTAAAGGAAATGATAAATATAACAGTAAATTTGAGGATTGTTATCAGATAGATGCCTATATCGTACAAAGAATGTACAAAGGTCCGAAATATAATGCGGGCGATATCATCTATATCGTTTCACAAGGAAGTTTTCTTGGAGCAAAAGATAATTTAGAAAGGTATAGTGGTATAGGTTTTGACGAAATCTCTATTGGTTTGTCATTTCCTAAAATTGGAGTTAATTGTACTCTAGATAATCGTTTACTTGCAATACATTTTTTAGTAGATTCTGATTTTCCTGATGACGTAAATTCAAAATACGCATTGTACAAAAAATATAGATTTTTAACATTGTTTAATGATTTTTCAAAGAATTATTATTCTACTCTGTTTATCTGTCAAGATAAAATTATTGGACTGGATAGTTTGGCTTTTCACGAGCGTGAGGATTTTTATAATTATATGAAACAGTTTAGAGGTTTTACTGTTCTGGAACTACCACAGGAAGAAGAACAACTTGAAAACAGAGAATAGCAGAACACCATTATGGATGCTCCATACGATAAGGCAAGGGAAGAAAATAAAGACACAGGAAAAAAACATAAAAAAAAAGTCCCGCAAAATCCAAAGAGATATGATTATATTTTTGAATTTAGAAATTAAAAATCAACAAAAAGTTTGTACAGGGGGCAAATGCTATCTAACCTTTGATGTGATGATCAGCGATAATGAAGGTACCTATTTCGACAGAGCAACTATGCTCATAAAATACAATACTGCTGTTTTTGGAAGTAAAATAAAAACTAATGCAAAGTTAACAGTAACAAAAGGCACTCTGTTTGATGCCACTTATACAATTGGGATGTATGATACTTATTCCGATGGAGTGAGGTTAATTTGCGAATATTCAATGTCAGGAAACAGAACCATGTTGCCACTGACTCCTACTCCGCTTTTGCACTGTAAAATAGAACTTCTTACGCCAACCTCCGACTGGGAGCAGGCAAATCTCTATTTTACCGATCTTGTTGAATCTGCCAACAATTGTTTTTATGCGGTAACCCCCTGTCAATATGCAAAATTAAACTATTACCAGGTGAATTATACTCCAACAGCGCTCCCTGCAATTACTAATTTATCCCCACTATCTATTGTTGCCGGTACCGACCAAATACTTACCATTACAGGCGCTAATTTTGGAACCCAACGGGGCACCGTTTGTTTTAAAGTGGCAAATAATGGCGGACAAACCTATTTCAAAGGTTTGGATGAGCAATATTATGTTACTCCTAACGGTTGGAATAATACCCAAATTAAAGTGAAAGTACCCTCATACATTTCAAAAATCTTTTGGAATGATACAGCGACAAGTGGGGTAGGGTCAGGTAAAATTAAAATAAAAACGGCAGCAGGCAATTCCCGCGAGAGTGCATCTAATTTGCAGATTCCTTATTCTATTCTAAATAAACCTGATCCTACAGATAATGTGATTCGTAGAGTTTATTTAACAAGAACCAATTGTGATGCTGATGTGGAGTCTGTATTTTCCGAATCTTTTAGAACACAGCCGCACATAGATTCTATTGTAAAAGTCGTAGATAAAGCTTTAAGGGACTGGTCCCGTCTAACAGGACTGACGCTCAAATTAGATAGAGATCCTGCCGGTATTGCCATAAATATGAATCCTTCTTTTTCTTGGAATTATGACACTATCAGTGGTCATACTGTTCCTGCTGGCTATGCCAGTTGTTATCAGGCTTTTATGCATGAGTTAGGACATGTTTTGGGGTTAGATCATGTAAATCAGACTTCAGATTTGATGTATTACCAGTTAAATGCTAATATTGCTACTACCATAATCAATGTAACTTCTTCCTCCATTCCTGTACAAGCTGTACAAAAGAATATAGCAGACAGTAAGGCTATTATGTGGCCCACCAATAATAATCCTCCTATATATCCATTGGGTAACATACTAAACGCCAGATTTACCGTTACACAGTCCTGTTACGGCGCCAATAACGGTGTCATTGGCACCACTGTAATCGGTGGAAAAACACCTTACTCTTTTCTTTGGAAAAAAAATGGAGTTACTGTTGCCACTACACAAAATATTGGCAGTTTATCTCCGGATGATTACAATTTAACGCTAACGGATGGGGTATCCTGCATTCAAAACTATACAGTTACCGTTCCGTCAGTATCAGGTTCAACTCCATTAACTTTGAGTTTCACCACTACAGGTTCTAATCCACAACTTTACAGGGCAAATGTTGCAGGAGGCGTACCTCCATTTACCTATAAATGGTCGGTAATGCAATTAGAAACAGAAATTATCATTAAAGAGAAAACCGTTATAGATTGTACACTCCCGCAGGGATATGTCAATACGGAATATATGCCCACAAGTTATCAAAATTCTAACTGTACACTGAAATTGACAGTAACGGATGCCAATGGATGTCAAATTAAAGGTTCTTCAGCAGGAAAAGGCGCCATGTTACTTGAAGATTTTGAAAATTATGCATGTGCGCTTTGTAGTTAAATTTTTTTAAACCCTAAACTTTGAACTTTAATATTTCTCTCATATTAAAATCTCTTCCCGAAAAACCCGGGGTATATCGTTTTTATGATGAAAATGAAGTGATTATTTACGTTGGGAAGGCTAAAGTGTTGAAAAAAAGAGTTTCATCTTATTTCGTTAAAAAACACGAGGATCCGAGAATACGCACGCTGGTTTCAAAAATTCGGGATATTCAATTTACGGTAGTGGACTCCGAATGGGAAGCGCTTCTGCTGGAAAACAGTATGATTAAGCAATTCCGTCCGCGCTATAACGCTATGCTGAAAGATGACAAAAGTTACCCGTGGTTAGCCATAAGCAAAGAGGAGTTTCCCCGTTTATATTACACCAGAAATCCAAACGCCAAAGAAGAGGAATTGTTTGGTCCATATTCATCGTTGCGCTTTATGCACACATTGTTAGATACGCTTTTTGCGCTATTTCCCATTCGTACATGTAAGAAAATGCAAAGCAAAGGGCGACCCTGTTTACAGTACCACATCAAGAAGTGTGCGGCTCCGTGCGCAGGAAAAATCTCAACCGAAGAGTATAAAGAAAATATACATAAGGTTATCAAAATTATTAAAGGAAACAACAGCGAGGCGCTTCGCCAACTGAAAACAGAGATGATGCAGTATGCCGAAAAATGGGAGTTTGAAAAAGCACAAGTGATTAAAGAACAAATTGAAATATTGGAATCCTATCGCGGCAAATCAATTGTGGTAAATCCGGAAATATCTTATTGCGATGTTTTTTCTATGGAAGAAGAAAACAACAACGCCTTTGTGAACTTTATGCGAATTGTGGAAGGGGCAATCGTACAGACGTTTTCATTAGAGATAAAAAATAATATAGACAAAAATAAAGAAGAAGTGCTATCTCTGGCAATGGCAGAAATAGAAGAACGTTTTGGGGAACTCTCACAGGAAGTGATTGTTCCGTTTAACATAGATATTAACAAAGAAAAAACAATCTTTACCGTTCCACTTCGTGGCGATAAGAAGAAGTTGCTGGAACTCTCTCAAAAGAATGCTAAAATTTCTATGCTGGAAAAACTAAAACGACAGGAATTATCGGATCCTGAGCGACATCAAAATAGAATATTGTCCGCTCTGCAGAAAGATTTAGAGATGAATAATTTACCAAAAACCATTGAGTGCTTCGATAATTCCAACACACAGGGCGATGAGCCGGTGGCTGCTATGGTGCATTTCAAAAACGGCAAACCCGACAAAAAAGAGTATCGCCACTTTAACATCAAAACCGTTACCGGTCCCGACGATTTTGCATCTATGTATGAAGTGGTGAAACGCAGGTACAGTCGGTTGATAGAAGAGAATAAACCGTTGCCCGATCTAATCATTATTGATGGTGGCAAGGGGCAACTCAATGCGGCGTATCAGGCATTAACAGAACTGAAGATTCAGAATAAGATAATGATGATTGGCATTGCCAAGCGTTTGGAAGATATCTACCGAGTGGGGGAATCCACACCGATATTTATAGATAAGAAATCGGAAACGCAGAAACTGCTGCAACGTATCCGAGATGAAGTGCATCGCTTTGGCATTACGCATCACCGCAAACGCCGCTCTCAAAAAAGTATCCATTCCGAATTAGATGATATGAAAGGTATTGGAGCCGCCACCAAAGAGAAACTTTTGAAACATTTTAAAAGCATTGCCAAAATAAAAGCGGCAACTTCTGAGGAAATTGCGGAAGTGATTGGAAAGACGAAGGGAAAACTGATAAAATTTAAAGTGTAAGGGTTAAACTTTAAAGTTGAGACTATTCTATCCATTTTTTTCTACTTTCGTCGCGTTATTTTAGTATTAATTTAAACCACAGCAGAAATGAACAATTTAACACCTTTTTCACAGGCTACGCCTGAAAGCGTATGGGCGGAGCTTCAAGAGATTCAACGTTATTTAAAAGAATTACACGCGGAAAATGACCGCTATTTAAAAGAAAAGTTTGCCGAAACCGACCGGCAAATGAAAGAAACTGACCGGCAAATGAAAGAAACAGACCGGCGAATGAAAGAATTGCAAAAAACACTTGGCGGTATGGCAAATAGTCACGGTTCTTTTGCAGAGGAGTACTTTTTTAACTCGTTTGAAGACAATGAACAAAACTTTTTCGGTGAACATTTTGACGAAATTAGAAAACACATTTATGGTAAGAAAAAAAACATCGAAGACGAATATGATATTGTCCTGTATAATGGCGTTTCTGTAGTTATTATAGAAGTAAAATACAAAGCACATAAAGGCGATGTGGACAAAGTGTTAAAAAAAGCAGAAACCTTTAGAATATTATTTTCCGATTATAAAGATTTTAAGATCTATCTTGGCTTAGCCTCTATGGTTTTTTATCCTGAATTAGAACAGGAATGTATCAATCAAGGTATTGCCATTATTAAACAAGTGGGCGATAACGTGATTATTAACGATGCACATTTAAGAGTGTTTTGATTAGTGATTAGTTATAAAGTTGTAATATTTTCATTAATAATCTCCGCCACATCTTTTACCTGCAAATCTGTTCCATACATAAATGCTTTTTTGCACATCGGGCAGGCGGTAGCAATCATGTCGGGATTTTTCTTCAAAAGATTTTGCAATGCGGCATCTCTTATTTTCTTTTGGTCTTCGCTATCAATGGCAGTGTTTCCCAAGTTAAAACCGCAGCAGAAACTTTTCTCTTTTTCATTGCTGAGAGAAAGTAGTTTAACTGTCTGTTTAAGCACATTTCTGGGGGCTTTGTATATACCGCAACCTCTGCCCAATTCGCAGGGATCGTGATAGGCTACCTTTATTTCCTGTTTTTTGATGTTAATTTTCTTCTCTTTAATACACTTGTCAATGTATTCCGTATGATGAATAACCGGAATGGTAAGTTTATAGTCTTTTTTAAAAGTTTGGTAACAAATAGGACAAGAGGTTATTAAGAGATTGGCATTAGATTCCCTGATTAATGCAGTGTTTTTTCTACGGAGTTCTTTGGCTTGCTGTTCAAATCCTTGCTGTTGCAACGGGCGTCCGCAGCAGATCGTTTTTTCGGTGTCAATATGCCAATACTTTTGCCCTGCAACTTCAAAGATGTTTTTCATAGCGGTTACTATTCCGGGTGTTAAGTGCGACATACAGCCGGAGTAATAGGCAACTCTGCCAATAGCGTTAAATGGCTGAATAGTATCTACATACTTGTAATTTCCTGATGTGTCTAACTCTTTTTTATAACGTGTTTGTCGGCGGATTTTGGTTAATTCCAATCCGACGGGACAATCCGTTACACATCTGTCGCACATCAAACAGTTGTTGGCAATCTCCTCTTTCAACCTTTTGTAACGAATTTCACGAAGCAGGTAAATAGATTGTACATCAGGAAGTTTCAATTCTTTATTTAAGGGACAGTTGTCAATACATATTCCGCAGCGGGAGCAGGCGCTCAGTTCAAATTTGGTAAAACCGGTAGGTTTGTTATCTTCACGCAATCCTAAATTTCGGAAATAGATTAAAAAAGGCTCAGTGAGGATGTGCATATAGCGCGAGAATGGCAAGGACACAAAGAAAATACCAAGCGCTAAAGAGTAGAAAAGCCACCACGTGGTCTCTAAATACCAAAATGTATTGGCGCTTACGGTTGGAAAAATGTAGTTAATCAACTTTCCAAAATTTTCGGTAAGGAAGCCGCCGTTGTGGGCTCTGTTTGCCGTAACGCTTTCAGCAATAAGTCTTAAAGGAAAAATAAGCCACAGTACAATCATTGTAAACTTGTCAAAAAGAACGTGTTTGGCTCTTTTTTTCATTCCCACAATTTTGGAATAGATGCGTTTCACCATAGCGACGATGATTCCCGACAGCACAAAGCAAAGCAGCAAGTCCATAAGATGATTGAAAAGCATCTCTCCTTTAAATTGAGGGAGTTCTTTTCCGAAATATCTAAAAAATATCGGCACCCAAAGCGGGTGGCTGCCTTCAATAGCCGTAGTGGCTTCAAGCGCGCCCACTACTATGAGCAGAAACCAGCCTAAAGCAATAGAGGCGTGCATATATCCTAACAGGAATTTGTTTTTAAATACTTTACGATGAAAAAGAACTTCCATTATCATCTCCCAAATTGCCGGAATCAATTTCCACGACAGAATATTTTTGCGCAGGAGGGTGCGTTGCAAACGGTCGAAATGTCGTATCCATTTGACCCATTTTATAAAACAAATAGCAAATAAAATGAGTACGCCAATACAAAACGGAATGATAAAGGGATTAAAATAGGGATACATAATACTATAAATCGTTTTCTTTTAGTATTTTACGTAAATTAATGACCAAACTACGAAGGTTTACTCCGCGGGGGCAGAGTAAAGTACATTTTCCGCACAGCATACAGGATTTGACAGTTTCTGCCAATTCATCGTATATTCCGGCTTTAAACTTTGTATGGATTTTGCGAATATTAAAATCGGTAAACTGGCCTGCCGAGCAAGTTGCCGTGCAGGAACCGCAACGGATACAACTACGAAATGACGGTACCGCTTCTTCTAATTGTTTTAATAGAACACGGTCAATATCTAAATTAATCGTGCGTCCTTGGTTGATTTGAAATCCAAAATCTATCATAACGCTACAATTTCTTTTCCTGACCTAAAATTAATTCATTAAACCCGTCGAAAAAAATTCTTGATAACTTTCTTTTATATACTTTTTTATACGTATAAGAATCGGCTCTTCGATTTCTTTCAATGGTTACCGGATGTTGAAGCGGCAGAATGGGAGCAGATTTTTTCATTAACTTTCTTATCCTGCGTTTTCTTTTTTTAAACCCTACATTAGTTACCAAGTTCACATTGGGAGAGATACACAAACCATCGTTGTCCCAAATATGAAAATTATATTGATATTCCCAGTAATCAAGATTATGTTTGCGTAACACGTTATGAATACGATTACAAAACAGTTTTTCAAAAGGATTGCTTACATATTTTTCAATGACTTGCGTCACCTCTTCAGGGGATTTTTTAATTTCTAAACCAAATCCTTGCCAAGCCCTGCGCCAGGTGGCAAACCCCCAAATAAACGAGTATGCCGTGTAATGATAGGAGTTTTTGAGATATTTTTTCTTTCTTTCCAAATAGTTGGCGCCAATGTGCATAATTTCAGGGACATTGCGGTATTTTTCCAGCAATTGTTCGCAATAGTGAAAAAAATCGAGATTAGGTAAGGTATCATCAAATAATATAATCCCTTCCTCTTCGTGTTCAAACATCCACGAGATGGCTTGATACACATTTTTTGATTTTCCAAGATGCTTATCGTGAAACAGATATTTAGTTTCACACTTCCATTCGGGCATAATGATTGAGCGTGTTTTCAGACAAATTTGATAATCAATAGGGATATTTCTATTGGCACCGTCCGCTGCAACATAAAGTTTTTCGGGTTTAATTGTTTTGATTATTTGAAACAGATTGTGTGTTTCTTCCACCCGATTATACAATATTAAAAGAATAGGTGTTTTAAACATAATGCTAATTCATTTGAATGGCGAAAATAGAAAAAAAGGGATTTGTTTCTAATCGTATTCTAAATACATGCCCCTCACCGGTGCAAACACGTGCACCGGCAAGAGGTTTAGTTTATCTGTCGGCACATTTTCACCGTAGGTGAAAAACAAGGTAATAACCCCGTGCAAGCGTTAGCGCAGCGCGGGGTAAAGCATGTAACGTGCGAACTCTGAACTGCGTAGCAGTTCAACTACGGATACCGTTGAACTCCTTCCGGAGTTCAGGGTTGCTCTTGTGTTATCTTGCCTGCCCCGAGTGAAACTCGGGGTTATCATCTTGTTGCACGCCTTCCGGCGTGCGGGAAATGGATAATTCATATAAATTACCCCGTCTCGCTTTGCCATCCACCCCTTCAAATTTTGAAGGGGATTGCTATACCCCACCTGTAAACTTCACATCGCTCACAGCACACAAAATATAATCCATCTTCTCCTCCTCGTTCCACGCCAAATCCAACCAGTGAATTACAAATCCGGCGCGTTCCATTTTCCGAAACCATGTCATTTGGCGTTTTGAAAATTGATGTATGGCGGTATTCAGTTTTTGAAACATCATATTGTAATCCAATTGTTGGGTTAAATACAACATTACATAACGGTATTCCAATCCGTATTTATAGAGTTGTTCGGTAGCAACTCCTTCATTCATGAGTTTTTGCACTTCGTCAACCATTCCGTTTTCGAGCCGCTCTTTCAGCCGTGCGGTAATACGTCTGCGCACTTCATCTCTATCTCCTTTTATGCCAAAAATGATGGAGGGAATGGGGGTAGATTGGTATCCTTGCAACAGCGCTTCAATGTACATACCGCTCCCGCCGCACAGAATTACGGGTTTGTTGCGTTGTTGAATATCCAAAATTGCCTGTTGCGCTAATTTTTGATAATTGAACACTGTATTTACCTTTCCGGGTTCTTCAATATCTATGAGATGATAGGGAATGGATACCCCCTCTATAGTATAATCTTTCAAATCTTTGCCGGTACCTATATCCATTCTCTTATAGATTTGGCGAGAGTCTGCGCTGACGATTTCTGCGCCGAGATGTTTTGCCAAAAGCGCAGCAATACGGGTTTTTCCGGTGGCAGTTGGACCGAGAATAGTGATAACGGGATTCACAATATCAAAAAATTGCAGGGGCTGATAGCCCCTGCCGAATGTATATTATTTCACAACTAATTTTTGTACAAACGTTTGTCCCGTATTCGTATCCTTCAATTTTATGAGATATAATCCTGCGGGATATCCGGATACGGATATTATATTCGAGCCTTCGTATAAATATTCGGTAGTGATAAGTTTTCCAATCAAACTGTAAATCTCCAATTTCATTGGCGAACCGGTAATAATATTTACAAAACTGTTAGCAGGATTTGGTGTTAATTTTATTACAGATTTATTAATATCGTTAATGCCTTGTTCGGGTTTAATTATATGATTGCTTTTATCCAAAGGCACAATGCGGTTACTTGTTTGTATATCTTTACTACCTTTAAAATTTACTACGCCATCAATTTTTACAACTATTGCAGGTATTGCATCTCCAATATAATCGGTATCAAAAAGACTCTCAATATAAACCACAGAGTCGTAAACTATGTTATTCTCTTTTAAATCGTAATACTTATCTTTTTCAAATGCTCCTGTTTGTACGTACATTACATCTTTTAATGTAACCACCTTTGCTTGAATTGGGTTATTGTAATTGCCATCTAATTGAGCGGCAGTAATAACAGTAGTTTCTATTTGTTGCCCCACGTTTATAAGGGTGCACGGTTCTGCAGGAATAATTTCTATCATACCATAATAATTGGTAAGTGTACCTGTAACATTTGAAATTTTATCACCAATTACTAAATCTTCTTGTAAATTTTTGGCTTGGTCATAGATCATTATAGCAGCAGTTTCGTCTTGAATATAGATTGTAACGGCTTTATTTGTTGCAGTACTTATTTTTTTCTGGGTAATTACAGCCTGTCCTGTGTAGATATAAATATCAGTACCGGGGTTTGATCCATTATTATAAGGTGGCGCTAACGCACGGAGCGCAGCCAATGTGTTTATCGTTTGTGGAAAAGTATAAGTGGCGGATGTAACGGAACTTGGATCCATCCCATTCTTTACTGCTAATGCTTTAATGGTTGTTGTAGTTGATACTACAATCGGTGCAGAAAAAATTGCAGAGGATGTTGTTGGTGTAGAGCCATCTGTTGTATAATGGATGGTTGCGCCTTCGGTAGCACAATTAATCGTTACGTTTTGAGGCGTATTATAGACACCGCCGGCAGGGGTAAAGGTTGGGTTTGAAACCTGTGATGAAGATCCGGCATCAATAATGCGTACATTATCTAAGAAAATACGACTTTCATTGGTAGATGTGTTGGCTGTTGTTTTAAAAAACAAAGAAGTGGGTGTAGAAATTGCCGTAAATTGACAGGTAAATTCTATCAATTCAGAATTTTCTAAGGGCCATCCTACTCTACCGTCAATAAGAATTTCCGTAACTTGTTCGCCATAGTGTAATTCAATTAATGCGGGTCTGGCTGTTGAACCTTGTGGCCACGCAATAGCATTAAACTTTACTTCAATAGTAGATGCGCCATTTGTATTAATAACATCAGTAGGTAAGGTGCCCGTGAGACTGGCTGTACCAAACTTTAGTTTTTGTCCACCCTCATAAATTTTCTCACTGCCTGTAAACAGAAATCCTTCAGGCATAGTTGCTGCAGTAATTGCCGGCATTGAGGCAGATGAACTTTGCGAGCTGCCACCAACTCCTGAAAAATCAGATTGGAAGGGTAAACTAATTTGAGCGAACAAAGCGTTAGAAATGCCCAATATCATCATCAATAATAGGGCAAAAATTTTTAAATCGTAATTTTTTTTCATAATATAATAATTTATTGGTTAATAGATATTTTTAAGAACGTGGCAAATATAATAGATAAATTGATTACGAAGATAATTTATTGTAAATTTTTTTTTGCGAAACTGTTACGCAAGCAGATGGTTTTCTTCTTGTCGCTTTAAGATTTCAATAATTTGTGTTTTAGTGAGTTTGGTAAACAATTCAATTTGTTCAATGGATAAGTTGTTACGTTTACTCTCTACTACTATACGCTCTAAAGTTTCTGTTTCACCCTTTTTTATTCCTTCTTCTATTCCCTTTTTCATTCCCTTTTCCATTCCCCTTCTCATTCCTTTTTTCATTCCTTTTGCCTCGCCTTCTTCAAAAGCATCGCTTATAAAACTTCGTTCGGTCATAATTACGTCTCTGTATTTGTCGTAAACTTCTAATTGTCCTTTTGTGTAAGCAGAAATTTCCATATAAGCAAGCGCTTCGCGAATCAGTTCATTTTCAATTAATTCTTGCGGAACTACTTCTGTTCTACCATTAATTTCTGTAAGAAAACGCAGCCACAAGTCATATAATTTCTGTTCGGCGCGATTTTGAGGTTTAAATTTGGGCAATTCAATAAAAATAAATTCCAAACCTTCAATCTGTTTTTCAGTATCTTTTATATTTACTATTTTATAATGATGATAATATTCATTTGCCTTTTCGGGCGATTTTTCAAATATGTCATTTACAAAATTCAGCGCATAAACAGGTTGAAGTAGTTTAAACTCTTCAGTTTTATCCAACTGTTTGATGTATGCCTTTGAAGCATTAAGCAACACGCGACTTTTGAAACTTTCCGTCCAGTACATTTGCATTTCAACAATAAACTGCCGTCCGTTGGTATCCGTACAACGCACATCTACAATAGAGTTACGCAGGTCGGGAAGTTCCGGTATCAACTCGCCGGTTTGATACTCAATATCAACGACAGGGTTTTCGAGCGGTAACAGACTGTTAATTAAACTCATACAAAGGTGTTTGTGTTCGCCGAAAACACGTTTGAAAGCATAATCATTTTTGGGGTCTAAGTAGTGTGCCATAGTTAAAGTGTTTATTTAGTGATGTTTGTTATTGAAGATTTGAGGGTGCAAATATACACATTCAAAACCCGTTTGTCAAGGGGGGATGTGATTTTTTTAACTTTCTTGTCACAAGTAGATCTCCAGCAGACGGGTTACCGCATTAGGTACTAAATTAATTTCCTGTATGGAAGCCGGTATCAGTGCCGTTTCTCCTGCATACAACACTTCGTGGAAATCATCGCCAAACAGATGCACTTCTCCTTCCACACATAGATAAATCACAAATGAATCAATATTGGAATAGTTTTTTTGAAGTGGTTGGTCGAAATATATGGCGTTTATATTGAAATATTCTGAACGGAACAGATTTGAGGTGGTGTTAAATTTCTCTTCGTATTCAATTTTATAATCTTCATTTTCATTAAAATGGATAGCGTCTAATGCTTCTGCAATGTGTAGTTCTCTTGGCAATCCGGTATCGTCCGTTCTGTTCCAGTCGTAAATACGGTAGGTAATGTCGGAAGGTTGTTGAATTTCGGCTACACGGACGCCTTTTCCCAAAGCGTGTACGGTTCCGGCAGGAATAAAAAAGAGGTCGCCCTTTTTTACCGGATAAAAGCGAAGTAGCGAGGCAATCTGTTTTTTTTGTACAGCCTCAATATAATCCTGTTTTTCAAGGGGTTTGTTAAAGCTTGCATAGATACCGGCGTTTTCGTCGGCGTGAAGCACGTACCACATTTCGGTCTTCCCGTTTTGTTCATACCTTTGCTGAGCCAGATTGTCGTCGGGATGCACTTGCACAGAAAGGTCTTCGTGGGCATCAATGATTTTAATCAGCAAGGGGAAACCCAGCCCGCTTTTTTCAAATACACTATCGCCGACCAACTCGCCCATATAGGTTTCTATCAGATCGCGCAAGTCGTTTTCTATCAGAAAACCATTGGAAACTACTGAAATATTTTCGTCCAAGTCGGAGATTTCCCAACTTTCTCCGAATTTAGTTTTTGTATCTTCGGTTTTATGATACTGTTCGGCGAGGGCATTGCCACCCCAAATACGTTCTTTCAGAATGGGCAAGAATTTTAAAGGATAGAGCATAGTAGTGATTAGTGAGTTTAGTATTTTTTTTGTTTGAGTTCAAAATTTTTAGTATAAATATTTCCACCACTTCCGGCACTGAAAGAAAATGTTTCAGTTTGGGTTTCGTAACCTTCTTTGCTTACCGTAAACTCCCAACTTCCCGAAGGCAGATTTTCAAATCTGTAATAACCGGTTTTATCGGTTTGTGTTTCTAATATTTTTTTAGATTTTTGAATTGAAATAAAAACATTTTCAATAGGTGATCCTTTACTGTTGTTTACAAAACCCTGCACCCGCAAATCTGTTTTTGTACACGCCGAAATAATGAAGAAAAGTGATATAAAAATTAGAATTAGTTTTTTCATTGTATTTTGAAACTTTAATCTTTTAACTACTTTGAATACAAGCCTTAATCTTTTGAAATGTCCGTTCAATATCCATATCCAAACCTACCGAAAAACGGATAAGTCCTTCCGACATACCCATTTCGTGTTGAATATCTTCGGGTATCTCCGAAGAGGTGGATTTACCGGAATTACTGAACAGGGTTTTGAAATATCCCAAACTTACTGCCAGATAACCTACATCGGCATCTTGCATTTTTTCCATAATGGCGTTGGCTTTTTCTGCCGTACTCATATCAATAGCAATCATTCCGCCGAAACCGTATTCTTTGTTCATTATAGATTTCAACAATTCGTGGTCGGGGTGTTCGGGCAATCCGGGATAATTAAATTTGATACCCAACTCTTTAAAGCGTTCTGCCAGATACATAGCGTTTTTGCCGTGCTGTATCATTCTGATATGTAAAGTATGTAAATTTTTCAAAATAGAAGAAGACAATTTGGGGTCTAACACAGGACCGAGCAACATAGCAGTTCCACAGTTCACATCTGCCAAACTGTTAATAAACTCTGCAGTAGAGCAGATAGCGCCGGCTACACAGTCGTTTTTGCCGTTAATAAACTTGGTCATACTGTAAACCACCACATCAACGCCGTGATTGTGCGGGGTAACTATGAGCGGGGTAAAAGTATTGTCGCACACTAACTTAGCGTTGTGAGCGTGAGCAATCTTAGCCAGTTCGGGCAGATTGGAAATTTGAAGCAGCGGATTGGTCATTGTTTCCGTATAGATCAGTTTTGTATTGGGGCGCATCGCCTTTTCTACGGAATCTAAATTGGATACATTGACAAAAGTAACCTCAATATTAAATTTTTTGAGGTAATTTTCAAGGAAAGCAAACGTTCCGCCGTAGGTGGTCATACTCGACACGATGTGGTCTCCGGAGTTGCACATTTGCAGAAACACGCAGGTAATTGCCGCCATTCCCGAAGCGGTGACCCACGCGGCTTCGGTGTTTTCCATGGCTGCTAAGGCATCGGCTAAATATTTGTTGCTTGGGTTCCAGTGGCGTGAGTAGAGGTAGCACCCTTCCGTTTCACCGTGAAACGTGTCGGTCATTGTTCTTGCTTCTAAAAAAGTGTAGGTAGCAGAATCGGTAACGGAGGGATTTACATCTCCAAACTCGCCGAACTGACGCAAATCCTGAATGGCGCTCGCCGGATCAAATTTTTTCATAATGTTATTGTTTTTAATTGATTGTCATTTAATTTTTACCAATGTTCTATAATTTCTTTTTTCGTTATTCCATTTAATATGGAATGATGAACCGCAAATAAACATAAAATTCTCTAATTATACACAAACGGATAAAAATGTTTTTCAAAAATTTATAGAGGAAAAAAATGGTTTTATATTTTTTTTGCTTTTTTAGAAGCGATAATATTTGTTTCAAAATCTATTTTTTTATTACTGCACGTATCGGATTGATAAACTTAGCCCGCATTATTCACCGCACGAAGAATTTGTAGATGTCCTTGCAGGCAGGCATCTCTGCGGGTTAAAATTTCCGGAGAGTCAGTGTCATCTGCTTCAAAATTGATGATATTTTGAGTGAAAAGCACATGTTTTTAACCTCTTTGATTTTATTTTCGCTTGCATCACCTCGCTTAACATAAAATTCTGTATAAATTTCACGAGCCGTTTGTCCTTCAAAGTTACTGATTATATATCTAATATTCAATCCTATTCCGGTGCTTTCAACTTTGCAGTGACACATTTCTTCCTGTTCCCAACTGCCCGCTTGATATGGAAAAGTGAAGAAATGTTGATGTTTTTGTCCGTAATAGCCATTAAACATGGCGAGTTGTTGTGTTCCATGTGTTGGGTCATCGGTAGCGTCAATGTCTATAATTACTTCTTTGCGATCGGCTAAACCGGATACATAACGCTCTATGCACGCATAACACAGTTCAAAGACAGTGCGTTTTTCAATCCCATTCTCGAATCTTGATAATGTGGGCTGAGATGCCAAATCGCCTTCCGGTACATCTTTGAATAATGGATCATTTTGTAAATGAAACACATCATTAGTGTCTTCATAACCTTGCATAAGCATATATACGCGTTGCTTGAGTAATTTATTCATACTGTGAACTGTACGCAAGTGATGACGATAATCGGGGATGAGTTTACTGAATGTTTCTACCAAATTGTGCTTACGCTCAATGCTTTCCAATAAAACTAATGCTCCGTCACTACTGATTTCTTCCGCTGAAAAATCTACTAAAACTGCTGTGTTTTTTCGATAAACTGCTGTATTTTTGCCACTTATAATTGGGTGTAATTTGTTATTAACTTTGTTTTTTTAACAGCCACAAAGGTAGCAAATTATACCTAATTTTTTATGCCTCGCGATGAATAATGCGGGTTAACCTGCTTACGGAAGACCCTAACGATTTCGTTGCAAGGGTACATTCGGACTAAAGGCGTATTCAACCGCCCAACCGAAACCTTCAATCCCACAAAACACACGCTTTTGTTCGATTTTCAGCAAGGCTCGCATTGGTCGCTCACCGCATACCACCAACCGCTCACCGCATAATTTTTTTTTCTATTTTCGCCGCGTTATTTTAGTATTAATTTAAACCACAGCAGAAATGAACAATTTAACACCTTTTTCACAGGCTACGCCTGAAAGTTCTTGGGCGCAAATTCAAGAATCTAACCGGTATTTAACGGAACAACTTGCCGAAACCAAAGAAATCCAGAAAGAAAATGCACTGCAAATGCGGTATCTAAAAGAATTACATGCCGAAAATGAGCGCTATCTAAACGAAAAATTTGCCGAAACAGACCGGCAAATGAAAGAAACTGACCGGCAAATGAAAGAAACAGACCGGCGAATGAAAGAATTGCAAAAGACACTTGGCGGTATGGCAAATAGTCATGGCTCTTTTGCAGAGGAGTACTTTTTTAACTCGTTTGAAGACAATGAACAAAACTTTTTCGGTGAACATTTTGACGAAATTGAAAAGAATGTTAAAGGACGGTTGAAGAATTTAAAAGATGAATATGATATTGTGTTGTATAATGGCATTTCGGTAGCTATTATAGAAGTAAAATACAAAGCACATAAAGGCGATGTGGACAAGGTGTTAAAAAAAGCAGAAACTTTTAGAATATTATTTCCCGATTATAAAGATTTTAATATTTATCTCGGTTTAGCCTCTATGGCTTTTTATCCTGAATTAGAACAGGAATGTATCAATCAAGGGATTGCCATTATTAAACAGGTAGGCGATAACGTGATTATTAACGACACACATTTAAGAGCGTTTTGATTAGTGATTAGAGTATAGAATTTTTGCTTTATATCAAATTTTTATGTTTTTTTGCACCCGCATTATGATAGGCATAAAAACGTTTGTTATTGGTTATTAATGATTAATTTAATGAGATAATTTTATGATTAACACACTTAAAAATCATTCTTTTCTCTTTTTAATGCTCTTAGCAGGCGTTTTGTTTTCCTGTAATCATAATATATTCTACCATAAAACAGTTATTCTTCCCAATGAAACGTGGAATATGGATTCTGCTTTGGTTTACGAATTTACTGTTACTGATTCGCTGCAATTCTATAATTTCTACATAGATGTAAGAAATACAACCAATTATCCTTATCAAAATCTATATCTTTTCTTTACCACACAGCTTCCCGACAGTACAAGGTTTACCGATACTTTAAACTGCATTTTAAGCGACGCCTATGGACGTTGGACAGGCAAAGGTTATGGACGCATTAAGGAAAACAGGTTTGTTTTTAAACCCAAAGTCCGTTTTCAACAAAAAGGCAATTATATCTTTACTGTGCAACAAGCGATGAGAGAAACAGACTTAAAAGGAATTACAGATTTTGGAATAACAATGCAATATGAATAAAACAATATCATTTTTTCTGGGTTTATTATTGGGCATTCTGATTTGTCTCTTACTCTTTTATTTTGATATAAAGATTTTTAAATCTAAAGGTCCTGACTGTAATGAAAAAAAGGTCATTACTCACGTACAGAAAGATACTGTGTTTGTAGAACAGGTTCCCAAACCTGTAAAACAATATACTGAAAACAAAGTAACGGAAAACGATATTGACGAGACTGTTGAAAATGAACCATCCGAAGAAGATGTTTCATCTTATGAACCGGAGTTTTCTTTGGAAGGAATAGAACAGGAGGAGGTTTTTTCAGACAGGCTGCTGCAAACAAAAACGGTAAAGGTGCGTGCACTTGCACAGGGAAAACAGGAGGTAAAACTCCCCGATGATTTTTTTCAGTACTTTGAGATTCAACAGTGGAGCACGCTCATTAAAAACAAAATTACTTATTACAGAGATAAAAGTATGGTAAAATTAAAAGGAATAGATATTAATAATGTGAATGTTGTTTTTTGGAATGACGCCTATTTTTTGGAAATAGGAAATCGTTTTTATACTATCCCCGAAACACAATACTTTGAAAAATTGAATCTTATACAAATACCTCAATGAAAAAAACAGACCTGTTACTCTACTGTTTTCTTGCTCTTTTTTGCAGTTTTGTAATGACTGCGCAAGCCCAAAAGTATCCCAAAGCGAAAAAAGTAAAGACTGAGAAAGCGCCGAAAGAAGATGATTACTATGATCCGTATGATGATGAGGAAGAATATCAAAAAGATATTTCGTGGAAACAAAAGGGTTTTGAGTTTTATCTCGGAGGCGGTATCTATTTTGCAAGTAAGCAAACCGCCAACTATTACAACGGCGCTCCCGAAAATGACATCAATCTCCATCTGCTTACCAACAACAAGTATCACTGGGATGATATTCTTGTTAATCTGTTGAAAAAGGCGTATCCGTCTATGGATACAATGGTATTAAGAAACGATTATAACATTGACTCAAGATATTCAATTGCAATGGACATCGCGCTGGGTGGCAGGTATCGCTTGGCAAAGAACTGGTATTTAGAGTTAAGTTATTCATTTAGAAGAGCAAGTTGTGAAAATAAATTTATTTTTGATAATCCTTATGGTATTCCCGGCAACAAGGAGAATCCTCCCTATAGCAACTGGGAGTATTTAATTGCCAAAGAAGACCGCCATTATATTGAGCTTTCGGTAGGTTATATTTTTCAAAACAACCCGATAGCCAAACCTTTTTTCTCCATAGGCGCACTGTTTAACTATGTTCGCATCAATAGTTTTCTGGCAATAATAGAAAACAAATCTTATGATTTGATGAGTATTGCAAAATATCCGAATTGGGTTCCGGGCGTGGACGAGATGCCTAATTACAGAGGATGGACAGGAGCAGGATATGGGTTTTCTTTTACTGCCGGACTGAAACTTGCTGTAAGCCGGTCGGTGTCATTAGACCCTGTATTTCAGCTCTCTGTGGGGAGTTTTGGAAACAGTCAGGAACTGCCTGGATTTAATACCAATCTCTGTGTAAACTATATGGCAGGAGTTCGTATCGTGATAAACGATGCGCTGTTCTTTAAAAATAAGTGATTTTGTTTGCGTGGGAATGACGGGGTTATCCTTATTCGTTTCTTTTGGCAATTTGGGTAGCAATAAAAGAGGCGACATCATCGGCGTAAGAGTTCATTCCGAAGCCGGCATCGTAGCCCAATTCTTTTGCCAATTCGTGAGAGATGCGCGGTCCTCCGCAAATCACTAACAGTTTGTCGCGCAGCCCTTCCGCCTCCAACATCTCTACCAACTCAACAAGGTTTCCAATATGTACATCTTTTTGAGTTACTGTTTGTGAAACTAACAAGACATCTGCTTTCAGTTCAATGGCTTTTGCAATAAACTCGTCGTTGGGCACCTGACTGCCCAGATTGTAAGCGTCAATCATTTCGTAGCGTTCCAATCCGTAGTGTCCGGCGTAGCCTTTCATATTCATAATAGCGTCAATGCCAACGGTATGTGCATCTGTACCTGTACTGGCGCCTATCACCACAATTTTTCTGCCGATATGCTGACGAATAAAATTATCGGTTTCGTGCATATCCATTTTTGTAGATTCCACTTTAGGAACGTGAATGGTTGTAAAATCCACGTTTTGGGTGCAGCTACCGTAACAGTTGAAAAAAGTAAATCCTTCTGTAAGTTCTTTGTAAAAAACAATTTGTGGATTTTCAAAACCTAATTTTTTCAACAGTTGTTTGGCTGCCTCTACGGATTCGTCGCAAACAGGTACCGGCAAGGTGAAACTGAGTTGCATTTTGCCGTCGTTCATTGTGTCCCCGTAGGGTTTTACATTTGTAAGGTCTAAGGTTTTGTCGAAGTCGTTGGTTGACATTGAGTAAAGTCCGCCGCTCATAAGGTGTAAGGATTAAAGGGTTAATAGGTGTAAGGGGGTAGTGGGGTAGTGGGGTAGTGGTCAAAGTTCAATATTATTCCTCAGTTGAGAGGAAAACGGGGCAAAAATAGAAAAACTGTTCAATTATTCAAATAATACCGGTAAAAATGCCATCTTATGCAGGGATATTAAACAGGTTTTGTTTGAATGTAACTTTATATTTATTGTTACTTCCTGCCACCTGCTTAATAGAATCAATGTTAAAATTTAAAAATCCGGGTTGGTGTACCCATCCTAAAAAGAAACCGGTCAAATCTATTCCGGAAATAACGGATAATTTTTGTAGAAACTCTTCGGAATTAACATTTCCGTATTGATTTTCATTAAGAAATTGAGTAATAGAAGAGAAAAACTTATCATCGCCCATATAGTTGCGCAGTAAGTGGCTAACGTAGGGTCTAAAATTTCCTTGCATAGATATTCTCCATAAGTGGCAAAACCTTCGTTAATCCACATATTTTGCGAAGTGGAACAAGTAATAAGATTTCCAAACCACGAGTGTGCCAATTCGTGCGAAATAAGGTTTTGGTTTGCAGTGGTTCCGGATATGGAAGAACGTGGATAGGCAATATTGGTGGCATGTTCCATTGCGCCTCCGCTAAAAGGCACGGCTACATAGCCTACCCGTTGCCAGCGACATGCGCCCCAGCGTTTTTCGTAAGTATGAATAAAAGTTTTTAGATTTGCAAATGAGCCGGGCACCTTTAAAATCGTAGCAGAATCGGCATAAATCTCTATTGGCAATACGCCGAGAATACTATGAACGGTATCTTTATAAACCTTGTATTTGCCCACCGCCACTGAAGCCAAATAAGTGGGAATTATGTCGGTGAGTTCCCATCGCCAAAGCATTTTAGCGCCTAAATTTATAGAGTCTGTTAACATACCGCCGCAAACCGCTTTTTTATCTGCATCGGTTGTTATATTAAATGTATAAGTAGATTTGTCGGTAAATTCATCAATGCAGGGAAACCATGCACGCCCGAAAGAATGCGGAACACTGTTCATTGCCACGCCCATATTGTAAGCATAGTCGGTAGTAAAGTAAAACCCGCCGAAATTCTCTTTAAACGGTTTACCGTGATAATATATCCGTACGGTTTTGCTTTGCCCTACAGATGAAAAAGGTAAATCTATCTTTAATTGCTGCCCCTGATGTGCAAAAGGAAGTGTGTTATTTCCCTGCTTAACAGAATCAACGGTCAATTGTAACAAATGAAGATAGATGCTTGAAAGCGGGGCAATCTTCGCTTCAATCGTAACATCGGTATAGCCTTTTAACTCTTCTTGTAAAAAATTTCTAATTTCCAGATTTATATCATAATGTGATGCATGAATCGTATCGGCTTTGGTTTGCGCCGATAAGTTCTGAGTAAAAAGTAAAACGATAATTGAAATGATAATATTGATCTGCTTCATAATATGGATTTTTAAGTTGCGAAAATAAACAAAAAACTTTCAGTATATGGGTATTCCAATAAAATAGTACCTTTGCCCCCTAATTCAAACTATCATGAAAAAAATCTTAAAAATCACAGGATTAACACTTTCTATTATTATTGTTTTAATGATTGTATTGCCTTTTATATTTAAAGGTAAAATAATGGAAATAGTAAAAAAAGAAGCCAACGAGATGCTTACGGCAGAAGTAAATTTTAAAAAAATTGGACTCAATCTCTTTTCAAACTTTCCCGCTCTTTCGGTGAATATTAAAGAGGTATCGGTAATAGGTAGAGATACTTTTAAAGGCGATACTTTAATCTATGCAAAAAAAATTGGTGTTTCCGTGAATTTGATGAGCCTCTTCGGAAATAATGGTATAGAAGTAAGAAAAATAACTATTGATCGTCCCGTTGTTCATCTGTTCATTGATCATGTTGGGAATGCCAATTGGGATATTGTGAAACCTTCTGACAAAAAAGATGATAAACAAAAATCAAAAAATAAAACCGACGAAGAATCTTCAAGTTCTTTTAAGTTGTCTATCAAAAATCTATCTATAACAAAAGGAGATATTATATATAACGATAAAAAAGGGAATTTGAAAATGATTGCCCATAATTTGAATTTTAACCTGTCGGGCGATCTTACCGCCGATTTGGTAACATTAAAAACAAAGTTGGGCATCGAAAAAACCTCTTTCATTATGAGCGGAATACCATATATGAGTAAGGCAAAGATTCATTTTAAAGGAGATATTAAAGCCGATTTGAAAAATAATAAATATACATTTCAAAAGAATGAGTTAAATCTGAATGCCTTAGGACTCTGCTTTTCGGGTTGGATGGCAATGCCGAAGGATGGAATAGATATGGATATCTCTTTACAACTTCTAAAGTCTGATTTTAAAAACTTTCTATCCCTTATTCCTGCTTTATATGCCAAAGATTTTAAGAAAATTGAAACGGCAGGCACGCTCGCTCTTTCCGCTTCTGCAAAAGGTAAAATGATCGGCGATATTTATCCCGCATTTCATCTGAATATCCAAATTGAGAATGCCATGTTTAGATATCCTGATCTACCAAAATCTGTGGAAAATATTCAGATTTTAACTAATATTTCGAGTCCGGGCGGTACATTAGATAATGCTACAATTGACCTTAACAAGTTTCATGTAGAGATGGGCGGCAACCCGTTGGATATAAAATTGCTGCTGCAAAAACCAATTTCAAACCCTACTTTCGATTTTACTGCAAACGGAAAAATTGATTTGAATACGGTGAAAGATTTTTATCCTTTAGATGAGACAGATATTACAGGACTTTTAACCGCCAATCTGGTTGCCAAAGGCGATATGGCTTCCATAGATGCACAAAAATATGATAATCTGAATGTTAAAGGTGGATTGGAACTTGCAAACGGAAAGATAAAATCAGATATAGTCAATGATAATCTGCTGATTGATAAGTTTAAACTTGATTTCACACAACGCTACGTTCACTTGGCAACCACCGCGACAATTGGAAAAAATGACCTTAAAGCAGATGGCGCTTTAGAAAATGTGATTGGATATGTGCTAAATAATGATGTGATTAAAGGACAATTAAAACTTAATTCAAACTATCTAAATATTAACGAACTGCTTGGTGATGAAAATCCTGAAGAAAAATCAAAAGCATCGAAAAAAGAACCCCCTGTTTCCGGAGAAACTCCAGAAATTGAATCTATCCCTATGTCAGTGATTGAAATTCCGAAAAATATTGATTTTATGGTTAATGTGAGTATTAAACAATTGGTTTATGATCATTTTGATCTTCGTCAGGTTTTGGGAACTGTTACAGTAAAAGATCAGATATTAGATTTTAAAAATTTAAGTATGAAAACATTAGGTGGAGATATGAAAGTGGCAGGGATCTATAATGTGCAAAATCCGATAAAACCAGAAGTGAATATGAAAATCAACATGAATAATGTGGATGTTCAGCAAACCGCTAGAACTTTTGTTACAGTACAAAAATTGTTGCCCATTATTCATAAAACAAACGGACGCATTTCAATGGATTTTGAAATGAAAACATTGTTAGACAATACAATGTCACCTATTTATAATACCTTGAATGCTACAGGTAAAGTATTCTCTAATGGTCTTACAATTGAGAATGTGGAAGTGTTTAATAAAATTTCCGATGCCCTAAAAATGGATAAATTGCGCAAATTAACTTTAGATGCTTTTAATTTTTCATTTACCTGTAAAAACGGAAGAATAATCACGCAACCTTTCGACATTAAATTTGGTAATATTAAGGCTTCAGTATCAGGAAGTACCGGACTTGATGAAACCATTGATTATAATATCAATTCCAAAATTCCACGTAGTGAATTGGGTACAGAAGCCAATAAAGTAATTGCCAATCTGGGAACCAATGTATTAGGAACGGGTGTCAATGTTACTTTGCCTGAAATCATTGAATTGCCAATTGGGGTTGGTGGAACTTTTAAAAATCCAACAGTAAAATTAGGTGCAGTAGGCAACACAGGAAAAGCGTTGGTAAAAGATGTGGTAGAGCAAGTTGTAGAACAAGGAAAAGAGATTGTGAAGGAACAAATTACAATCGCTGTTGAAGAAGCAAAAAAACAGAAAGAAAAACTTATTGCTGAAGCGCAAAAACAAAAAGATGCATTAGTAAAGCAAGCACAAGTAGCCGGAAAAAATTTAGTTTTAGAAGCCGATAAACAAGGGCAGGCATTGATTAAGAAAGCAGGAAATAACCCCGTAGCAAAAAAAGCAGCCGAAGAGAGCGCTAAAAAACTGAAACAAGAGGCACAGAAGAAATCGGATAATTTAGTAAAAGATGCAGAAAATGAAGGGAATAACTTGGTTAGTAACGCAGAAAAAATAGGAAACGATTTAATAAAAAAGGCAGAGTGAGTAGGATAATTATCAGTTCTTATCAACGAGATGTGTTTTTGATGTTCAATATCCAAATCAAATACTCACAACCTCTTGCCCTACTGCACACTCAATACACCGTTTCTTCTCACAATATTCATGATGCAACTCTAACAATGCCTGCGAATGGCTCGCATGTTTGGCACAAAATCCCATTTGTTGATACTTATTGGTAATATGATTCTCTTCAAATGGAAGTAATTCAAGTAACTGCATACTGTATTCCTGCAGTTTATCATTGCCCGTAAAAGTTCCAAAAGCATATAAAAAAGGAATCAATGCATTGATGAGAAGCAAATAAAAACTTTGTTCTCCCATTATTTTTTCGCTTTCGTGACTTGCTTTCCCAAAATAATAATGTGTTTTCCAATAATCATTGGGCTTATTTACAAATATCGTCCCAGCGGCTTGGCGCAGGCGGGGCTTCCACTGCCGCTCGGACGGGCGCAAAACTTCCAAATTTGCACAAACTTTCAGGCGAGTTACTGCCCCGCTTGCGCCAAACCGCCCGTTAGCGGCAATGCGGGGGAACAGCAGTGCGATGAAATATTCGAGATGAAAATTGAATAAAAAATGTTATCTTTGCATTTTTACAAAATAAAAAAGAGAATGGATATAAAAGGCAGAGTAACAGGCATAAAATATAAAGTTTCACTTGCTGAAACTTTGAGAATAATTGATATTAGAGATTTCAATATCAATGAAAGTACTGCATTTGCTATCGTAAAAGACAACAACAATTCCTTTGCCATTTCAAAATGGGTATCGCCAAAACGCACACGCTCATATCCTTACGAACGAGTTTACAACACACTCAGTTCGTCAAAGAAAATTACGGTCATTCCGATTGTAAAAGACGAAGGAGCAGCAGGCGACCGAGATTTTCTTCAATGGGATACTGTTTCGTTAATGTCTCTACTTGATGTTTTTGTGATTTTTGCATATTACAAAAAAGCGGAAATTAACCCTCGTTTTAAGAATAAAATAACAAATCAACAATTTGATAATGATTATATTATTTCAAAAATAACAGAAATAGGACAATATCACAGTTCTGCGCTGCATTGGAATTTGAATGAACTGAAAAACAATTTACACAATATCATTGACAAAGCAAAAAACTGTTATTCTGAAATTGAAAACAGTTTGAATGTAAAAATGCATAATATTAACGGTTTAGACAATTTCAAAGAAAAAATCGGCAAAGAACTTGAAACTTTTATGCAATTTTCACGAGAAAAAGCAAAAAAAGCGCAAACTCGCGAAATGCTTACCACACAACCGAAAGAAAGTTTATCAACACTCACAAAAGCCAAAATTACAATTACAAACTATCTTGGCGGTCAATATTGTTTCACTGTTGATGAAGTTCTTATTGACAAAAATACCGTCTATTTAATTGAATGCAAACACTCTAAACAAAGTATTCTGCCAAGTAAAGAAGATATAAAAGACGGTTTGTTGAAAATGATTTTGTATTCCAATCTCTGCGAAGTTGAGGTTAATGGAAAAAAAATGAAAAGTAAGGCAGTGTTAAAATTGACTTCGCCGAAAGTTGATGTTGGAATTTCGTCAGAATTTGAGATATGGGATAGACCTGTTTTGCTTTTGAACGATAATATTTTGCAAGAACAAATTAGGTTTATTGATACTTTGTTAGATGAAGCAGTGGAAAATGGGTTTATAATTAAAATCGAAAAATCATTATGATAAAATCCCCACTCCGTTACCCCGGTGGCAAAAGCCGTGCCGTTGAAACAATCGCAAAATTGATACCCGATTTTGACGAGTTTAGAGAACCTTTTTTGGGTGGCGGGTCGGTATTTGTATATATAAAACAGCGTTTCCCAAATAAAAAATATTGGATAAATGATTTGTATTCAGAATTATACAAATTTTGGGAAATGACGCAAAAAAATGTTGATACATTGATTGCAAAAGTTTATGAATGGAAAGAAAAATATCCGATAGGAAAAGAGTTGTTTAATTTTTTGAATGAAAATCACGAAAATTTTGATGATTTAGAGAAGGCGGCGGCATTTTTTGTTTACAATCGCATTACATTTTCGGGTACAACTTTGAGCGGAGGTTATAGTGAGGGCGCATTTACAGGACGTTTTACCGAAAGCAGCATTAAGCGACTGAATGATTTAAGACAAATTATAAACGGTTCTTTGATAACCAATTCCGATTACGAAGAATTATTGAAAAAAGATGGCGAGAATGTATTTATTTTTCTTGACCCACCATATTATTCTGCAACAAAATCGGCATTATACGGAAAAAACGGACATTTGCATAAATCATTCAATCACAACCGATTTGCTGAAAATATGAAAAATTGCAGGCATAAGTGGTTAATAACTTATGATGATAGCCAATACATTCGCAATTTGTTTTCATTTGCCAATATAACTTCTTGGAATTTAACCTATGGAATGAGAAATATTACTGAAAACTCTGACCAAACAGGTAAAGAACTTTTTATTTCCAACTACGCTTTAACGAATATGCAAAACAAAAATGAACAGTTACAATTATTTGGCTAAAAATGACAGGTCGAAATGCACTGCCTTTAACGTCCCAGCGGCTTGGCGAAGGCGGGGCTTTCACTGCCGTTTGGACGGGCACAAAACTTCCAAATTCGCACAAACTTTCGGGCGAGCCACTGCCCCGCTTGCGCCAAACCGCCCGTTAGCGGCAGGCATTCTTCTGTTTTGTTTCATTTTTTAATCACTTTGTAGTTACCGCTTATTTCTTCTTTTTTAACAATATAACTCTCTGACAATTCAAGTGTCCAACCGTCTCCAGTTACTTTTTTACCCTCCGTTCCGAGAGGAATTGTTATTGTAATTTTATCCCAACTTGGGCTCATCAATGCACCATTTTCAACTGTCAAAATACCCCAAATGTCAATTATTTTGATATTGGGGTAAACAGTCCCCATATCTTCTAATGGCATAATGTTTCTTGGGTCGAACGAAAGACTCATTTGCTCGAATTTTAATTCAAAATGAGGCAGTTCAATAAATTTTTGCTTGTATTCAGCAATTATTATTCTATTTCGTTCTTCTCTTTCTGTTTCTTCCTGAATAACTTCCTTTCCATTATAATTGTCAGATATGGTTTCAACCGTTTGTTTCAAGTCGCTTGGTATGTTGATGTTAAATGCTTGGATAAAATACTCTGTCAAATCTGTTTCGGCTGTAATATTTTTATTCCAATTTTTATCTATATTGTAAAGCAAATAGCCATAGGCAGGTATGGTAAAATATGCAAACGACCGAACAAATGTAGGATTAGTAAAAAAAGTATTGATGCCATTAATAAAATATTCTGTCGCCTGTTTTTTGTTTCTTCCGCTAATTATCAATCCTGTAAACTCTGCAATTCCTTCGTTAAGTTCCAATAAATTTTCTGTTATGTCTGTATCGGGATAAAGTAAGTTTCTGTATTTTCTGAAAGACAAAGCATTGGTCAAATGTTGCTGTAATTCTTTTTCCGAAGGTGCTTGAACTGCTTTTTTTAGTGCTTCCAACTCTAACCGCAAATAAATTCTACCAAATCTATCATCTAAGTGATTATTTTCAGCATTACTGAGAGAAAAACCCAGCAAGGGTTGTGAACTGTGAAACAATTCGTGAGCTAATAAATTTATCCTCTTTTGTTTATTTTGAGGAAGAGGTAACATAATCATTGCCCACTTTTTCCCATTCCAATCTATTGCAGTATTGGCAATATTTACATCATCAGGCAAAACTCCTGAATATACACTTCCGTATGGTTTTAAAATACCTGCTGTGTCAGGCTCGTTTGCAAACGCATTCTTAGTCTGCGGGTCAACTAAAAGCATTGCTCCATACAAATCTTTATCCCAAAGATTTATGTTCTCTTTTGTTGCCGCTTCAATCTCACTAAAATATGCGGGAATATTGTCATGCGTACTCTGTGTGTTGCAGCCTCGAAGCAGCAAAAAAAGTAAAGAAATTAAAGTCACTTGTTTAATCATCATTTGAAATCTGTTTAAATTTAACATTTAATATAAGAAAAATAGGTTAATCTTTTAGATATTTACTAAAAAATCCTAACATACATTTATACAGTTCCATCCTATTTTCTTCATGATAAAAACCATGTCCCTCATTATATTTTACCATATAAGGAACCGTAAAACCTTTGTCGCGCAGTTGGCTAACAATCTGGTCTGATTCATTGATATTCACTCGTGGGTCATTTGCTCCCTGTATCACAAATAGAGGTTTTTTGATTTTGTCTATCTGATAAATCGGCGAAACTTCGCGGGCAATTTCCGCTTCTACAGGGTCGTCAACGTCGTACCAAATCTCTTTTGCCATTTCTATGAGTGGTTTCCAATATTCGGGGAAAGAATTGAAAAAAGTAAAGATGTTGGAAATTCCTACATAGTCCACACCACAAGTATATAAGTCGGGGGTTTTCACTAATCCCATTAATGTGGCATACCCGCCGTGACTTCCGCCATAAATAGCGATTTTATCCGGTTCTGCCCAGCCCTGAGCAATCACATATTTGATACCATCTTCCACATCATCCATCACCTTGCGACCAACTTGTTTAAATCCGGCACGTAAAAATTCCTTGCCATAACCTCCCGAAATCCGGAAATTAACCTGCAAAGTAGCATATCCACGACTGGCAAAAAGTTGAGTTTCGGGATTGAAACCCCACGAATCGCGAGCACCCTGCGGACCACCATGCGGATTAACAACCAACGGCACTTTCTTCCCTTCCAATGCTGCTTTAGGTAAAGTAATATAACCGTGTATCGTAAGACCATCACGACTTTTAAAAGTAATGGGACGCATTTCTGCCATATCCTCCTCTTTCAATTGTGGCATCAAATCGTACAATAACGTAAACTTTTTTGTTTTTGTATCGTATTGATAATAAGTTCCATAAAGTTTGTCGCTGGTAACAAGAACCAAAAAAGTATTTTCATTATCATCATTATCAATAATATAAAATTGTTTATTTGGAAAAGTTTTTTCCATCTGTTTATAAAAATCTTTATAAAAAGCGCTGACGGGAATAATCGTAACTTTCTCACCCTCATAAACAAAGTAATCTATTTCATAATTCCGCTTTTTAGAACGATACATACCTTCTACATCATAATCGGGATTTGCAAAAACCTCTTTAATCATCCGGTCATTTTTAAAATCGTATAATACTATGCGGGTCTTGTCACTGGTAAGATTGGTTGTTACATAAATCTCATCTTTATTATCTGAGGTATAATTAAATCCGATAATTCCAAATTCATCGTACCAGTTCATCTTTTTAACCAAACGGAATTTTCCGGTAGATAAATCTTTATAATACAGACATATTTCCAATCCATTAACCATTTGAGTGTAAGCGCGCAATTCACCGTCTTTATCAAAATCATAATCTTGTATTGGATTGTCAATATCCGTATTTTCGAATAACTGTTCCATTTCGCCGGTTACAACATTCAACTTGTATGGTTCAAATACTTGTTTGTTGTTTTTGTTCATTGAAATGATAATGTAATCTTTTTGGTCTTTCAAATCGTTGAGAATGCTGGCGCGAACATCTTCAAAAGGCGTAAGGTCAAGCATATTACTTCCATCTATATTGGCAGCAAAGATGTGATAATTTTCGTTTCCCCCTTTATCCATTACGTATATCAAACGTCCATCATTAATCCATCCGTAACCGCGAATCAGCTCCTCCCCCTCTTCAATAATTCGTTGTGATTTTCCGGTAGCGAGTTCTTTAACATAAATATGTCGTTTGTTGTTGTTGTCTTTTTCGCGATACGACATATATTTTCCGTTTGGAGAAAGTTTAAATTCAGACGCCTTAGGACGCGCAAAATAATCTTCCACTTTATATGTAAAGTTGCCTTTATCGTAAGCGGCTAAAGTTTTTAACTCTTCTTCAGAAGAAGGAAGCACCGTATTGCCCGGTAATGTACCTTGCCGGTCGCCTTTAATTTGTGCTTTTGATGTCATTATACTTACTAAAGCTATAATAACGATGATAATTGATCTTTTATTCATAATGTAAAATATTTAAGTTATTGTTAATCTAATGTTATTTATTAATTAATGATATTTGTTCGTTAAATGTTTTTTAAAACCGCTTCACAATCTCATTAATTTCAATCCCCAGCAGTTTCATTGTTTTAAAAATTACCGGAAGTTCCTCTTCAAAAAAGCGTTCTTTCCGAAATTCGCGAATCTTGTCGGCGGCGTTGGGAGCTATGAAAAAACCAACGCCGCGCTTATTTACAAGAATCTCTTTATTTTGCAAAAAATCGTAAGAACGAACGACTGTGTTGGGGTTCACTTCCAACAGTGCGCCCAACTCGCGCACCGAAAGCGCACGCTCGTCGGGTTGCCATTTGCCGAGCAAAATCTGCTCACATGCCCAATCGGCAATCTGCATGTATATAGGTTGTGTTTCTTTAAAATCCATGTTAAACCTCCGTTTCTTTTAAGCGTAAATATGTGAGTGACAGGAAAAACAGGATTATTATAATAGGAATTGTGTGATAATTTGCTACAAATTCTAAATCTCGTAACTGTAGTGTTAATTCTGTAGAAAAATCTCTAAAATTTCCAAATGCAATACGAATTAATACAATTTGGTAGCAAATAACGCCAATAAAAAATCCTATTCCGGCTGCAAATGTCTTCCAAAAAGCATTCTTTTTAAAATAGATAGAACCGAAAAGTAAAACAGAGAGTACAACGGCAAAATACAAATATGCTTGTGTATCCCATAGTCCTATCGGTAAACTACGTTCCATATACATACTTGCCTCAGGATTTAAAATAGGACAAAGTCCATAATAACCTGTGTAAGCGCCGGCACTATATAATAAAAGAATTACAGCGCTAAAAACTGTAACAAACACTGTGGCAACAATAAGTTTTTCACCTGTAGTTACAGGTAAATTGAAAAAGTGAGTACTGTTGTTCCTCTTTAAAGAGGGTTGAAAAATTCTTGCTGCCAGCACAAATGCAACAAAAGAGGCTAATATTGTAGATGAAGTTGCATAACGGTTAATTGTTAAATCTAAAACTGCCGCCGCAAATACGGCGAGGCAACAGATGAGCAACCTTCTTTTATTTTCAATAAAATATGCTCTAAATAAATGACTTATACGTGTTAAATTCATGTTTGACCTCCTTTTGATTAATAATTAATGTTTAATTCGTGGGTTTCAGATTGCTTAATCTCTCCTTTTATTTCGCTTGCAATTCTAAAAAATCTAATCGCGAATGCTACAAAAAAAAGCACAAGCGCAGCAATTAAAATTTTGTTCGTGTATTTTTTCATAATGTTTTAATTTTTAGGGTTAAAAATGTGTTGTATTTTCTGTTTGTTCAGCATTACGGCGTTGAATAAGAGTTCAATATCTAATTTGCTCTCTTTTTGGGTGTTGTTTTCGCGCACTGCCACTTTGCCGCGCAGGGTATCTTCCGTATATAATGTATCAGGAGTATTTTCGGTCTCTTCCAATATTTCAAAAGAGAGTTTTTGGGTAATGGTTTCGGCGCTTTCGTTTAAGATAATTTTGCCGGAATCGAGAATAATAATGGCGTCAATGAGGCTGTGCAAATCGCGCACCTGGTGGGTGGAAATGATGACAATACGTTCTTCAGTGGCAACCGATGCCATTAATTTTCTGAAAATGGCTTTAGAGGGAATATCCAGCGCATTGGTGGGCTCGTCCATGATTAAGATTTGGGTGTTGCACGCCAGCGCAAAGGCAATCATCACTTTCTTTTTTTCGCCAAACGACATCTTGTCAATTTTTAAATGGTGGTAAGGAATTTCAAAAGTGTTCAGATATTCCAAAAATTGCGCATGATTAAAGTTCGGATAGAATGGCGCGTATGCCTTAACGAACTCTTGCACTTTGAGCGCAGGCATGTACAGTTCTTCCGGCAGAAAGTAAAGTTCCTGCAACATTTTGGGTTTGCGCAACGCAGGGTTTTCATGTAAAACAGAAGCGGATCCGCTTGAGATAAAACGCAATCCGCTCATCAGTTTGAGGAGGGTGGTTTTGCCGGCGCCATTTTTGCCAAGTAAGCCGTAAATGTGCCCGCGGGACAACTCCAATGTAAGATCTTCAAATAACAATCTTTTTTTGGAGTACCCGAAGTTGATGTTGGTTAATTGTATCATAGGATTTAAGATTTAAGATTTAAGGGTATTTAGGATTTAAGATTTAAGGTTTAAGATTTAAGATTTAAGGGTATTTAGGATTTAAGATTTAGGATTTAAGATTTAAGATTTAAGATTTAAGGGTATTTAGGATTTAAGATTTAAGATTTAAGATTTAAGATTTAAGGTTTAAGATTTAAGGGTATTTAGGATTTAAGATTTAAGATTTAAGATTTAAGGGGGATTTAGGATTTAGGATTTAGGATTTAAGATTTAAGATTTAATGATTTTTGTGAAAGAATAGTGTGAAGCGCTGAAAGCGCAATATATATTAGCCCAAGGCAACGCCTTGGGGCAAGAATGCGGTATTGAATAAATTACGCACTGAAAGGGCAACATATTAAGTGTTAAGTGTTAAGTGTTAAGTGTTAAGTGTTAATGTGTATTTGCGTAGTAGTGTATTAGTGTATTAATACGCCGCGAAGAAACACTTTTTTTTAATATAATAATGATTTTGGTAAAAAAAATATAATTAATTGATTTTGAGTGGAATAATTTTTAAAAACACAGAGACACAGAGGGCACGGAGTAACACAGAGTTTTCTTTAAAAACAAGAAATTTTAGTAGAGATTTTGAAAAATATCACAATTATCCTCTGTGCGCTCTGTGTCTCTGTGCTAAAAAATCTGTACTAAAAAAAATCACAAATCACACCCGCTATGTAAACTTTCCTATATTTTTGCGGTCTTTTAAAAATTAATTAAAAAATTATTAATAAAAATCACAATTAATTATGAAAAAGCTATTTAGTTTAGTAATGTTTTTAAGCGCTTTAACACTTTTTGCGCAACCTGCCATCAAATTTGAACAAACTACCATTGATTTTGGCAATATTAAGGAAGATGACGGCAAGGTTTCAGGGAAATTTGAATTTACCAACACAGGAAATCAGGACTTGTTACTTACCAATGTAAAACCCGGTTGTGGTTGTACGGCAGCAGATTATACCAAGACCCCTGTTGCTCCCGGCGAAAAAGGATTCATTATAGCCACTTACAACCCTTATAATCGCCCCGGTTCTTTCAACAAAAACATTAAAGTAAACACGAACGAACCCAAATTTGAGGGAACCGAAAATGCACCTTCTTATATGATATATATTAAAGGTAATGTAGAAAAAAGACCCCCGTCAAAGTATGAATTAGCAGGTTATAATAATGGCACAGGAGATATTAGAATTAAAGATAATCAAATAAAATTAGAGATGTTAAACTCTGAATCGAAGACGTTTACAGTTAAAGTGATGAACTTTTTGGAAAAAGAATCTACTTTTGAACTGTTGAATATACCTAACTTTATTACCATAGAGAAAATTCCTGCAAAAATTATCTTACAACCGGGAGAAGAAAAAGAACTTACCTTCAAATATGATGCGGTTAAGAGAGGCGAAATTGGATCGTATAAAGATATTATCAGTATCCAAACCCAGGATTCTATTGAACCCAAAATTACAATTTTTGTAGAATCTATTATTAATGAAGATTTCTCAAAGTTAACGACTAAACAATTGCAGGATGCGCCTAAGGCTGTTATAGATTCTCTAAATATTAACTTTGATAAAGTGGCAAAAAATGCTAATCCCGTGAAACAGATAAATCTATATAATAAAGGAAAAAATCCGTTAATTATAAGACAATTAAAATCTCCTAACACGGTTTTCTCTATTGTTTCAGATAAAATGGAAATTCCTAAGGACAGTTTTGCAACTTTAACGATTACCTTAAACTCAAGAAATCGTAGGGGACCTCAAAATGCAATTATTGAGGTTATTACAAATGACCCTGCCAATTCGCATATATTGATCAATTGTACGGGAGATATTTCACAGCAGTGATGTATATGCAGTGTGCGGTGAAAATTACGAATTAAGCAGAAAACATATCACTAATCACTTGTCCCTAAATAGTTGCTCATTAAAAAGCGATTAATATATTATGATAAATAAGATTTAACCGCTATTCGCAATTTTTTCTATATTTGCGCCCGCTTTACAGAAATCAATAATAATTTATAAATCAATCAAATAAATAAAACGATGAAACTTTATCAAACCAAAGAAATCAGAAATATTGCCCTAATTGGCGGTAATAGAACCGGAAAAACCACATTGGCGGAAACCATGGCATTTCATGGTGGCGTTGTGAGCAGACGCGGTACTGTAGAAGACAAAAATACTATTTCAGACTATAGAGATATTGAATTGGAAAGACAACAATCTATTTCTTCTACTGTAATGTATTCAGAATACGCAGGTTGCAAAATCAATATGATTGACTGTCCGGGATTTGATGACTTCATCGGTGAAACTATCGGTGCGCTTCGCGTTGCCGACACTGCGCTTATGGTAATCAATGCGCAAAACGGCGTGGACGTGGGCGCGGAAATTCAGTGGCGCTGGACAAAGAAAATGCACGCACCTGTGTTTTTCGTTGTAAATCAGTTAGACCACGAAAAAGCCAATTTCGAAGAAACTTTACGCCAACTCAAACACTATTTCGGTGGGAGTGTACTGCCGTTCCAATATCCTGTAAATGCAGGCATTGGTTTTGATTCCGTAATTGACTTGCTGCAAATGAAACTGTTGAAATTCCCTGTGGGCGGAGGAAAAGTAGTGGTGGAAGAGGTTCCCGCCGATGAAAAAGCAAAAGCTGAAAATATGCACAATGCCTTGATTGAAGCCGCTGCCGAAAATGATGAAAAACTGATGGATAAGTTTTTTGAGGAAGGTACGCTCACCGAAGATGAAATGGCACAAGGATTGAAACTGGGAATCATCAACCGTGGCACTTTTCCCGTGATTTGCATCGCAACCAAAAACGATCAGGGAGTTACCCGTTTAATGGATATTATCAAATCAAGTGTTCCGTCACCTGATGAGATGCCCGGCGCAAAAACAGAATCAGGCAAAACTTTTGCCTGCAAAACCGGCGATACCGCCATTGCATACATCTTTAAAACTGCTATTGAGCAACATCTTGGCGAAGTTTCTTTTATGAAAATATATGGCGGCGAGATTGTTGAGGCTATAGATATGGTAAACACTGTTTCCGGCAGCAAAGAACGTTTATCGCAATTGTTCTGCATTGCCGGTAAAAACCGCGAAAAAATTGAAAAAGCCGTTGCCGGAGACATTATAGCTACCATCAAACTGAAAGGCTCGCAAACCGGTCAAACTTTGGTGAAATCAGGCGACGAAGTGATTATTCCTACTGAATATCCCGAACCGAAGTTCCGTACTGCCGTGCGTGCTAAAAACAGCGCAGATGATGAAAAATTAGGCGCTATCTTGAACGAATTTAAGAAAACCGACCAAACTTTCTTAGGCGAACAGTCGAAAGAGTTGAAGCAGGTAATTATCTCAGGACAAGGCGAACAGCACTTAAACCTCATCAAATGGATGATTGAAAAACAGAGCAAGATTGAGATTGAGTTTTATCCGCCCAAAATCCCGTATCGCGAAACCATTACTAAATCGGCAGAAGCGATGTACCGCCATAAAAAACAGTCGGGTGGTGCAGGACAGTTTGGAGAAGTACACATGCTTATTGAAGCGTATTACGAAGGTATGCCAAACCAAATTAAATATCCTGTTCGTGGACAAGATATTTACGATTTGCCATGGGGCGGTAAGTTGGTTTTCAACAACTGTATTGTAGGCGGCGCCATTGACGCACGTTTTATGCCCGCAATCTTAAAAGGTATCAACGAAAAAATGGAAGAGGGTCCTCTCACCGGCTCTTATGCCCGCGACATTGTTATCAATATTTACGACGGAAAGATGCACCCCGTGGACTCGAACGAAATGGCATTCAAATTAGCCGGACGTAATGCTTTCCGTGAAGCCTTCAAAAACGCAGGTCCTAAAATTTTGGAACCAATTTACGATGTGGAAATTTTTGTTCCTTCCGAAAGAATGGGCGATGTAATGACCGATTTGCAAGGACGTCGCGGCGTGGTAATGGGAATGGACAGCGACGGAGAGTTTCAAAATATCCGCGCAAAAGTGCCATTGGCAGAAATGAACAAATACTCTACTACTTTAAGTTCCATCACTTCCGGACGTGCCTCTTACGGTATGAAATTCGCAGAATACCAACAAGTTCCGGCAGACGTTCAAAACGAAATTATCAAGAAATACGAAGAAGAAAACAAAGAAGAGGATTAATCTAAATCCGGAGGGAGTTGCATATCATCGTACTCTTCTTCTTCTTTAATGTTAGGCATTGCACGTTGCAATGAAGTAACCAGAGAACCTATCATCTTTGTCAGTTCCATCATTTGAGTTACAGAATGTTCTTTTTCATCTTCACTCATAATGCCCAATCGTAAAGCAATTTCCGTATAGACTACGCATTCACGCACGGAACTTTTTGCCATTTTTAGATAATAGATAAATTGAGGTTTGTTTCGTGCAGAACCTTCCGCAAGATATAGCGCTATACTTTGCGCTACTTTTAAAAAAGGATGTGCGAGTGTGGGTTGTTCATGGCTCGGAAAACTATTTGCCACGTTGTGCAACCAGGTAATGTAATCTAAGGCTTTCGCATAAATGCGCAAATCTTCAAATCTGAAGAAGCTTACGGGAGTTTCGGATTTAATCATATTAATTTAGTATTTAGTTAGAAAGTGCACAAAAATAGTTTTTTTTTATCACTGTTGTATTTTTTATCTAAAATGCAACAATTTTTTCAATAATTGTTGCATTTTCCAGCGCCTCTTTTGCTGCCAACTTATATGCCACCCGCAATCCGCCTGTTCCTAATTTTATGCCACCAAAATAACGAACTACCACAATTAACACATTAGTAACCTCTTTTGATAACAGTTGACCGTGAATGGGACGTCCTGCCGTGCCTGACGGTTCTCCGTCATCGTTCATTCTGTATGTTGATTTATCAGCGCCCAAAATGTAAGCATAGCAATGATGACGTGCATCATGATATTTTTTTTTCAAAAGTGTAATTTTTTCTTTAATTTCTGCTTCATTTTCTACAGGATATGCAAAAGCCAGAAATTTACTGCGCTTTTCTTTAAAAATGGCTTCTGCAGGTGCAGCAATGGTTTTAATTGTAACTTCTGCCATTTTTTATCCCAATTTTGCTTTATAATCTTCATATCTACCCGGCTCCGACAACAAAATAAAATCACCCTCTTTGGTAACCATTCCTATTGCCGGATGTTTAACGCCGTTGAAAAAGGTGGTTTTTACCATTGTGTAATGAATCATATCATCAAAAACAATTCGGTCGCCAATCTCCAACGGCTCAGGGAAAGCAAAGTCCCCCATGCCGATATAATCTCCTGCCAAACAGGAACTTCCGCCAAGACGATATACAAACTTGCTTTCGGGAGTTGGATCTGTTGCGCCAACTACTGCCGGTTTGTACGGCATCTCCAAACAATCGGGCAAGTGACAGGAGAAGGATATGTTGAGGATCGCAGTTTTAATTCCTTTATTCTCAACAATATCTTCTACCGTTGAGATGAGTACGCCGGTTTGCCAACCCACCGCCTCGCCCGGCTCTAAAATAACCTCTTCAATATTCGGATATCTCTGTTTAAAATTCTTGAGAATCTCTATCAAATGCACTACATTATAATCATTTCTGGTGATGTGATGCCCTCCGCCAAAATTGACCCATTTACATTCTTTAATAAGATGTTCAAACTTTTCTTCAAACGATTTTAAACAGTTTTCCAACGCATAACTGTCGTTTTCGCATAAAGTATGAAAATGCAGTCCTTCAATACCTTCTGGCAAATGTGCAGGCATATTTTCCGCTAAGATGCCGAGCCGTGAGCCGGGTAGCGCCGGATTGTACAGGTCGGTAGTAACTTCCGAATATTCGGGATTTACGCGCAAACCAAAACTTATCTTTTTGGGAGAAGCCAGCGCCTTTTCACGAAAACGTGCCCATTGGCTTAACGAGTTGAAAGTTAAATGACTGCTATAATATAGAAGAACGTCAAACTCTTCTTCCAAATAAGCAGGGGCGTAGGTATGCGCTTCGCAATGCATCTCTTCCACAATAAGTCGCGCTTCATTGAGCGAACTTGCCGTAGCGCCTTTTAAATACTGACGAATGAGGGGAAACGACCGCCAAAAAGCAAATCCTTTTAATGCGCAAATAATGGAAACGCCGGTTTCTTTTTGCACTAAATCCAACAGATGCAGATTGGCTTCCAGCGCTTCTTCAAATAGCACAAAACAGGGAGAGGGTAAATTTTCGTAAGACATATATGCAGTTTTTTTTACGACTGCGCAAAATAATGCGAATTTTCGATATTTCCTGCTATTCTATACGTAAAAAGTACATTCTATCAATTTTTTTACGTCTTTCTATTTTTACATAACATTTTGATTAATAGAAAAATAATATTCAAAAAATGACTATAGTAATGATTTTTTTTTATTTTTACCGCATGTTTAACTTAAAATAGAGAATACAATGAAAAAGCAAAAAGAACTTTCTTTGGACGACATCAAAGCGATGTACGCCGAAATTGCCAAAGGTTTTAAAGAAGCCGAGAAAAGGTCTAACGCAACCGATAAAAGATTACAAGAAATGTTTGAAAAGACAAACCAACAATTCGATCGTGCGGAAAAAATGATTGAAAAAACGAACCAACAAATTGGAGGAATTTCACGAAGCAACGGCGAGTTCTGCGAAGAATACTTCATCAATTCTTTTAAAGAAAAACCGACCTTTTTGGGCGAAAAATTTGAACGTGTTGTTGAGTACCTTAAACCCGAGCCGGTAGTAATTAACGATGAATATGATTTAGTACTGAGAAACGGTAAAACCGTTGTACTTATTGAAATGAAATACAAAGCAGGCATTGATGATGTAGGAAAGATGTTTCCCAAATTACATTCATACAGAGCCAATTACCCAATGTTTAAAGATTATAAAATCTATTTGTGTCTGGCTTCCTTCCGTTTTTCCGCAAGGGTTCGGGAACGCGCTGCAAAAGACGGTATCGTTCTCATTCAACAAAGAGGAGATAAGATTGAAGTAATCAGCGAAAATCTTAAAACGTGGTAGTTTACCGTTGCACCATCATCTTTTGCGTAAGCATGTTCCCATCTTTCAGAACGATGACCACAAAAAACATACCCGATGCTGAATTTTGCAGTTGAAGGGTATGTTCCGTAACATCTTGAGTTTTATAAACAGTAATACCCAATGGGTTCGTAATTTTGAGGTTGGCAATATCTGAAAGCGGGAAGTTGGTTTCTAATTGAAAGGTACCTGTGTTGGGGTTAGGGATAATTACAAAATTGGGAGGGGCGATGGTAGATTGAAGGGGAGTATTATCAAGATGGGGAGGTGATAATTGAGGAGGGGTTTTTGGTTCTCAGGATTCTTCAGTGGATGATTTGTAATCATAAGAATAATCAACATAAAAATCATGTGCGTAGTAAAAGTACAACCTTGTTCAGTTGTAAACCCTGGAAGTAAAACAATGGCACCCGTTTCTTTCGTAATAAAACTTACATTAATCAATACCATCTTCGTCTGCATCATGTTCGCCGTTATAGCAATGACAAGGATAACCTCGGTGTACACACTCCTCACAACGAAGCGCGCCAGCATAATAATGTTGATTATTTGACATGAATGTATTATAGTCGTCCCAAATTGTTATACCTTTATCCGGATCCATATACGAGATACGATACCTATCTGTTATTCCGCAAACAACAACAACGTGTGCATCCCCTGACATCCAAAGATACCATTGAACAATTGGGGGGAGGTCCTTAATAAGATCCTGTTCAATGTTAAAAGTATTTATCCATCCTGTATCTGCTTTACTGGGAATAGTGCCAAAATGCCATAAAATATGTTTAACGCTGACCTGCTCATTGAAAAGACCAAGGGGCACACCCTTATCGCAAGGGTGCGCCCCATTCAGTGGGTCTGGACTACAACAACCTAAAGCGTTAGAAGCGTTACCGCCAAAAATATTGAAGGTTGTCCGAAGGTAGTTTTTCTTGTGTTAATTAGATATGGCTCTTCATTTGGAAACGCAAATACTCCAAATAAAAGAGTCGCTTCGTCAAACATAACAGGCACATTCCAAGTGTCTATGAATCTTAATGAAAGAGGCTCACCATCAGATATAGGAGACATAGTACTGATAATTACAGGGAATAACTTTTTATTTTCACTTTCAATCCAATAATTGGGAATAGGTTTACCTGTATGTAAATGCTCTAACTGCTCTTACACGGAAATTTGGTTTTCTTATTAATATTTATTTAGAATACGGCAACGAAGTTGAAATTACAAAAACTACCGCAAAAGGCGATAGTGCAGGTTTGTTAGTAGGCGATAAAGTAGTAAAAATCAATGGAAAATCTTTTACTTGTACAAAAGATCTATTAGATTTAGTAAAAACCGAAAACGAAACTCCGGTTATCATTACCATAATTCGTGATGGTAAAGAGATAGAGGTTGCAATTTCTTTTCCGTAGAGGTTGCCCTACGCTGAGGTATTTAAGTGCTTCGCTCTTATTCGTGTAAATAGCGCGTTTGTCGTTTGTTCTAAAATTTAAGCGGTTTAAACGGGACTTAGGTTCTTACTAAATACACCGTATAAAGTTCCATTTTGAATAGTAAATACAAAGGCTGCCCTTTTGAGACAGCCTTCAATAAAGATGTTTTATGGTTTTAAAGCCATATTGATATTAGATTACGCCCTGGTCAATCATAGCGTCTGCCACTTTGATAAAACCGGCAACATTAGCGCCTTTTACGTAGTTAATATAACCGTCTTTTTCAGTTCCGTATTTTACGCAATTTGCGTGAATATTGTCCATAATAGCGTGTAGTTTTTCGTCCACTTCTTCGCGAGTCCAGGACAATTTCATAGAGTTTTGCGACATTTCCAAGCCTGAAGTAGCCACACCACCTGCGTTGGCAGCCTTACCCGGTGCATAAGCAACTTTCTTAGATTGTAAATAGTTGATAGCATCAGCAGTGCAACCCATGTTGGAAGTTTCAACCACATATTTGCAACCGTTGGCAACTAATTTTTCGGCATCTTCTTTATCCAACTCATTTTGAATAGCGCAAGGTATGGCAATATCCACTTTCACTTCCCAAGGTCTTTTGCCTGCAATGAATTTTGCTTTTGGATATTTTTTTGCGAAAGGAGCCACTACATTGTTACGTGTAGCCAAAAGTTCGTCCATATAAGCAATCTTATCTCCTGTAATACCATCTTCGTCAAGAATATAGCCATCAGGACCGGAAATGCAAATTACTTTTGCGCCTAATTCTTCGCATTTTAATGCGGCGCCCCATGCTACATTACCATAACCTGATAATGCTACTGTTTTGCCTTTAAGTGTGTCTCCTTTTGCAGCTAACATACCCAACAAGAAATAGATAGCACCGAAACCGGTAGCTTCCGGACGGATAAGCGAACCACCCCAATTCAAACCTTTTCCGGTAAGAACGCCCACGTGTTCGTTTCTAATTCTCTTGTATTGTCCATACATAAATCCTATTTCACGACCGCCTACGCCGATATCGCCGGCAGGAACGTCGGTTTCAGGTCCGATATATTTTTGCAGTTCGGTCATAAATGCTTGACAGAAACGCATTACTTCGCCTTCCGATTTTCCGGTTGGGTCGAAATCAGATCCACCTTTACCGCCACCCATTGGGAGAGTAGTCAATGAGTTTTTGAAAGTTTGTTCAAATGCCAGGAATTTCATAGTATCCTGAGTAACATTTTTGTGGAAACGGAGACCGCCTTTGTAAGGTCCTATCGCCATGTTGTGTTGTACGCGGAAACCGCGATTTACTCTAATTTTGCCGCTGTCGTCCACCCACGAAACTTTGAATTGGAATATCCTTTCAGGTTCCAAAATTCTTTCTACGATAGAATATTTATCGTATTTAGGGTTAGCGTTTACGAAGTCAACAATAGTTTCAAGAACTTCTTTTGCTGCTTGAATGTAAAGAGGTTGAGCCGGATTCTTTTCTTCCAACTCTGCAATTAATTTGTGTAGATCCATAATGTGATTTTTTTAAGGTTTTATAAAAATTTATAGGTTTTAAAAATTTGTCGGCAAAAGTAATATTTTAATTATTGGTAAAGATAAATTTAAATTATATTGCAAGTTTTTTTTGAAAAGGAAGTGAGAGTTTGCGTATTTTTATATAAAAGAGAAAACCGGAGTGAAGTAAATCACCCCGGTTTTCCACAACCATGAAAACAAATATTACTTTTTAGCTAAAAAGTCTTTTACATTTTCGGATTCTACAACGGCGTCTTTAAACGTGTAGGCACCGGTTTTTGGAGAGCGTTCCATTTTAACTACTCGCGTGTAGGTAACCCCTCCGGTTCTTTTTAATGTTGCAACTACCTTCTTTGCCATATCTCAAACTATTTAATCTCTTTATGAACAGTTACTTTTTTTAAAAAGGGATTGTATTTTTTCAATTCCAATCTTTCTGTTGTATTTTTTCTATTTTTGGTAGAAATGTATCTTGACATCCCTGGTACCCCGCTAGCTTTCTGTTCGGTGCATTCCAAAATAATCTGTTGCCGTGCTTCCTTATTTTTCTTTGCCATTACTATTCTTTTTTTCTTGTCAAAATGAGACCGCAAAAATATACTTTTTTAAATACCAAAAATAAAATCGAGTTTTTTCTTTTATTTTTTTTTAACGCACTAATATTCAATTCATCATTCATCATTCATCATTCATCATTATTTAAAAGTTTCCAAATTTCATCTTTTAATTGTTGTAAATTTTGCTGTTTTATGGAAGAAATAAACAAAACAGAGATTGTTTCAGGCACTTTTTTTTGCAGCGTTTTTAAATCTTTTTCGCTTAGTAAATCACATTTGGTAATGGCAAGTATTCTCTTCTTGTCCATCAACTCAGGGTTATAAGCCTTCAGTTCATTCAACAATATTTTATACTCTTTTTTAATATTATCCGTATCACAGGGTATCATAAAGAGTAGCAGTGCATTGCGTTCAATATGGCGCAAAAAACGTAGTCCTAACCCTTTCCCTTCCGAAGCGCCTTCAATAATGCCCGGAATATCCGCAATTACAAACGATTGGTGGTCGCGGTAGGCAACCATTCCCAAGTTGGGTCGTAACGTAGTGAACGGGTAATCTGCAATTTTAGGTTTGGCATTGGAAAGCACAGAGATAAGGGTTGATTTTCCGGCATTAGGAAATCCAACCAATCCCACATCTGCCAATATTTTAAGTTCCAGCGCCAACCACGTTTCAACGCCCGCTTCGCCGGGTTGGGCAAAGCGTGGGGTTTGTCGGGTAGCCGATTTGAAGTGTACATTACCTAATCCACCTCTGCCGCCTTTCAAAACTACCAGTTCCTGTCCGTCTTCCATCACTTCGCATAGAAATTCTCCGGTTTCAGGATCTTTCACTACCGTACCTAACGGGACCTCCACTACGGCATTTTTTCCGTTTTTCCCAAAACACTGATTAGCGGAGCCGTTTTCACCGTCTTCTGCAAAGATATGTTTGGTGTATCGCAAGTGCAGCAAAGTCCACAAATTACGATTTCCCTTCAGGATGACGTCTCCGCCTTTGCCGCCATCGCCGCCGTCGGGTCCTGCCTTTGGATCTTGCGCCGTGCGTTGCAAATGTGCCGAGCCTCCTCCGCCCTTCCCGGAGCGAAACAGGATTTTTACATAATCAATGAAGTTTTCGTTGGACATAATATCAGGTTTATGGGTTTATAGGTTTGGGGTAATAAGGGTTAGAGGGTTATTGTTTCTCAATCTGGATAAAAACGGGGCAAAAATATTAAAATTCTTAAAAGGATTTATTCCTGACTTCGTCAATGCGTACCCCAAAACAACATATTTAACGCCTACGGCGTTGTGGGCTAACCTCGCAATCTTTGTGTCATTTGTGGTTAAATAAAAGAATAGTACCTAAAAAAAGATTTAACAACACAAACTCAATCCTTAAATTTAGAAGCAATATAAACAACAGGGTTTAGCACCGAAAATATGATGTCGAAAAGCAGTACAAAGGGAATCAGTTTCTTTTCATTGAGTTTAACTGCAGCAAATCCAAAAGAGAGATATTGTGACACAAATTTTAATACAAAAATTCCTGCAAGAACAGACAAATAGATGGAATTATGTAAAGTAACATAGATGGCAAACCCAAGTGTAATATAAAACATTGTCATCAAAAAATGATAGAAATTAAGCAAAAACCGGTCGGCTTTGGTGTAAAGTTTGCGTGTTCTGCTTCGAAAGATTTTGAGCAGAAACCAATTGTTAAAACTGCGGTCGGGGCGTGAGAGGGTATGTGCTTCTTTTTGATACTCAATGGTACAGTTCGTACCGGTAGCCACTTGATTGATAAAGAGGTCATCATCTCCAAACCTTAAATGATTTTGAGATGCAAACCCTCTGTTATTAAAGAAAATAGATTTGGTATATGCTAAATTCTGTCCAACACCCATATAGGGAATTTTAGCCAAGCAATAGGAAAAATATTGAATAGCCTGATGCAGTTTATCAAACCTGATTAAAGCATTAAAAAAACCTAATTTTTTGCGAATGCTGTTAAATCCCAAGACAATTTTAGTGGTGTCATTAAAATGCCTTGCCATTAATCTTACCCATTGGTTTGAAGCGGGAACACAATCGGCATCGGTCAATAAAACATGTTCGTAAGTAGCCGCTTTTATTCCTAACGAAAGCGGGAATTTCTTCCCTTTGATATTGGTAACAGAAGATTCCAAATCCACCAATTTGATATTTGAGAAACGATATTGAAAATCTTTCACTAATTGAGGGGTTTCGTCGTTAGAGTTGTCATTAACTACCAGAACTTCAAATTGCGGGTAATCCTGTGCCAACAATTCGGGGAGTGTTTTAATAAGATGGTGTGCATCGTTCTTAGCAACGATAACGATAGATACAGGCAGATGTTCCTGTGGTTCAGTCATTTTTTGTTTATAAAATGAAAATCTATTGAAGATGGTTGTGTGATACAAGATTTGCAACAAAACCACAATTCCAAAAACTGTGAGCAATATTTCGGGGAGAAATTTAGTGATTATCTCTATCATAATTCAGTCTATTATCTTTTTCTTTAATAGTTTCGCGTTTATCGTATTTTTTCTTACCGCGCGCTAACGCAACGTCTAATTTGGCGTAGCCGTTTTCATTGATATACAGCAATGTTGGAATGACGGTAAATCCGCGTTCATTCAGTTTAACGAGCAATTTTTTGATTTCACGTTTGTTCAACAATAATTTTCTATCGCGTTTGGCTTCGTGGTTGTTGTAACTGCCGTTGGCATATTCGCTTACGTGCATATTGTGCACCCACAATTCGCCGTTTTCAAAAGAGCAGTAAGCGTCTTGAATATTGGCTTTTCCGGTGCGGATAGATTTAATTTCGGTGCCGGTAAGTACCAAGCCGGCGGTGTATTTGGTAAGTAAAAAATACTCATACTCCGCTTTCCTGTTTTTGATAGAGATGTTTGCTGCTGTTTTATTTTTTGACATTATTTTTTGTCAATATCAATGAGTTTGTATTTTTTAGTTCCCATTCCCAACTGTTCGGCGTACTCAATCTGATGTTTTCCGCTTACCGAATTGACTTTCAGGAATGCGTCATCGCACTGGTGGGCTTTATCTACCAAATCGTGGGCAGCCGTCTCGATTGCCACAATATCTGTGGAGGCTAATATGCCAATATCGCTGATAAAAGGTTTCTTGGGGTCGCGAGCGCAGTCGCAACTTGGGGAAACGGTCATTATAATGTTGAAATACACTGAATTAACTTTTTCTATCGCTGGTTTTGCATATTCTACTAATTTTTCGAGGAAGATTAATTTTTGTTCTTCGTCATCGGGTCTTACAATAGCGCCTCTGGGGCAAGAAGAGATACATTTTCCGCAGCCGGTACATTTATTTTTGTCAATTTCAAGCGGTTCCAAAGAGATAGCGTCTGCGGGACAGTCCTTTACGCAACGTCCGCACGATGTACAGAGTTCCTGTTTGCATTTGGGGAAATCTTTGTTGTGCATAATTCGTTTGCCCACAGGGGTAGCCATACCCATTGAGGCGTTTTTGATGCAACCGCCAAAGCCGGCGCTGCCGTGTCCTTTAAAATGAGTGAAATAAATAATCGTTGAATAGTTTTCAAGATTTTTTCCGAGTAAAACGGTTTTAAAATGTTTACCGCCTTCAACGTCAAGTTCCAGTGTGCCGCCGGAATCTAAAATATCAATAGGTGCAAAAGTAAAGCCATGATCTCTTGCCAGTTCAATGTGAGTTTCTGTTTTCGTGCGGCGACCTTTGTAGGCGGTGTTTGTTTCTATCAATGTGGCGTTTAATGCTTTACAGAGCGGTTCTACCATAGTAGCGGGTACAAAATACTCGTTGCCGTCTTCGCCAAAATGTACTTTAATCCCAATTTGGTCTCCTTTTACATTATCTTTCACATATTCAAAAACCTTCATTACTCCTTCAGGAGAAATGTCGGAGGTGAAATACACGGGAATAGCGTCATCTGTATTTGTTTCTTGGTTATTGTTTTTACAATTAAGAAACAGAATAGTGCTAATTGTCAATAGAATAGATATAATTTTTTTCATAAAAATGATGATTTTTTAGAGAAGCGAAAATAGGGTTTTTATTGAAAAATGAAAATGGATTTTTTCTTTTTTTAAATAGGCAATTTTGCCTATTATTAAGTAATATTTCGCCATTAATATAATTTTGCCACCAAACTCATCCTCACATCATCACATTGTCTAATCATCTAATCTCCACAATAGTAATCCCCGCCCCTCCGCGTTCCACCGCATCATCGTAAAATTTAGCAACTTCCGGGCGCTTGTTTAAAAACTGTCGAACGACCATACGTAGGATACCGTTTCCTTTTCCGTGTAATATACTAACTTGGTGAATGCCAAGCAATACCGCTTCATCAATATAGGCTTCTAAAGTTTGTAAGGCTTCCTCCGCGCGTAGCCCCCGCACATCAATCTTGGGAGAAAACTTTGCTACCTTTTCGTTCAGAATGTCACCAATGCGAGTGCCGTCCAATTTAGCAGCGCCGCGTTTTGCACTCCGCGCCTCCCTTTTGCTGATTTTCGTAACCTTATCTATGTGTGTCTTAAACGATATAGAATTGAAAGAAACGGTAATATCTTCACCCTGCAATTGCACAACCTCTCCAATCGTTTGAATATCATTAATGAACACTGCATCGCCTACCTGAATTTTCGGGTCTAACGGTTCATACTGAAGTTTTGCAGCCTCTTGTCTTAAAGGAACAACAGGAACTATAACTTTTTCTTTTTCAATATTATTAACCTCTTTTTCAATCTTTTCTTTATGTTGAAAAACCTCTTTGCGAATGGTCTTGGTTTTTTCAGCATCTGCTTTAGCTTCTTTAATCTCGCGAATGGTATTTTCAATAACACGGTTAGCATTTTCAATAATAGAGATTGCCTGGTTTTTTGCATTTTGCAAAATATCCTTGCGCTGTTTTTCAAACTCTGAAAATTTAACGCTGTAGTTTGCAATCATTTCCGCTAATTTTTCATCGGTTTGGGTAACGCGCTTCAGCATATTGTCAATCTCAAGTTTTTCAACTTCAATCTCGTCCAACTTACGTTCATAATCAATTTGCGCAGTACCTGATTTGGAGATGGCGTCAGCAATAATCATTTCGGGCAGTCCGATTTGGCGGGCTATTTCGTAGGTAAAGGAACTGCCCGGTTTTCCCTGTCGCAACTTAAAGAGCGGTTTCATCTGCGCAGTATCAAACAGCATAGCGCCGTTTTCCGCTGCGGGATGTGTGTCACAAAACAGTTTCAGATTGCCGTAATGTGTGGTAATAATGCCAAATGCTTCTTTTTGATACAGTTCCTCCAAAATAGATTCTGCCATAGCCCCACCCAGTGTTGGCTCTGTTCCCGACCCAAATTCATCAATCAAAAATAATGAAGCCTCATTCAAATGTTGCAGCATCACATTCAGATTTTTGAGATGAGAACTGTACGTACTCAAGTCATTCTCAATAGATTGTTCATCGCCTAAAGCAATAAAGAAAGAAGTAAATATGCCCATATCGGAAGTACTGTCAAGAGGCACTAACAAGCCACATTGCATCATATATTGCAGTAATCCGATCGTTTTCAGGCACACCGATTTTCCACCGGCGTTTGGTCCCGAAATAATTAAAATCCGTTTTTCTTTGTTCAAATGAATATCCAATGGTACCACTTTTTTATTTCCCAAACGCTCTTTCTGAAACGTTAAAAACAGAATGGGGTGAATGGCATTTTTCCAATCCATAATTTGAGTATCAAAGAGATGCGGCAACGTGGCATTGATGTTTATGGCAAACATCGCTTTGGCGCGAATAAAATCTATAACGCCCAGAAAATCAACCCCAATCAAAATATTGGGAATAGAAAGTCGAATTTCGTTTGCTATTTCTGTTAAGATGCGAATAATCTCTCTGCGCTCGGCATTGAGCAAATCTTTCAGTTCATTATTGGCATCAAAAACTTCGGTAGGCTCAATAAATACGGTTTGTCCGGTTGCCGATTCGTCGTGGATAAAGCCCTGCAACCGGCGTTTAAACTGTGCGGGTACGGGGATACAGAGCCGTCCGTTGCGAATGGTCATCTCCGCATCTTCTTTCACTAATCCGTCTTGTTTGGCAATCGTCAGCAATTTTCTGATTTTTCTGTCCGCTTCGCCGGAAATCTTAATAATTTCACGTTTAATACGCCGCAACTCTTCCGAAGCATTATCGCGAAGCTGCCCTTTGGGATCAATAATTTTGTTAATAGATTCCAATAAATTCTTTTCCAACAAAATATCTTTGCACAAATGCCACAGTCGTGGATATTTTTCATCATCATTTTTTACTCTAAAAAAGACCACCGTTTGCACAATCGCCTGCAACATACCCCGTACTTGCGCCAACTCATCAACTTCTAAAAAACTGCCCTCTAACCGAATGTTTTTCAATAACGGACGCACATCGTGAAAATCTTGCGCCGGAAATGCCGTATCGAACAGCAACATTTGTTGAAACTGAAAGGTCTCTTCCAGCGCTACTGTAAGTGCATAAAAATCTGTAGAATATTGAATATTACCCACATACTCTTTTCCCATTTCACTTACACACAAACTTTTAATCTGTTCGCGAATCATATCGAATCCAATTTTTGCTTCAAAGTTATGCGGATAAATCATAGGGGCAAAAGTATGTAAAAAAGAGTAATACAAAGAAATCATTACCTTTGCACTTCGTAATTCTAAAATATGTACACACAATTCTACAAGCGTTTATCGGAAATTATTAAGATTTATTTGCTTCTATTGGGCGTGTTTATGATATTCAGGCTCTTGTTTTTATGTACTTACGGAAATGCTACGGAGATACTGCAAAACTATAAAGGCGACCTGCTAAAAAGTTTCTGGCACGGCTTTCGCTGCGATACGGTTGTGCTTTGTTTCGCCTTAACCCCTATATTATTTCTCAACCTTTTAGGAATCCTGTTTTTGTTCAAACAACGACTTATGGAAAAATTTAATCACTTTATGCACTTTTTAAATAAATGCTACTATATCATCTTGTTTGTTGTAATTTTTTGGATTAATGTGGTAGATTATTTTTACTATCGCAATTTTCAAACTCATTTTGATAACAGGCTTTTCGGTATTGTTGAAGATGGAACAAAAGAAGTAATAGCATCGATTTGGAGTGATTATCCGGTAATTATTCTTATTCTGATTTTTATTTTAACCCTGTATGGCTGGGTAAAGATTGTTAATTTACTGCAAAAAAAGAGTAAAATATGGTTTTGTTTTAACAATCTTTTCGCACATATTGTTGTTATAATTCTTGCTATCGGATTATGGTTTTTTGGCGCACGCAGTTCGGTTTCCACATTTCCTTTTCAAAAAAACGATTTGGTATTTTCGGTCAATTTGCACCTTAACGATGCTGCTGCTAATGGATTATACAAACTTAAAGAAGCCATTTTGGAAAGAATGAGTAACACTCTTCATTTAACAATTAACCACCTCTTATCGGCTCACGGATTTAATTCGTTGGAAGAGGCTCAAAGAGATTGGAATTTAGGCATAATTACAGATAGTTGCACTATTTTTGACGTCCAAACAACCGCTAACGACGTTTTTTTAGAAAATGTCCCGCCCAATATTGTGATTGTTCTGATGGAGGGCTGGAGTAGCGATTTTTTTAACTTTCACAGCCGCCGGTTTAATCTTTTAGGCGCTTTGGAAGATGAAATTCCTTACCTGTTTTTTTATCCGTTCTGTTTTCCTGTTCATAATGGAACAATCTCTGCGCTGGAAACTTTTCTTACGAATAATGTGGGTCCGGCGCTTTCTATGTCGGAGTATTCTAATATTCCGTTAAGCAGTTCATCTGCTTTGACTTTTCAAAAAGAAGGCTACAAAACCTCTTACCTTACAGCGGGTTACACCGGTTGGCGCAATGTGGGCAACTATTGCCGCACGCAAGGATTTAAAAATGTGTACGGAGCGGAATATTTAAAAACCATATATGCCAAAACCGAAGAGGCAGATTGGGGCGTCTTCGACCAATATATGTTTGACGCTCTGTTCCAAAATTTGCAAGAAAAGAATACACAACCGCAATTTTTTATTTGTATGACCATTACCAACCACTCCCCGCATAAAATTCCAAAAAAATACCCACTCTATCCATTAGAATTTCCTGATTCACTGCTTGCTCGCACTACAAAAGATTTACAACAAACTCTTAGCGCTATGAAAACTTTTCAATACGCCAACGATTGTTTGGGTAAATTTTTACATTCGCTTCGTAATGCACCCATCGGAGAGAACACGATTGTGGTTATTACCGGTGACCACGCTATGACCGGTGGATTTACATATAGAGACAGCGAGTTGTTGTACCGCTTTGCAGTTCCGTTGGCTTTTTATATCCCCGAAAAATATGCAAAAAACCTCCACATTGACACCAAACGTCTTGTTTCACACAAGGATATTCTTCCAACAATCTATAATTTAGCCTTTTCCAATTACCGTTACAGCGCAACCGGCGACAATATTTTTGATGCAACAACATCCGATAATTCTTTTGTAATTACCCAATCATCGTGGGTCATGGGCAAATCAGGCTGTATCAATCTTAATTCACATCAAGCGTTTAAGTGGCAAGGCAACAGTTTCTATTTGCAGCCCGCAGAACTTTCGCCAGAATTGGAATCTATGAGGAAAAGGGCAAATGCGTGGCTGTTTGGAATGAAATGGCAGGTATTATTCGGTACATTCAATCATTGTGACAAAATATATAACTAATTTCAGCGTTGAGTATTCTAATATTGTATATTTATGGAAAATTACACCGCCCCTACCTGTTTTCAAGAACCGTTTGAAGAAAACAAACGCCCCGGATTTCTTACTTTTTTATGTATATTAACTTTTATTGGTTCCGGTTTATCGCTGCTTACCAATTTATTGATGCCTGTTTTTGCTCCCGCATTATTGGATATGCTACGTAATTCATCAGCCACACTCCCGCCTAATGTCTTAGACATTTATGAACAAACGGCAGCAACGCCGATTTGGAAGTTTTATCTGTTGGCGTTCTTTTGTGCCACCTCTCTTCTCGGCGCTATCTATATGCTGAAAATGAAAAGGATAGGATTCCATATTTACGCTATCTCTCAATTGGTGCAAATGGGGATAGGGCATTTTATCATCGGCGGATACTATAAACCTTCATTCTTTGGTATTTTTATAACAGTTTTATTTATTGGCTTATACACCATCTACTATAAGAAATTTACCGGCTTGGAGGATTAGATGATTAGATGATTAACTTTAAACCCTTAAATCTTAAATTTTAAATCTTAAATTTTTAAATTATATGAACGACATTTTAAATCTCAATCCCAAACGTGTTTTTTATTATTTCAACGAAATTTGTAAAATTCCACATCCTTCTAAAAAAGAGGAAAAAATTGTAGCGTGGTTGTTGGAAACCGGCGCTACCTTAGGCTTGGACACCAAACGCGACAAAATTGGCAATGTTTTGATTGCTAAACCTGCCACCAAAGGTAAAGAGAATGTTACCCCTGTAATCTTCCAAAGTCACGTGGATATGGTGTGTGAAAAAAATAGCGATACTAAATTTGATTTCGACAAAGATGCCATTGAACCTTACGTGGACGGCGAGTGGCTTAAAGCCAAAGGCACTACGCTGGGCGCCGACGACGGCATGGGCGTTGCTATTCAGTTGGCGTTGCTCGAAGCCAAAGATATTGAACACGGTCCTATAGAATGCCTGTTTACCGTAGATGAAGAAACAGGATTAACGGGCGCATTTAACCTTGAAGCAGATTTTATGAAAGGAAAAATGTTGATGAATCTGGATTCGGAAGATGAAGGCGAGTTCTTTATCGGTTGTGCCGGTGGAAAAGATACCCAGGCAATCCTCGAAATTGAATGGGAAGATAAGATGCCGAAAAATGTGATAGCCTACAATATCTATGTAAAAGGCTTGCAGGGCGGTCATTCCGGCGACGACATCAACAAAGGGCGCGGAAATGCCGTGAAACTCCTCAACCGTATTTTATGGAACGCCTATCAGGATTTTGATCTCTTTATTGCAGATATTGACGCAGGCAACTTGCGCAATGCTATTGCCCGCGAAGGTCGTGCACACATCGTTATCCCTGTTACTAAAAAAGAAGCATTTGAAAAATATCTTCAAAAGATGGATAAAACGTATAAAGAAGAGTTACGCATTACCGACCCGGGTGTTACGGTTGCTTTTGAAGAAGCCAAAATGCCAAAGAAGATTTTGAACGAACTGCTGCAAATAGACCTGATGAATGCGCTCTATGTGTGTCCTCACGGCGTGCTGGCAATGTCTCAGGATATTCCAAACTTTGTGGAAACTTCTACCAATTTAGCTTCCGTTAAGTTTAAAGAGGGCAAAATTTACATTTCCACCAGCCAGCGGAGTTCGTTAGAGTCGAAAAAACAGGATGCGGTGGATATGGTTTCCGCATCGTTCTATACTATTGGCGCCGACGAAGTAGAGAGCGGAGACGGCTATCCGGGCTGGACGCCAAACCCCAACTCCAAAGCCCTGAAAGTATTAGTGGAAGCCTATCGGAACCTGTTCAAAAAAGATCCGGAAGTAAAGGCTATTCACGCCGGTTTGGAATGTGGTTTGTTCTCTGAAAAATATCCTGATTTAGATATGGTTTCATACGGACCAACCTTGCGCGGAGTACATTCACCCGACGAAAAACTGAAAATTGATACCGTACAACAAGTATGGGACTTAACCGTTGAATTTTTGCGAATTGTGAAATAATGTGCAAAATTAAAACACTCTTGTGTTGTGCTGCACTCTTATTTTCTTGTTCTTCTGTCGTTTGTCAAAATATGAAAAATTTAAAAAACGATACGAAAGAACGATACTTAATGATTACGGCACCTGCATTTGACAGTATCATCACTACTTTTGCAGATTATAAAAGAACTATCGGGTTTGATGTTCAGGTAGTGAATACAACTGTTTCCGGTAAAACGGCTTCATCTATTAAAAAATATATTCAAAGTCAATATGATAATCCTGCTACACGTCCCACTTATCTGCTGTTGGTAGGCGATGTGGATGCTATTCCTGCTTATGAGGGGATCCCTTCCGGAAAAGTTAAGGATAAACCTGTTTCAGATTTGGGCTATTCGCTTTTATCTGGAAATGACCTTTTTGCAGATGTTTTTTTAGGACGTTTTTCAGTTGCCAATGAAAGCCAACTCCAAAACATTATTGATAAAACGATATATATGGAGACAAATATGCATTTGTTTAAGAAGAAAGCAAAATTTATTTCAGGCGATGAGGCAAAAGGTGTTTGGAACAGAGTATATATGAAAAGTGCATTTCACAATGGAAATGAATATATTGTTCGACATATCTTCACTCCGTTGGGCTACGATTGTGAGAAATTGTACAAACCCGACAAAACGGCGGTGTGCCGTGCGCTGAGCGATAATCCGCTGTTTTTTATCTATGCGGGGCACGGGGTATTCACTTCCTTTGCGGGAAAATCGTTCACCTTTGAAAGCGTCGACATCCTGACTGCCACAAATACCGTTTTTCCATTTGTTTTTGCCTTTGCGTGTAAAACCGGAAATTTCGCACAAACTTGTAGCATCGGTGAGGCTTTTATCAGAGCGAAAGAGAAGGGCGCAGTTACCTATTTTGGAGCGTCTGTTATTTCTCAAACCAACACTGACCCTATCATTCAGAAAAGAATATTTGACGAAATTATGAAGCAGGAGGCACAAAGCATTTCATCTATGATTAATCTCGGTATGAGACGTTTTACGCACGCAGCAGGAATCAGAAAAAAAGTCAAGGAACGATACCTGAAGGCGTACAATCTGCTGGGAGACCCCTCTTTTAATTTGAATGGAGTGAGGAATTGAAAGTGTTTTCGGTTTTCCGAATCATCTCATCAAAAAATCCCATATACCGCACTGCCACTGCCGCTCATAGAAGCGTATACCGCACCGCGACGGTAAAAATCCTGCTTTATTGCCATCAACTTTGGATGTTGTTTAAAAATAACCTCTTCAAAATCGTTCATTAGATTTTCTTTCCACATTGCTATCGGGGATTGAATCATTTGTTTTAAAGAAACTTTCGGTTTTTTCGGAGTAATGGCGCTATAGGCTTGTGCAGTGGAAATGGAAATGTCAGGGCAAACAATCTCAATTCTGAAGTTCGACAAATCTAATGTGAATGGCTCTAAAATGTCGCCTCTTCCGGTAGCGTACATCGGGGTATTGTATAAGAAAAAAGCGACGTCGCTGCCCAACTGCACGGCAAATTCGTGAAGTGGCTCTATAGAAAGTTGCAGGGAAAACAGTTCATTGAGCATTTTCAAAGTCAGGGCGGCATCGGCAGAACCGCCCCCCAAGCCCGCCCCAGACGGAATGTGTTTGGTAAGCGTTATCTCTACAGGAGATAAATCATATTTGTTTTGTAATAAACGATACGCCTTTACACACAGATTATCTTCCGCCTTACAATGAAAATCGGCATCTTTTACGGTGAAAGAAAATTGAGCGGAGCGCGTAATCTCAAGCGTGTCTTTAAAATGATGACAAGGATAGAAAACAGTTTCCAACGTATGATAACCGGAGGGCATTTTTTCAATAACGTGTAATCCCAAATTAATTTTATGACCGGTGGTTGCTAACATCTCTTAAAACTGATAATACACGCTAAAACAAAATGTTTGATTATGCTGTCCGGCAAGCAGATATGTATAGTCGTGCTGGGTGTGCTTTCGTACCGGCAAAAAAGAACCTTCATACCGAAGGCTCGCTCCCAAATGTTTATAAAAGCGATAGTTTACACCTATTATTCCGGCAAATTCAAAACGAAAAAAAGGCGGAGCGCCTATGTTGATATAACCATCTACTTTCTCAACATCAGTGTTTTTAAATAAAATGCCAAAAGCCGGTCCTAATTCCAATTCCAATCCTTTTATAATTTTCCACTTCACTAACAACGGAATCTCTCCATACATCAATTGTAACACATATTGGTGTATAACAGGCCCGACTATATTTCCATATTCGTTAAATTTAGGCACGTGTTTACACCCTTTCATAATAAAATTCAACTCGGTTTGAATAAACCATTTACCGTTTTTTGTAATGGGAAAATTGACAAATGGTCCTGCAAATGCCCCAAATTTATTAAATCCTTGAAAAGGGAAACCATCGCCGGTAATTTGCGAGCAGGAGAACCCAATTCTAACTCCTGCGCGAAAGTTGCTTTGCCCTTCCTTGAGACCTTCGGATTGAGCAGGCGAAAGTTGCTCCTTTTGCGCATAAATTGAAATGAAAAAGATAAAGGAAAGTAATATCAGTATTCCTTTTTGCATTCTATATTTTTGAAAAATTGGTTTTGTCCACGCCGCACAACGGGCAACACCAGTCGTCGGGTAATGCGTCGAATGAAGTTCCCGGTATAATGCCGTTATCGGGGTCGCCCTGTGCAGGGTTGTATTCGTACCCGCAAACGTCGCATACGTAAATGTCGTAGTTCATAATTTCCTCCTTTTTTGTTGGTTGATTAAAATTGGTATTTATTTGATAAGTAGGGGCATTTTTCGGTGATTTTCCTTTCAACACCCTATGAAAATAATCGTAGGTCATCGGCTCGGTTTCAGTATGGGTAACGGCAGCGTCCAACACTTTGCAAATAAACATCTCATGTGTTCCGGCATCTATCGTTGCTACTACTTCGCAGGCAAACCACGCTATTGCATTATCCAAAACCACAGGTTGGTTTTCATCGGTATAAAAAACCTCACAGCCTGAAAATTTGTCTGTATCCCGCCCTGAATGGTATCCGAAACGACTGATAAACTCCATAGGCGTATGGATGCTTAAAACAGAAACAGTCAGTTTTTTTGAGGTTTTAATGATATCCGAAGTAAAGTTGTTTTTATTCGATGCTACTAAAATCTGTTGAGGGTCAGCCGTAATTTGCATCACGGCATTGCCGATAAAGCCGCTTTGTTGTGCATCGGCATTTGAACAGACCGTGTAAAGTCCGTATGTAAGTTTAAATAATGCGGTTGTATCCATATCTTTTTTAGTTACAGGTGTTACAATATATTTTCTTCACTTCAATATTATCAAAAACAGAAATTGAGAACGTGTCCAATAAAGTACATAATCTTCGCGGGTCTCTTTGTACAGCCATTTGTACCGCCTGCGTAAAAATGGGACTTAAATATGTTTTTTCCTTGTGGGCAGCCAACTGCACAATAGAAAACAGTTTTGTTTCATTAATCGTTGAATCTGAAAGGCTATGTGAAAGACGGTACAGAGCTGCTTCGTAATTTTGCCCTTGAATTAATGAATCTGCCTTTAAGTCGGAGGTTTTAATATCTTGTATATTTTTTTTGATCAACGTTCTGCAAACCACTTTTTTATCACTGAGCAATAAGATGTTAATATCAATAGCCTTCGTGAGTTCAATTTGTTGCGGAATGGCGCCGATTTTAGCGTGAAACAGATTCGATTTGGGCGTAGAGTCGTTGGAAGCCAAAATCTTCTCAATAGCAATGGGTTTGGATACCATTCCTCTAAAAGGTTTGTTGTGATCTACCTGCGGCACGCGGCAGTTGTATTGTTCTTTTTGAATAAAATCCAGCACAATGGCATTTCCTGCTTTGGTGAGCAGTTTTTTTACATATTTAGCATCATTAAACTGTAAAAAAACATCGCCGTTTTCGTCCCAGTACAACATATCGTAAATCTGTTCTAACGTATTGTCATCCGCACATTTTTTACATATTGCATCATCATAAAACGAAAGTCCGGCGTTACCTTTTGTAATGGGGAGATCTTTCTGTTTGGAAATCACAGAATTAAAAACCTGATGGGTAAGGTCATTTCCCATGACGAACGAAATATAGACGAAACGGTAATTTTTGTCTATTCCACAAGCAAATCCATAGATGGTATATTGAGGCGACAACATAGCAGACACGCTTGAAGAAGATTTTAACAGAGGTTTCAATAACTCTATGCACACATCGTAATAAGAGTAATCGTTATCGCCTTGGTGGGCTTTGGCTTTTGCGACAACCTCAGTGCCCTGTACAGTAAATCCGTATTGCTTGAGCCGTTGCGCCGTATATTGAAAAGGCACTTCATTAATATCGGTAAGTTTTTCTTTTTCAGTTTGATAATCTGCCTGCATCTTCGCTGCCGAATCCAACATAGGAAGATTCACAAAAGGAGTGCAATAAAATAATTGCTGCCTCATATCATCAATCATCGCAATAAAACAACTTTTTAGAATTGCAGGGTCGTATTTAAGCGGATTGAAATTTTTTTGAAATATTGCGTACTTGTCTCTGTTTTCCGTAATTCGGTCAAGGTATAAATTCCCTGATTGTGAAAAACATAAACTATTACATAATAAGAGAGTGAGTAACAGGGAATGCGAAAATCTGAATTTAATCATCATATTTTTAAGGTGTAAAAATTACCCGCAAAAGTAGATAATTATTTTTTATCAAGTCAAAATTTGGTTAAATCTTTTTTCTACTTTCGTCGCGTTATTTTAGTATTAATTTAAACCACAGCAGAAATGAACAATTTAACACCTTTTTCACAGGCTACGCCTGAAAGCGTATGGGCGGAGTTTCAAGAGATTCAACGTTATTTAAAAGAATTACACGCGGAAAATGACCGTTATTTAAAAGAAAAGTTTGCCGAAACAGATCGGCAAATGAAAGAAACAGACCGGCGAATGAAAGAATTGCAAAAGACACTTGGCGGTATGGCAAATAGTCACGGTTCTTTTGCAGAGGAGTACTTTTTTAACTCGTTTGAAGACAATGAACAAAACTTTTTCGGTGAACATTTTGACGAAATTAGAAAACACATTTATGGTAAGAAAAAAAACATCGAAGACGAATATGATATTGTCCTGTATAATGGCGTTTCTGTAGTTATTATAGAAGTAAAATACAAAGCACATAAAGGCGATGTGGACAAAGTGTTAAAAAAAGCAGAAACCTTTAGAATATTATTTTCCGATTATAAAGATTTTAAGATCTATCTTGGCTTAGCCTCTATGGTTTTTTATCCTGAATTAGAACAGGAATGTATCAATCAAGGTATTGCCATTATTAAACAAGTGGGCGATAACGTGATTATTAATGACGCACATTTGAAAGTGTTTTAGTGGTGTGACAATCGTGGCAAGTAGCGAATTTCGAGCACCTCTCCATTAACCTCTTATTGCCAGCATATACCCTGCACCGTGCACATTAATAATCTCTACTTTCGGCTCGTGCCCTGCTTTGTATTTGCTCCTCTTCCTTCCTTCAGGATTAAGATTTTCGGGAATATCTTCCTGCTCAGATTTAATATGTTTTCTCACTTTGGATAGAAAAACATCTACACTTCTTCCATTGGCTGCCTTTGCGTCTCCCCATATCTCTTTGGTGATAAACTCTCTCGGTACTAATTTATTCTTATGCTCGTACAGGAATTTCAACAATTTGGCTTCTTTTAAGGTGAGTAAACATACTTTATCTCCTTTTATCAATTTTAATTCACTATAGTTAAAAATATGGTCTCCAAGATGAAATATAACCTCTTTGTTTAAAATATCTTTCTTCTTATCTTTACTACATCTTTTTAAAATGGCTTCCATTCGAAGTAGTAATTCTTCCGTACTAAAAGGTTTTGTAACATAATCATCACAACCTGCTTTAAACCCTTTTATTTTATCCTCTTCGCCGTCTCTTGCCGTAACAAAAATTACCGGTAAATCGGGAGTTACATTGTGTAATTCATTGATAACCGCATAGCCGTTCTTTTTAGGCAAACCTATATCTAACAGGCAAATATCACAACTTCCGTTATGGTAGTTTTTTATCGCGGATTCTCCATCGCCGAAATCGGTCACTTCGTAATTCATCATTTCAAAATAGTCTTTTAAAACTGCCCGAAGATTTCCACTGTTCTCCACCAGCATAATCCTTGTCTTTTTATTGTTTTTCATCATTTTTTTTAATATTTATAATAATCGTTACTTTTGCGTGCTTTATTGTTTTTATCGAAATTTTTGTATTAATCTAATTAAAAATAACTTATATAATGACAAACGAAATCTTTTTAGCTAAAACATTCGCGGGATTTGAAAATTTATTGCAAAATGAATTGAAGAAAATCGGAGCAAAAAACAGTATCCCGTTAAATCGGTCGGTACAGTTTGAAGGGGATTTTAATCTGCTTTACAAAGTAAATTATTACTCACGTTTTGCTTCCAGAGTGCTTTGGCAAGTGAAAAGTTTTAACTTTGATTCAAATGAAGTTTTTTATAAAGAGGTAAAATCTTTTCCGGCAGAGAAATATTTGTCTCGTTCGGGAACATTTGCGGTAAGTTGCACGGCTTCGGAGTCTATCTTCAAAACTCCGCTTTTTGCTGCATTGGTTACAAAAGATGCGATATGTGATAGATTCAGAGATTTATACGATGAACGTCCGGATGTGGATAAAGAGAATCCCGAAGTACAGTTTCATGTTCACATTCATAAGAACAGCGCAATACTTTATTTAGACAGTTCCGGCGAGTCGCTTCATAAAAGAGGCTACAAAGTATCCGGTCATCCTGCCTCTCTCAACGAAATCACTGCTGCTGCTATGGTAGCGTTGAGTGGCTGGGACGGCAGTTGCGATTTGATTGACCCGATGTGTGGCGGCGCTACTATCCTCATTGAAGCCGCTATGCAAGCACTGAATATCCCCGCAGGTTACTACCGCGAAAAATTCGGCTTCTTTAAGTGGCTCAATTTCGATAGATACACCTGGAAAAAGATGATGAACGAGTCTGTGATACATGACGATATTCCCATTGACCTGTATGGCTATGACTGTAGCCCAAGATTTCTGGGTATGGCAAAAGCCAACGTGGAAAAAGCGCGTTTGGAAGATTTTATCTTGTTGCATAAAAGAGATATGCGTACAGTAAAACCTCAACGTACTCCTGCTGTGCTTATTTTTAATCCTCCTTATGGCGAACGACTTGAAATGGAAGATAATAACGTTTTTTATAAAGAGATTGGAGATGCTTTGAAAAACAACTTTCCCCAATGCAAAGCGTTTTTAATCAGTTCAGATATAAATGCATTGAAACATATAGGATTAAAGACTTGTTTCAGGCAAAATATGTTCAACGGACCTTTGGAATGCAAATATTATGGCTATGATCTATTTTCCGGCAAATTTGGACAACCACTAATCACTAATCATTAATCACTATTTTTCTCCTTTTCCTCCAAGCCCCGAAATGTGCAAAACTTGCATACAATATAGGAATAAGTATTAGGGTAATCAGAGTAGAAAACGATAATCCCCAGGCAACGGTCATACCGAGCGCGTTCCACATCTCTGCACCTTCGCCTTTTCCTATCGCTAAAGGTATCATACCCAATACGGTTGTTAAAGTGGTCATTAAAATGGGACGCAAACGCGAGCGACCGGCTGTCACTACCGCTTCGTTGATGCCCATGCCGCGCTCGCGACACAATATTGTATAGTCAATAAGCACAATACCGTTTTTTACCACAATGCCCACCAACATCACAATGCCCAGCAATGCCATTAAGCCGAGCGCCATTTTGGTAAGAGCTAATCCAATGAAAACGCCTGTAAAGGCAAACGGAATGGCAAACATAATTACAAACGGATATGTAAACGACTCGAATTGTGAAGCCATTACTATATATACTAAGGTAACAATTAAAGCCAGCAATAGATAGAGATCTCCGAACGATTCCTGCTGGTCTTGATAAGTTCCTGAAATAATTGTGGAAATTTCGGGAGGTGTTTCAATATTTTCCAACAGTTCTTTTGTAGCGTCTGCAATTTGGCTCAAAGCGGCGCCTTTTCCCACAATTCCCGTAACTTTTATGATACGTTCGCGGTCTTTCCGTTCAATGGTCGGGGGCGTCAGTCGCTCTACAACGTTGCCCAACTCGCGCATTTTTATGCCACTGCCCTGCGCATTATAAACCGTTATATCTTCAATAGCGTCAAGCGATTGTCGGAATTGCGGAGCATAACGCACCCTGATATAATACTCATCGCCGTCTTCACGATAGAAAGAAGCGATAGAGCCGTTAAACCTGTTTTGAATATAAGTGGAAGCCGTTGCCAAATTCAGTCCGTTCTCTGCCAATTTTCTTCTGTCAAAGTCCACCTGAATTTCGGGTGCATATTCCGAGCGGCTGATGTTAACTTCGGTACACCCTTTAATTTCACGCATTCTTGTGGCAACTTCAGCGGCATATTTGTCGGTAATATTAAAGTTGTAGCCGTAAATTTCAACCACAACATTGCTTTGTCCTGCCATCATACCGCCGCCTGTATTTACCGCATAAGAGTTTATTTCGGGATATTTTTTCAGTTCTGCCCGAATACCATCGGCAATCTCCTGAATACCGCGTTTCCGTTCTGTTTTTTTCACCATCCTGATGACCATAGAAACAATATGCGATCCGTTATCCTGAAGTTTTCCCCACGTGTTATTATCGTCGGGCTGTCCAACGGTAAAGTTGATACGTATGATTTCAGGATATTCTTTGCGTAATTTTTTTTGAAATTCATCTGCAAAAGTTCGGCACGTTTCCATTCTTGTTCCGATAGGAAATTTAATATTAACCCCAATCCGCGCATTATCCTGTACCGGAAAAAATTCCGTAGGAATAATTTTCAACAATAACAAAGAAGAAATGAAAATCAATACTGCGGCGAACACCACCGTCACCTTGTGCGTTACCGCCCATTGCAACAGTCTGCCATACGCATGATCCAATTTGTTCAGCGCTTTTTCAACGGGTGTATAAATCACCATAAACCATTTTCCGCGTCTTGCATTGGGTTTTAACATATACGCCGACATCATTGGGGTCAGTGTTATAGCAGAAATTAAAGAGATTCCAATCACAATACTTACAATCCAGCCTAACTGACGGAATAAAATGCCCGACATTCCCTGTAGCATAGTCAGCGGCAAAAACACCGCCAAGAGCACCAAGGTAGAAGCAACTACCGATAATGAAACCTCGCTGGTGGCGAAGACCGCCGCCGAACGCGGCTTACTGCCCCTGTCAATATGTTTACTGATATTTTCCAGCACCACAATCGCATCATCCACCACCATTCCAATAGCAATACTTAATGAGGATAAAGATATGATATTAAGCGTGTTTCCGGACATAAGCAGATAGATAAAAGCTGCGATAAGCGAAACCGGAATCGTAATGGCTATAATAAAAGTAGCACGCCACCTTCCCAAAAACATCATAATGATAAACACCACTAAGATTAAAATGATGATAATCGCTTCTTTTAAACTGTTGATTGTGTTAATAATGCTTTCCGAAGTGTCGAAAACAGGGTCAAGTTTAACGTCGGGGGGAAGATTTTTGTGAAGTTCAGGTAACATTTTGTTAATCTCTTTGCAAATTTTCACCGAGTTTGCGCCTGATTGTTTTTGAATGACTAACAAACCGCCTTGCAAGCCATTGGTATAAACCTCCTGCAACCGTTCCTGAATAGTATCGGCAACCATTGCTACATCTTTCAAATACACATTTCGGTTGTTGAAACTGCCCACTACAATATCGTTCATCAATTGAGCATCAACAAATTCTCCCTGCACACGCATAGAATAGGTTTGCGAGCCGACATCCATAGAGCCTAAGGGCAAATTCAGGTTTTCCATACGAATTACCTGCGTAATCTGTTCAATAGTCAATCCGTATGATTCTAATTTATAAGGATTGCAGTAGATATTAATTTCGCGTTGCGGGGCGCCCGAGATAGAAACCGTGCCCACGCCACCGATCCTGCTTATGGGAGAAACCACTTTATCGTCCAAAATTTTATAGAGCGCATTCGTACTTTCCTTGCTCTCCACCGCAAGCATCATAATAGGAATATCCTCTGCGCTGAATTTGAAAATGTAAGGTTTATTAACATTATCCGGCAACATCGGTGTAACCATATCCAACTTGTCCCGCACGTTGTTTGTAGCCTCATCAATATCAATTCCATACTGAAACTCAAGCACAATAATAGAATAATTTTCGCGGGAGCTGGAAGAGACGTGCTTCAAGTCGCTCACGGTAGCAAGCACATTTTCAAGCGGTTTGGTAACGTTGTTCTCTATGTCGGAAGGACTTGCGCCGTTGTAGGTAGTAAATACCAAAATGGTATTGCTGCCCAAATCGGGCAAGAAGTCAATTGCCAATCTCGATAGCGAATAAAAACCCAGAATAGCAATTGCCACATACACCAGCGCAGTGGTAATAGGATTTTTTACAGATGTTGAATAGATACTCATATCGTTTTTTGCTTAAAAAATAAAGATGGCGAAAATACATTTTTTTTAGTTTTTTCTCAAATTTTGTTTCTTTTGTGAAAAAATGTGAAATTGTTTTGATTAGAAGATTAAGTGATGCAGAATTTTTTTCATCGTTGGAAAATTGAAGTATGAAGTTCCTGCGCAAGAGTTACCTCGTGCCGACAGTTTTCAACAATACGTTATAAGGTTGAAATATAAAATGTATTTTTGCGCTCCGATAGAAAATAAAGTTGAATGAACTGAAATTATAAAGAAAACTATTATGATAGATACTAATGTTTTACAAATTACTAATGATGTGCATTGGATTGGGGTGTTGGATAAAGATATCCGTACTTTCGATATTGTAATGGAAACTCAATATGGAACTACTTACAATTCCTATTTCATTAATGCGGATAAAAAAGCCGTTGTAGAAGTGGTGAAAGAGAAATTTTTTCCTGTTTTTGAAGCCAAACTGCGCCAATTATGCAACCCCGAAGAGTTGTCTTATATTTTTATTAATCATACCGAGCCAGACCATAGCGGAGGTCTTAAAAAATTATTGGAAATTGCTCCCTACGCCACCGTAGTAGCCTCAAACTCCGCCATAATGAATTTGAAGGAGCAACTAAACATCCCCTTTCAATACATTACGGCAACCGACGGATATGTTACCGATTTGGGCAACAAAAAGATAACCGCCATTAGCGCGCCCAATCTGCATTGGCCCGATTCCATCTATTCTTATCTCCAAGAAGATAAAGTGTTATTTACCTGCGATTCTTTCGGTGCACATTTCTGTAATGAAGAGATGTATAACAACAAAGTGGGAAACTATGACGAAGCATTTCAATATTATTTCGATGTGATTTTAAAACCGTTCAGTAAATTCTTTCTGAAAGCCATTGAAAAAATTGAAAATCTGAGCATTGATGCCATTTGTACCGGTCATGGTCCTCTTTTGACTTCAAATCCAATGGAAACAGTGCATAAAACCAAGTATCTGTGCGAAGAATACCTGAATAACTACCCTGAAAAAAATCGTATCTTAATCGCTTTTGTCTCTGCTTATGGATACACTAAAAAAATTGCAGAGAAATTGAAAGAAGGAGTAGATAAAGTTTCCGGTATTACTGTTGATTTCTGTGATATAGAAAAGATGGATTTGGCAACTTTGGGCGAAAAGATTGCGCAAGCCAATGCTTATTTGCTGGGAAGTCCCACAATAAACCAAAATATGCTCCCGCAACTGTACAATCTCTTTGCTTTAATGACCCCACTACGCGACAGAGGCAAACTTGCCGCCGCTTTCGGCGCATACGGCTGGTCGGGTGAAGCCAAACAAAACCTTATCTCAAATATTGACAACCTGAAACTGAACCGCTACTGTGAATCTATGTTCGTTAAGTTTATCCCTTCTCCAACCGAAGAAGAGAAAATAATAGCATTTGGAGAATCATTCGCTAAGGCGGTATGCGGTGAGCGGTGAACGGTATGCGGTGACTCGTCACGACTGTCACGAACAAAATAAATAAAAACCAAAATAATATGGCTAAAGTAAATCTATTTATCCCTTGTTGTATGGATATGTTCAGTCCATCGGTACCCCCGAGCGTTTTTGCAGTATTAGAGCGTTTGGGAGATGAAGTAGTGTATAATCAGGAACAGACCTGCTGCGGCAGAAGGTTCTATCAAACAGGCGAATTGGAACTTGCCAAAGAGTTAGCCAACAAGTTGATATTGGAGTATGATATGAGATATCCAATGGTAGTGCCAACTACTTCGTGCGTGGGATACATCACAAACTATTACAAAGAATTATTGGAAAACGCGGCGGAAGTAAATATGCTACGCAATTTCACCAAAAACATCTACGAACTCTGCGACTACATCGTTCATGTTAAGTTGGTTGAAAAATTAGATAATATTTTTAACCACAGAGTTTTTTACTTCAAATCGTGTGCGGCAAGAAACCTGTATAAATTGGGCGATGAACCGGAATTGTTGTTAAGTAACACTTTAGGATTAGACCTGCTCATTGACAACGACCTTCAGACCTGTTGCGGCGCCAATAGCCATTTTGCGCTCGCCAACCCTGAAATATCCGATATTCTGTGTCAACAAATCATTGACAGAGCATACCAATTAGGCGCCCAGTATATCACTTCTACTGATGTACATTGCCTGCAACATATTGACGCTGTTTTGAATACGCTTGATATTACATTGGAAACAATTCATATTGCGGATATTTTGGTGGGAGAGGAAAAATAGTGGTTAGAAATTTAAAACAAAACGAAATTTATCAGCAATTATGTCCATCTCTTCCACTTCCATAAAAAAACCTGTTTTTACCATCGTTCTGAATCTGTTCTTCATCATTGTGGGGATTATCGGGTTTGCGTATCTTGGTATTCGCGATTATCCCAGCGTTGACCCGCCTATCATCACGGTGCAAACTACCTACGTGGGCGCTAATGCCGACGTCATGGAATCGCAAATTACAGAGCCATTAGAATCTGCCATAAACGGTATCCCCGGTATCCGCTCTATGTGGAGTACCAGCCGCGACGGACGCAGTTTTATCACCATTGAATTTGATTTGGAAGTTCCGATGGAAACTGCCGCCAACGACGTGCGCGACAAAGTCTCCGGCGCGATGCGTCTGCTCCCAAAAGAGATTGACCCTCCCGTAGTTGCCAAAGCAGACGCAGACGCACAGCCCATTTTCGGTCTCAGCCTTAGCAGCAACACTTTTTCTATTATTGATGTAAGCGCTTATGCTGACGCCTACGTAAAAGAACGCTTGCAAACTATTCAGGGCGTAAGTTCCGTTGAGATTTGGGGCGAGAAGAAATTAGCCATCCGCCTTAAAATGGACCCGATGCTCTTAGCCGCTTACAAACTCACTCCCAACGATGTAAGCCTTGCCGTTTCCCGCGAAAATGTAGAACTCCCCTCCGGCAGAATTGAAGGCGTTAATACCGAACTGAGCGTGCGTACTATGGGACGCCTCCAAACTATTGACGACTTTAACAACCTTATCATTGCTCAAACCAATGATAGAATAATCAGATTCAGCGACATCGGGACTGCTGTGGTAGATGCCGAGAATGTGCGCTCTATCCTGAAACGGGACGGCAAAACTATGGTAAACTGCATCATCATTCCCCAACCCGGCTCTAATTACATTGACATTGTAAACCGCGTAAAAGAGGTACTGCCCGACATTGAACGCAATCTACCGGTGGGAATGGACGCAAAAATTACTTTCGACGACACCACCTATATCCGAAATGCTATCCGGGAAGTGCGCGATACTATTGTAGAAGCATTTTGTCTGGTTGTGCTTATTATTTTTCTCTTCCTGAGAAATTTCCGAACTACTTTAATCCCCATTTTAGCCATTCCTATCTCACTCATCGGGTCATTCTTTATAATGTATATTTTTGGATTTTCCATCAATATTTTAACCTTGTTAGCAATTGTTTTATCCATTGGTTTAGTGGTAGATGACGCTATTGTGGTGATGGAAAATATCTACCAAAAAATTGAATCGGGACTCCCGCCGATACAGGCGGCGTTTCAAGGCTCAAAAGAGATATATTTTGCGGTAATTGCAACTACACTTGCATTAGTAGCCGTGTTTTTCCCGATAGTTTTCTTAAAAGGAACTACCGGCAGGCTGTTTCGGGAGTTCAGTCTGGTAATTGCCGGCGCCATTTGTATATCTGCATTTGTTGCGCTCACCCTGTCGCCGATGTTGTGTAGCCGTTTTTTGAAAAAACAGGAAAACGAATCGTGGTTGTTTCGTGTTACGGAACCTTTTTTTGTATGGCTTAACAATGTGTATCAAAAAGGGTTGACAAGTTTTATGAAAGTGCGTTGGCTTGCGCCTCTTTTCCTGCTCGTTGCGTTAGGGTACTCCGTTTATTTGTGGCAAAAACTTCCCTCCGAAATGGCGCCCATTGAAGACCGTTCCTCCCTGCGCGTAATGTCCACCGCCCCCGAAGGTACCTCTTTCCAATATATGGATAACTACACAAATGAACTGAATCAGTATCTTAAAGAATCTATTCCGGAAACAGAGATGATGTTTTCGTTAGTGGGACGCGGCGCCACCAATTCATCGTTTACTAACGTTATCTTAAAAGACCCCAACGAAAGAAAACGAACCCAACAGGAGATATTTGAAGAGATTGCCCCCACATTGCGCAAATTTACAGGCGCCAGAACTATTATGACACAACGCCAGACTTTTGGAAATAGTCGCGGTGGAATGCCTGTGGAATATGTAATTCAAGCAAAAAATTTAGATGACTTAAAAGTAATACTCCCTGCTTTTATGGATAAAGTGTCTCAAAGTACTGCTTTTTCTGCTTACGACCTGAATCTTAAATTCACCAAACCGGAGTTAACCCTTCGTATCAATCGGGATAAGGCGGCATTACTGGGTGTTTCGGTAGAGGATATCTCCCGCACATTGCAACTTACTATGAGCGACCAAAGGGTGGGTTATTACATCTATAACGGAAAACAGTATCAGATCATCACGCAATTTGACCGGCAAAACCGCGACAAACCTAATGATTTGGATAATGTGTATGTGCGAAATACCAACCATGAACTCATTGGACTGAACAATTTGGTAGAACTTACCGAAAATTCAACGCCGCCGCAATTGTATCGCTACAACCGCTTTGTGTCTGCAACCGTTTACGCAAACCCTGCCAAAGGCTATACATTAGGAGAAGGAATTAAAGAGATGGACAAAATCGCCACCGAAATATTGGACGATAACTACAAAACCACGCTGTCGGGCAGTTCTAAAGATTTTGTAGAGAGTTCTTCCAGCTTACTGTTTACTTTCTTTTTAGCGTTAATATTCATCTATTTGGCACTTTCTGCCAACTTTGAAAGTTTCCGCGACCCTTTTATCATTATGCTCACAGTGCCTTTAGCGCTTATGGGCGCTTTAATATCTCTCAGTATTTTTGGGCAAACAATGAACATCTTCAGCCAAATTGCCATGATTATGCTCATAGGGTTGGTTACCAAAAACGGTATTTTAATTGTTGAATTTGCCAACCAGAAAAAACGAGACGGAATCCCGTTCCAACAAGCCATTATTGAAGCCTCTATTTCCCGTTTTCGTCCTATATTGATGACCAGTTTATCCACAATACTCGGCATTTTACCGATGGCGATAGCCACCGGCGCCGGCAGCGAAAGCCGCGTAGCAATGGGAATTGCCGTTGTAGGAGGTATGATTTTCGCTACCTTACTCACATTGTTTGTAATTCCTGCAATTTATACCTATCTTTCTTCTAAAAAGGTGGTGAAGATTGAGGAAGAAGAATAATTCTTTCGCAAAAATCAAACTTATTGACGAAAACTATCAAAACTTGATTTATAGGTCAAATTTCATTAAAAAACGAGTGCAGCAGCCCCCAGTATGGCAGCGTCATTCTCGCTGAGTTGTGAGTGCAAAATGGGAATATCGTTTTTATAAAGAAACAGTTTATGTTTTGTAAAAGATTCTTTTATGGGTTTCAGTAATATATCTCCTGCTTTCATAATGCCTCCGGCAAAGAAGATGGCTTCGGGCGAAGAGAATGTTACGACATTTGCAAGCGCAATTCCCAACCATTCGCCTGTTTTTCTATAAGTTTCAATGGCTATTGCATTGCCGTTCAAAGCAGCGTTTGTAATAATTTGGGGGTCTAATTGTTCTTTTGGGATTTTTGCAAGTTCGTTTTCGGGAGATTGCTGCAGTAGTTCTACACAGGTTTGCGTAATACCTCTAATAGAAGCGTACATTTCCAAACAGCCGCAATTGCCGCAATTACATTTTCTGCCGTAGGGTATTAAAATGGAGTGTCCTAATTCGCCGGCAAAGCCGTCGGAGCCATACAGCAGTTTGCCGTCAATGATAATGCCGCTGCCCACGCCAGTGCCTAAGGTAAACATCACCACATTTTTCATTCCTTTCGCACCGCCGTAAATCATCTCTCCGTAAACCGCTGCATTGGCGTCGTTAGTAACTACAACGGGAATATTCAGTTGCGCTTCCAACATCTTTTTTAGTGGCGTTTTTCCTCTAAAATTCAAATTTGCTGCATCATCAATACTACCTTCATCAAAATTGCCGCAAGGGGCGCCAATCCCTATCCCAACAATCTGTTCTACATTGTTTTCCAAAATCATTTGCCGGATGGTAAATACGATATCGTTTACAAATAGTTGTGCATCAAAATATTGCGTAGTATGCAAATGTTGGCGGGCAATAATTTCGCCAGTATCATTCACCAACCCGATGTCCGTATTGGTGCCGCCAATGTCAATGCCAATGCTAAATTTGAGTAAATTCATTATAGAGGTATTCGTGATTAGATGATTATTCGTAATTTGTTCACAGTGGGACAGGCTTATTCAGACTTTAAAAAATCTACGACCCTGTTTTCATTCAATGAAATATAGTTATACCTCTGTACAATAGTTCCGTTATCGGAAAACAGAATTAGCGGCATACTGCCTGAGGTTACAGTCAGGAATGTGTCCACACGAAATGTAGTATATTCAATCAACGGCATTCTTTGTTCAGCAAAGAAGTTATGAATAATGCTATCCGGTGTTCCTGTCCAGAATATTGCTTTTACGTGTTCTTCGGAAAGGTGGTGGTTTTTCATAATGAGGTGCAATTTCAGGGCGGCGTGCTTACAATATCTGCATCCGGCTGAAAACATACAGATGATTTGTTTTCCGTCGGTAAATTCGACTTCCTTACCGCTATTCAATAATGCAGATTCATATACAGGAACATCAATTTGTATTTTGTCTTTATGAACGATGGAATATAAGTAGTTTGGTGCATTAACAACCATTAAAACGGTGATTGTAATGATCCCTAATGCAATCATTACCCAAGTGTGCCATTTTTTGTATGTAGAAAATTTGGGCGAAACAAAAAACAGACAGAGCAACAGCACTACATTCTTGGCAATAGATTCTGTGCGACTCAACACAATTGCCGTACCAAAACAATGACAGTTTATTATATCCACATCAAAAAGTCGGGGTAGCAAGAGCAAATATATGGTGAAGCCGGCAAGAAAACCCAAGGCACAATAATAAGCAAGACGGACGTGAATATTAAGAATGAGCAAAATACCCAAAACCAACTCTGCCGTAACCAACAAACGGGTTAAGGTTTCCGTTACCGAAACAGAAAACAGATTGTGTTCAAATATGTATAAGTCAAACAGATCAATAGAGATGTATTTTAAAATTGCGGATGCCACAAACACCAAGCCTGTAAAAATGCGCAAAACAGTGGAAAGATATTTATTATCCGATCTCATTTTGATTATGTAATTTTCTCTCTCAATTTGTAAACAGGTTTAAAATTTTAATTTTTGGCAAAAATAGAATTATTACAAACATTCTATTACAAATCCTCAAAATAAAAGAACACTCCGCCCCCATCAAAGAACTTTCCATCATACAAACTAATCAAATAATAACCGTTTTCGTGTATAAACGTTTCCAATTTTGCACCATCGGAGTGGTGCTGCGAGCTGCCGATAAGAAAAACATTGCGCTCGGAAACACCCATGCACCCGCCGATAAACCCATACGAATGCCCCGGCAATATAATCTCTTTGGGTGAAATATACAAACAATTTAACCCGTGTTGGGATAAAGTTTTCTCAATACCCCTGTCGGAAGTGATAAAACTGTTGTTTTTCAAAGGCAATAATGAACAACGTGTATATGCCTGATTTACATGAATAAAAATCTTATCTTTAGCGTGTTGAAGAATGGTTGCATCTGTAAATTTTCTATGGTGAATGAGATATTTTTCAGTCATTACCACATTATAACATGTTGAGTTTTCTTTGAGATTGCCCACAGAGGTTGTGCCTGTTATCAATGGCAAACCTTTTGTTTTCAAATAATTGATAAAATATGGAGGCGTATTAGGCGCCACAATGGTAAATGCTTCTGTAGGAAAGAAGAAAATATCCGGATGACCGGCAATCGCTTGACAGGTAATATTTTCTGAGAGAAACGGCAAGCACTCTCCATATTCGTTAAGTTTTTTTATGGCTTCTTTGGGTAACCGTTTATCGTGAATGATAATCATCGTTTTATATAAATATTATATTCATAACCGGTAAGATTGTCGTTTGTTTGAAATATAACCGAACGAAAATTCTCCAGCAAATATTTCTTGTTTGCAGATTGATAGCCGACAGCAGCATTTATAGATTTTGGAGGTACTTCAATCACTAATTCTTCACCTGTTTTGTGCATTAAAACATCGTCCCAAATCTCTTTCCATATAGCGCTTAAAACCAACTCTTTGAAAGAGACGTGAAAAGGACCGGCAACCAAATCGTTTCCTGTGAGCAAACCTTCGGAAGGGTGTAAACCCATTCTTAAAACCGTTACGTTGTTTTTTTCAAAAAGTTTTAGCAAATGCTTGCACCATTCTATTGCCTGTTCCAAATCAAGGGGCGTATATTCGCCTGATTTATACAGTGTTTCCAAATGCGTATTTTTAATTACCAGGGTGGGATAGATGCGTGTACAGTGTGCGCCCAAATCAATAATGCCTTGTGCGGTCTTCATAGATTTCTCAAAAGTATCGCAGGGCAACCCTATCATCATTTGCAAGCCAAGTTTAAAGCCCATATTCAGAATTAATGCGGCAGATTTTTTAACATCGTCCACATTATGACCTCTTGCGGATTTAACAAGCACCTCATTATCTAACGATTGCACGCCGAGTTCAATCGTTTCAACCTTATATTTCTTTAAATTATCTAAAATATCCTCCGAAATATAATCGGGTCGTGTAGAAAGCATAATCGCCTCAATTTGACCTGATTGAATATAAGGCAAAGCCACATCTAAATATTGATTTTGCTCTTCAACAGGCATTCCTGTAAAACTGCCGCCGAAGAAACCGAGTCGTTTCGTTCCATGCGCAGGAAAAGTGTTGAGATATTTTTCTATGGTTTCCTTAACCTCATCCACATCAGGCATTTTTATCTTATTTGCAATGGCGTATTGATTACAGTAAATACACCTGAAAGGGCATGCTTTTTCGGGGATGAAGATGGGGATGGTGTAGTGTTTTTTCATTCTTTTTTCTTCTGCCTAACTATGCGTTTAAACTTCATCAAGGCAAAATTAACTTCCCAAGATCTCTCTGCTTCTGTAACTTCCAAATCATCACCCAAAAGTTCGGCAATGATTTCTCCACTTTTTTGCATTAATGATTTTTGCATTGGTTGGTCTTGTGTTTCAGACAATTGAGATACAGCACGAGTAAGTTCTCGAATTTTGGCAAAGGCTTCTACAATGGCAATAGTAGTTTGAGTGGCTTTTGTACTTTTTAAAATAGTTGCCAACATATACAGACCTTTTTCTGTGAAAGCAGTTGGAATAGAAGGAGAAAATTTTATTTTGGGGTTATCAAAAATTTTGATAACCTCATTTTTCTCCGCTTGATTGAGTACAAAAATGTACCCTTCTGGAAATTTATCAGGATTGTTTTTAACAGCCTGATTGATTTCTCTGGTTTCTACGCCATAAAGTTCGGAAACATCGCTATCCAAAATAACGGAAATACCTCTGATTGAGATAATTTTGTCTTCTACTGAGTTGAATTTGAGTATTTCCATAGTATTATTTTTTGAAGGGCGCAAATATACACCTCAAAAACGCTTTTGTCAAGAGGTAAAGTAAAAAAAATACTCTTTTTTTCAAGAATATAGAAGAATTTACAAGAAAAAGGATATTACATAATCACGCCTAATCAGAGTCATCAGAGTTCTAATTTTTGTTGTTTCTAAAAAACATTTTTCTATCTTTTTGTGGTTTACAAAAAACATTTTTCTATGTTATACTGATTTTTATGTTAATTCGCACGTTTATTTAAAACATATATATAATGGCAAATTTTCTTACACAAATATTTGGTTCAAAAGCGGATAGAGACTTGCGGGAACTAAAACCATATCTCGAAAAAGCGTTAGAGGCTGAAAAAAATATTATAAATCTTTCTAATGATGAGTTGCGTGCGAAAACTATTGAGTTTCGCGAACAAATTAGAGAACGTGTGCACGAAGAGGAAGAACGTATTGCAGAGATAAAACTCTATTTAGACGCAAACTACGATTTGGATATTGAAGAAAAACAAACGCTTTACAAAGAAACCGACACTTTGGAAAAGAAAGCATACGAAAAAACGCAAGAAGTGTTAAACGAAATTCTTCCGGAGGCTTTCGCAGTAATGAAAGAGACCGCCCGCCGTTTCAAAGAGAACGACTTTGTGGAAGTTACCGCTACAGAAATGGACAGAAATATTGCAGCATACCGTGAATGTGTAGAGATTACCGGCAACAAAGCCAAATTTGCAAGTACGTGGTCGGCAGGTGGAAATATGATACGATGGGATATGTGCCACTACGATGTGCAGTTGATTGGCGGGACGGTGCTGCATCAGGGCAAAATTGCAGAAATGAGCACAGGAGAAGGAAAAACATTGGTGGCAACATTAGCCGTTTACCTCAATGCACTGCCAAGTAAAGGGGTACACGTGGTTACGGTTAATGACTATCTCGCCAAACGTGACTCGGAATGGATGGGACTACTGTACGAATTTCACGGATTAACCGTAGATTGTATTGATAAACACGAGCCCAACTCCGAAGAACGCCGACAAGCCTATTTAGCCGATATTACTTATGGTACGAATAATGAATTTGGTTTCGACTACCTGCGTGATAATATGGCTCGTAACATAGGAGAACTTGTGCAACGTCCTCACAATTACGCTATTGTGGATGAGGTGGACTCTGTGTTGATTGATGATGCCAGAACACCGTTAATTATTTCCGGTCCAACGCCGCGCGGCGAACAGCAAGAGTTTGATATTTACAAACCTATGATTGAGCGTCTGTTTAATGCACAACGAACGCTGGTTAATGAAATATTAACCAAAGCCAAACAACTGCTGGCGCAAAATCCTGATCCCAAACCGGAAGAGGAAGCCGCTATGTTGCTGCTTCGCGCTCATAGAGGGTTGCCCAAAAATAAAGCGCTTATCAAGTTTTTGAGCGAACAGGGAATGAAACAGTTACTCCTTCGCACGGAAGCCTACTATATGCAACAACAAAACAGACTGATGCCGGTGATTGATCAGGAACTCTATTTTGTAATTGAAGAGAAACAAAATACGGTAGATATTCAGGAAAAGGGTATTGAGTTGGTTTCGCGGAGCGCCGAAGAAGCCAAAATGTTTGTAATTCCCGATGTAGGCGCAGAAATTGCCGAACTCGAAAAATTTAATCTTACCCCACAGGAAATTGTTGCGAAGAAAAACGAAATCTACCGCAACTTTTCTATCGCTTCTGAACGCATTCACACTGTTCATCAACTGTTGAAAGCATATACGATGTTTGAAAAAGATGTAGAATATGTGATTATTGATAACAAAGTAAAAATTGTAGATGAGCAAACGGGACGTATTATGGAGGGACGTCGTTACTCCGACGGTTTGCACCAGGCTATTGAGGCAAAAGAAAATGTGAAAGTGGAAGCCGCCACGCAAACCTACGCCACCATTACCCTGCAGAACTATTTCCGTATGTACAAAAAACTTGCAGGTATGACCGGTACCGCAGAAACGGAAGCCGGCGAGTTTTGGAATATCTATAAATTGGACGTTGTAGTGATTCCCACCAACAGACCCATTGCGCGTTTAGATGCCAATGATTTGGTTTACAAAACAAAACGAGAAAAATATACCGCCGTAGTAGATGAAATTTTACGGTTAAATGAAGAGGGACGCCCCGTGTTGGTGGGTACTACCTCAGTGGAAATCTCCGAATTGCTTTCCAAAATTTTGTCTGCCAGAAAAATCAAACACAACGTTTTGAACGCCAAACTGCACAAAAAAGAAGCAGACATTGTGGCGGAAGCAGGTCAGGCAGGAACGGTTACTATCTCTACCAATATGGCAGGTCGTGGTACCGACATCAAGTTGGGAGCCGGCATCAAGGAAAAGGGCGGGCTTGCTATCATCGGGACGGAAAGGCACGATTCGCGGCGCGTGGACAGGCAGCTGCGCGGTCGTTCCGGTCGTCAGGGAGACCCCGGCAGTTCACAGTTCTTCGTTTCGCTCGAAGATGACCTTATGCGCTTGTTCGGCTCCGAACGTATCTCTAAAATTATGGATAGAATAGGTTTGAAAGACGGCGAAGTGATTCAGCATAGTATGATATCCAAATCTATTGAACGTGCCCAAAAGAAGGTGGAAGAAAACAACTTCGGCATTCGTAAACGCTTGCTGGAATATGACGACGTGATGAACAAACAGCGCGAAACAATATATCGCAAAAGAAGAAATGCACTCTTTGGTGATAAGTTGGCAATTGACATTTCCGATATGTTTTACGACGTTTGTGTAAAAATTGTTGAAAGAAGTTATCACGCAAAAGATTACACAGGTTTTGAACAGGACGTAATTACCACTTTCGGTTGCGAAGTGCCCTTTACGCAAGAGCAATTTTTTCAAGAGCGGACAACTCATTTAATTGATGAATTGTATGACAAAGTATTTGAAAACTATAAAATAAGACAACAACTACTTTGTAAACAGGCATTTCCGGTGATTGAGCGCGTTTATTTAGACAACGGCGAGCGTTTTGCCAACATCGCCATTCCCATTACCGACGGCGTGAAAACTCTAAATGTAGTAGCCCCACTGAAAAAATGCTTTGAAACACAAGGGCGCGAAATAGGACTTTCTATAGAAAAAGGGATTACCTTAGCCGTAATTGACAATGCCTGGAAAGAACACCTGCGCGAAATGGACGACCTGAAACAGTCGGTACAAAACGCTTCTTACGAACAGAAAGACCCGTTGTTAATCTATAAATTAGAATCTTTCAATCTTTTCGACACTTTATTAGAGAAAATTAACGAAGAGATAGTTTCCTTCCTGAACAAAGGCGGTTTACCGATGGAACAACACACACAGGTTCGTGAGGCACAACTTCCTCAAAGTGAAGCGCGCAAGTTGCAAACCGGCAGAAACGAAGTAGGCGGCAGACCGGTAGTAGGTGGAAAAGGCAGCGCCCCCATTCGCGTTGAAAAGAAGGTGGGCAGAAATGACCCCTGCCCCTGCGGAAGCGGGAAAAAATATAAAAATTGCCACGGAAAAAACAATTAATTAAAAAAACAATTAACTTAAAATCAATTAAATATGAAAAAAAAATTACCCCTTATCACATTAATTTTAGGATTAGCCCTTTGCTTTTCCGCTTGTAAATCAAAACCAACAGAAATGACTGAAAAAAGTGAAATGCAAAAAAAAGTAGAAAAATTTGCATACGTGGATCTCAATGCGCCTGAATTATTAGCGCAACTCTCCGAAAAAGAGAAACAACTTATCCCTATTTTCATCCAAATTGCCGAAATTATGGATCAACTGTTTTGGAAACAAACTTTTGGTGACAAAACTATTTTAGATACCATATCCGATCCGTATATGGCTGAATTTGTAAAAATTAATTATGGACCCTGGGAAAGATTAGACAATAACAAACCTTTCGTGCCCGGCTATGACGCAAAACCGGACGTTTGTCAATATTATCCGCAAGATATTACTTTAAAAGAGTTTAACGCATATAAAGATCCGAACAAAGGCAGTTTATATACTGTGCTCCGCCGTAACGATGATGGCAGTTTGAAAACAGTGTGGTATAAAGATGAGTATAAAGAAGAATTGGATAAAGTGTGCGAATTGTTAGATCAAGCCATTGAACTCACAAACGATTACGGAATGAAAAATTATTTGATTGAACGTAAAAAAGCATTTCAAACAGACGATTATTTTGCAAGCGATATGGCTTGGATGGATATGAAAGGGAGTAAATTAGATTTTGTAGTGGGACCGATTGAGAACTACGATGATAAATTTCAAGAGGCAAAAGCCTCTTATGAAGCGTTTGTGTTACTGAAAGATGAAGCACGCACAAAAGACTTGGAAAAATTTATTTCCATGTTGCCCCAATTACAAAAAGAGCTGCCCTGTGAACCTAAATATAAAACATTTGTACCCGGAACATCTTCCGACCTGAACGTTTACAATGCCATATATTATGCAGGAGATTGTAACTCGGGAAGTAAAACTATTGCAATTAATTTGCCTAATGATGATAATGTTGCTGCTCAAAAAGGTACGCGCAGACTGCAATTGCGCAATACAATGCAGGCTAAATTCGATAAAATATTAATGCCTATAGGGAAACTGATTATTACCCCCGACCAACAGCAATATTTGAATTTTGACGCTTTCTTTTGGAATGTAACTTTTCATGAAGTAGCACACGGGATTGGAATAAAAAATACCATTAACGGAAAAGGAAGTGTGGACAATGCAATGGGTACTGAAAAAACTTCGTGGGAAGAGGCAAAAGCCGATATTTTGGGGTTGTTTTTGGTAACGAAACTCATTGAAAAAGGTGAGATTACAAACATTACGCCCGAAGAGGCTATAACCACCTATATTGCAGGTATCTTGCGTTCAGTACGCTTTGGCGCCGCCAGTTCGCACGGAAAAGCCAATATGATGTGCTTCAACTTCTTTGAAAAAGCAGGAGCATTTACGCGAGATGAAAAAGGTCAATATGTTATTGATTTTGAAAAAGCATTCCAAGCTATGAATGATTGGGCTGAACTGATCATTGTAACACAAGGGAACGGAGATCTTGAATTTGCAAAACAGTTTAGAAATGAAAACGGGGGTATTACTGAAACATTACAAGTTGATTTGGACTTAATTAATAGTTCAGGTATTCCTCAAGATATCAGATTTAATCAAGGCGTTAAAGTATTGGGTTTAGAATAGCATTGCTGTGTCTTCCCCAACGCCCATTCTTCTTCCTCGCTCTAAAAGCATTGTAATACGGTGCTTAGTAGTAAATTATCTCAAAACCGGCACACTGCTGCCGGTTTTTGAAAACGACCCCAACGATATTAAAGTAGTTTATAACGCTTTAAAAATCATTGCAGAGAGACCGATAACCTCAGTAGGGGAGGAGTGTGTAATTGATGTTCAGGATTGTGGCGCGGCGTATCGGTTTTTAATGGCAGTGTTTGCCACCACGCCCGGCAAATGGCTACTCACAGGTACGCCGCGACTTTTGGAGCGCCCCATTATACCTTTGGTAAACTTCTTAAATGCCAATGGGGCTAACATTCAAAAATCGGAAATTGGGTGGTATATTGAAGGTTGCAATTTGCATATTGAGAATATTGACAGTATTGAAACAGGAGAAACATCGCAGTTTGCCAGCGCATTGATGATGATGAATGCGGTGTGCGGTATGCGGTGTGAGGTTACAAAGATGCAGAAAGCAGAAGACAATAATCCGTATTTGCTGATGACAAAAATAATTTTGCAAGTCAACGATTTTTACAATTCACCTCTTTTAAAACTTGCCGACTGGAGCGCCGCCGTTTTTTGGCTCGCTAATGCTTTACTGACCCCAAATGCGTATTATCTCTTAAAAGATTTACACTTTGACAAACTGCAAGGAGATGCAGCAATAGTTACACAATTTGAACAATGGGGACTCTCTTTTGCTGAAACCGAAGTCGGCATTGAAGTGAAACACAGTAACCGGGTTGAAATTCCAAAACAAAAAATTGATGTAACCAATACTCCTGATATTGCTATGATTTTGGCAACATTAGCCGTTTGCTATCCTTTTGAATTAACCCTTTCGGGTTTAAAAAACTTAAACCTGAAAGAATCTAACCGTTTGGGTATTATGGTGAGTGAACTGTCAGAATTTACAACAATTGTCCAACATTCCGAAACACAAATTACCATTCAAAAAAGAACCCGAAAATTACCCGAATCATTTCATTTCGATTCCTATAACGACCATCGTTTTGTAATGGCATGGTCGTTATTTAAAAACTTTGGAACTGTTGAAATAAAAAATCCCGATTGTATAAAAAAATCCTACGGTTTTTTCCTTGCTCTTATCTAATCACCTCATCTAAATCTTCATCTTCTTGTCAATCTCATCAATATAGATTTTCATTTTTTTATCGGTTTCATAAAGATTTGAGATGGTACGGCAGGCGTGCAGTACAGTGGCGTGGTCTTTGCCGCCGCATTGAGCGCCAATTGATGCTAAAGGAAGTTTGGTGTACTTTTTGGCAAAATACATACAAATTTGACGCGGCTGCACAATTTCGCGGTCTCTTTTATTTATTTTTATTTTTTCAATAGACACATTAAAATATTCCCCTACAATTTTTTGAATAAATTCAACGGAAATCTCTTTGGCAGTACTTTTAACATATTTGTCCACCATTTCTTTAGCCAGATCAACAGTAACAGGTTTGTGGTTGAGTGATGCTTGCGCCAGAATGGCAATCATAGCGCCTTCCAATTCGCGGGTGTTGGAGGTGATACGTAAAGCCAGATAGTTAATTACCTCTTCGGGAAAAGTGATACCGTTATTTTCCAATTTCTTTTCTAATATCTTAATACGTGTTGCAAAATCGGGAACGGTCAGGTCAACGGTTAATCCCCATTTAAAACGGGAGAGCAAACGAGCCTCAAAACCGGTGATTTCTACGGGAGATTTATCTGAAGTAATTATAATTTGTTTCTTTTTTAGATGTAAATAATTAAAGATGTGAAAAAACGCTTCCTGAGTTTTTTCTTTATTACCTGTTCCGAGATGTTCAATATCATCAATAATAAGTATATCAATAGATTGGTAGTATAAAATAAAGTCATTTCTGTTTCCGGTTTTCACTGCTTCCAAATATTGTTGGCAAAAAGTATCGGCATTGATATAAGAAACGGTTTTGTTAGGGAAATTGGCTTTAGTTTGCAGTCCTATAGCATGAGCCAAATGCGTTTTACCGAGCCCCACGTCAGAGTAAATAAAGAAAGGGTTGAAAGAGGTTCCGCCGGGGTTTTTTGCAATTTCCCAACCGGCAGTGCGCGCCAACCTGTTGCATTCGCCTTCTACATAATTATCAAAATTGTACGATTCCACTAAATTGGAGGGAATCTTATGTTTTTTAATTCCTGGTACTACAAAAGGCGCCGGTATCTCTTTGTTGGCTGATGTATAGTACTCAATCGGTACATTAATAGGGGGATTGGAAATTGTTTGTCTGGGGTTGGATGGCAAATTCATAGTTTGAGAATCGTGTCCGTTGCTTTTCTTTTCTATTACGACACGATATTGTAATTTACCGGATTCACCCAACTCCTTTTTTATCACTTTTTTTAGCAGATTAATGTAATGCTCTTCCAACCATTCGTAAAACATGTGGGAGGGAAGTTGTAAAATCAACGTCATTTTTTCAATGCCTATCGGTTTGATAGGCATAAACCATGTCTCAAAATTTTGCTCGTCAATATTATCACGTATGATATCCAAGCAGTTAGCCCATACTCGTTGATAGTCTTTTGTGATTTTTGCCACCTCTGTCGCCATAATTTTTTTCTAATTTTTTTATTGTTAAACAATTAACATTTTATTTTTGTCTTTTTTTGATGTGCCAAATATGAACAAAAAAAAGTTAAAAAAAAATCACATCAGCGCTTTATTATTAAAAATATTTTTATATAGTTAAATCACGTTTTCCAGCGTTTTTTAGAAATATTATTTTAAACATATTCATTGCAAATAAATTATATTTTTGCCTCAAAAAAAAACGTTTTTTTATGCCTCAATTTTTTTTTGGAATAGTGATACGTGGACTTGGCAAAGGTAAGGATTTTGGATTTCCAACAGCTAATATTAAATTGAATGATAGTGATTTATCTATTGAAAAGGGTATTTATGCCGTAAGTGTTAATATTGATAATCAGTTATATAAAGGTATGCTCTATGTCGGCACAAGACCCACGCTTGAGATGCAGGAGATTACTATCGAAATTCATATTTTAGAGTTTGATAAAGATATTTATAATAAACAGATTTCTTTTCAAATTTTGCATAAAATTCGTGATGAAATAAACTTTAACAGTATCGAAAAACTTATCGAACAATTACACCAAGACAAAGAAAAGGTGTATATTTTTTTTACTAATTACTAATCACTATCTACCTGTCTTCAATATTTTTCAATTCATCTAAACTGTAGTTCACCCCTTCGTCAATTTTCTTTTGATTAACTACGGCAAATTCTTCAAGGGTTTCGGGGCGTTTTCCGTTTTTGTTCATCTCAATAATTTGATTTACCTGTTCCAAAGGGATAGCAAAAATGGTGGAGTTGTCATCTGCGTAATTATACCACACCACTTTTTTCATAATATCAATTTTATTATAAAATCCTTTTCCTTTTTTAGTTAGCAGATGTACATTGGGTTGAGGAAATGCTTTTAGTTCTTCAAGATAAGTTTCCTGTTCAAAATTGAGGCAGCATTTTAGTTTTCCGCACATACCCGCCAATTTTTGGGGGTTAAGGGTTAGTTGTTGAGTTCGGGCAGCGATGGTGGAAACCGACTGGAAGCCTGTAAGCCACGAAGCGCAGCAGAGTTCTCTGCCGCAGGTGCCAAGCCCGCCCAAACGGGCAGCCTCTTGTCGCACTCCAATTTGCCGCATCTCAATGCGAATCTTAAACTGTTCCGCCAATATCTTAATTAACTCGCGAAAATCAACGCGGTCTTCGGCAGAGTAGTAAAAAGTAGCTTTAGTACCATCTCCCTGATATTCAACATCATTCACCTTCATATTCAACTTCAAATCCCACGCAATATAACGTGAAGATAACATCGTGGTATTTTCAAGGTCAACGGTAAAAATCCATTTATCAATATCGGCAACCCGTGCGTGCCGGTACAGTTTTTTGGTCACATCTTCCTGTTTAATCCGTTTCTTGGCTAACTGTTTTTTTACGCCTAATCCTGCCAAAGAAATAATACCGATATCGTGTCCGGTTATTGCTTCTACTGCTACTATATCGCCTACCTTATATTCGCCCTCTTCCGGAAGTATAAAGAAATCTTTATGACTGTTTTTGAAACGCACCTCACATATCGGGAACTCTTTACAGGTGGGAGTGATAGCCAACTCTTCAATCCAATCGTGCGTGGCTAATTTACAACAACTTAACTTATAGTTTTTGCAATGCTGCTCATCAATCTCTGGGGGCGACACAAGTCCGCGCGTATGAAAAGCGTTATTCGAAATTGTTTTTGACTCTTCCGTAGTCGGAATTCTGATATCTAAATCTAAATATTGTTCTAAATTTTCGCCTTGCGAAAAGTCTTTATCATCAAATCTATCAATTTTTTGTCCCATATAAATCTATAATTCTCAATTGAAGCGCAAAGAAACGATTTTAATTTGATTTTAAGGAAACCTATTTTTATTATTTTTGTCCCTAACTTTTTCAATAAAAAAAACATTCAATGAATCGTAAAATCTTACTCATAATTAGCGTAGCAACCGTAATTGCTTTTCTTGTGTATCTACTCTTTTTTTCGGAAAACAATATTTACAAACATCGGGAATTGAATTTAAAGATAAAGCAATTGGACGAAAACATTGCCAAAACGAAGAATCAAATTAACAATACATATACTTTCGAGCAGTTGGAAAACGACACTGCGGGGGCTTTGGAAAAATATGCCCGCGAGCAGTTAAATCTGCAACGACCCAATGAAGATGTTTTTGTAATTCTATATGAGTAAAGTGGTACTCCGCATACGAGAATTACAAAAAAAGTAATTTTTTTTCTGAACATATCTAATAAAGATTATTTTTGCCAAAGATTTATAAAAAATAATCTAATAAGAAGAATGTAAGAAATGTATAGTTTGCAAATGTGTTTTGTTGATAACTTTTTCCCAAATAACTTGATTTTATCAAATATTTGTGTAAACACACACACACACACACACACACACACACACACACACACACACACACACACACACACATCATATATACTATGTAAGCGCGCGCGCGTAGTATATACCTTTTCAGTTACTTACAATAGTACCCCAACTTTTTTTAATTACGAATTACGAATTAAAAATTACGATTTTTTAAATTTTA